>ODAI011575345.1_pt1 | contig 11682 bp, 8 predicted proteins | sample 1539321 | NCBI WGS metagenome assembly ODAI01 (sample SAMN02144231, study PRJEB22623) | gut metagenome | biome: sheep rumen | host: Ovis aries | place: New Zealand
AATGCCTTCTTTTCATTATCCTCTGTCAGGCTTAATCCTGCCGGAAGGAACAACCGTTCCTGACCGGCTGTTTTTATGAAAGCGAGGAACAACACAATGATAAAACTTGAGTATGGCGATGCCCTTATAATCTATTGCTTTGGCTCCGTAAACTGCGCCGACACTATCGAGCGCTTCAAGGCAATCATTCCCAGTGTGGCCAATGAAGACATCCGGGACCAGCTTCATTTCTGAAGACAAAACGGGAAATGAAAGAAAGATATCGGCCCATGAAATACATTTATCTTGTGAATCGATTTCAATTAAAAAAGAAGACCGCTCTTATGATCGAGCGGCTGAACCGCATCTCCCGGAAAATGAAACGTGTTTTTGAAATCCTTGTAAATGAATCCCCCGAACAGGCAGGCTCCGCCGTCAGGAGATATAGGAATTCCGGAAACATTATCACAGCAGTCGGGGGAGATGGGGCGATCAACCGTGTCCTGAACGACCTGGCAGGAACCGATACGATCCTTTTTTTTCTTCCCGTCGGTACGGGGAATGATTTTTTCCGAACCTGCAAGGAGACGATTCCCGAAGGTATTCAAAATGTGGATATAATCCGAATCAACGATCGGTATTTTATAAACACTGCCTGTTTTGGGATCGACACCGATATCGCAAATGATGATCATTTTATCCATAACCGTTTTATTCCCCGTCCTTTACGCTACCATTTCAGTGTTCTCTTTCATTTTTTCACATATGGGAAAGGAAGGCGTCTGAAAGTCTTATACGACGGAAATGAGATCGAGAACGACTTCTTAACGATCGTGGCTGCCAACGGCCGTTACTATGGCGGGGGCTATAAAGTATCCCCCGGCAGTCTGCCTGATGACGGTCTCATGGAGGTATATCTCGTTGACAGCATGCCAAAAATTCGTATGGTGGCCATGATACTGTCCATGAAGCATGCCGGGCATTTAAAAAACCCGGCCGTGCATATGATAAGGACGAAGGAGCTGCATATCATTTCGGACCGCCCCATAAACGCGAGTATCGACGGAGAAGCGATGCAGTCAGATCATTTTGATCTGAAGCAGATCCCGAAAGGGATCGCTTTGGAATTCAACTCAGAATTTATCGATCAGTTTCCGGTTATTTTTTGCCCTTCCCGCAGGTGCACATGCGGGGTGGGCTGATAGATACAGCAGCAAAAACGCTTTTCACTAGTAATAACTGTGTAAATAACCATCTGCACAAGGAATTACTATAGCGGCTCTTTTAATTTAACGAAAGGAACGCTTCAGCGTATGGAAAACAGAAACGGATTACCGGGGCTGAGCCTTCCGGTTCCAGGCTCAATATCAAACTCAATGTACTTATATGGTTTTGCCATCGTCTGTTGTTTTTTCTGTATTAATAAAACCCGATGTAGTAAAATGAAGCTATCGTAGGATTTTGCAGAACGGACTAAAATATTTAGTACGGATATACCATCCAAACTTGATGAAATGAGTGTATCTGCTAAGTATGATAAACAGCTGTTCCTTCACCCGTGAGGGAGCAGCTGTTCACAAAAAGGAGAGTTTATGGCTAAGTACTCAATAATAGAGCTGGCGGTGAATAATGGTGTGTTGAAAGGAATGGAGGCGCTTAGCAATAACCAAAGAAATGCACTTGAAACACAAAACTCCATATATATTTACAGAAGTACCACAACCAGAAAAATCTATATCGGTCAGACGATACATTTTGTTCAAAGACATAAACAGCATTATAACGGTTCAGAAGAAAAATTTAATGCGGCAGATTTTGATCAGGTCCTTGTAATCTTTTCATCGGAATTTAATCGTTCTGCATTAGATGACGTAGAAAGCCAGCTGATAACGTATTTTATGGCAGATAACTCAAATCAAAACAATTCCGTGGATTTTGACAGAGATGAAGTAATCAACAAAACCGGTGGAAACAGTGTCGGCGATTATGCCGCGAAGGAAAAAGTAGCGACAGAGATCATATTGCCGGTCTGGGAAAGGGAGCTTTATCCCAAAGGGTGGGTAAGTATGCCTACTCTTGAAGGGCTTCGTGCAAAGGCTTTGGTAAAATACAGCCCCATAAAGCAGCTGACACCCGAACAAGGATTTCTTATACGTGAAATAATCGATAATCCAGATAAGAATTATGTTATAAACGGAGATGCCGGTACAGGAAAGACGGTTCTGCTTACTCACCTGGTGGCAAGCATATTAAGCGAAAGACCGGGAACCAAAATAGGGGTTGTGGTACAGCCCAACTGGGAAAAAACAGGAGAAAATATCTTTAAGATATATGGCATGAACAGTGCCAATCTCATGGTGGGTACTACGACGAAGATCATTGATGCGGACAGTAACTATGATGTGATCGTCGTTGACGAGTCACATAAGATATCAAGACGTTACGGGAAGCAGCATCCTTCCTTTGGACAGGCGTATGATATCCCTGATTATAAAGAATGCAAGTCCCATTTGGAGATACTTCAGAGAATGGGTAGGCAAATGATCCTTATGTATGATGTACTTCAGTCAATCAGACCTGCGAATATTACAAGGGAAATGTTTATTGGGTTGACGGAAGGCTATGAGAGAAGGTTTTTGCATACACAGTTCAGGATACATGCTCCTGAGGGAAAAGGATATACTTCGGATGATTATGTAAATGGAATAAAATATCTTCTTTATAAAGATACCGGCTTACTGGATACCGGACTTACTAATTTCGATTCGGGGTTTAATCGGAATATCTTCAGAGACAAAGGTCCCGATGCTTACTTTGGGTATTTCACCGATAATCCATTGCATAACCTGTCAGACTGGGTTGATGAAGACAGAAACTATAATCCGGACCATATCAACAGAGTACTTTCCGGTATGTTTTGTTGTGATACTGTTGACATCTGGAAAATATCCGATGGAAGAAATATGTCTATAACTCATTTCCATGAAAATGAAATGAACAGAAGATGGAATTCCACCCAGGAGAACTGGATAAACATCAAAGATCCGGACGCGGAAGATCAGATAGGTTCGGTGTTTGCAGTACAGGGAATAGATCTTAACAAGGTAGGAGTTATGATAGGCCCCGACATTATTGTAAATAAAAAAGGAATGCTGGAGGCTGTGCCGGAAAACCATAATAATAACAATAACAAATTTACCGTTGAGGAAATGAATGAGCCTGAAAATAAAAAAGAGTTCACATTATTTATCCTGAACCAGTATTACGTGCTTTTGACACGCGGTATAGATGGCATACGCCTTGGGTTCTGGGATAACGATGGTTTTATGGAATACATGAAAAAAACACTGGAAATATATTGAAATAATTCATAAAAGGAGAAATGGTTATGATGAACAAAAAAGAAACTGCAGGCAGCATGGAGGTTTTGAATTACTTACAGAAACACGAGATTAAAAACAAAAAGTGCGATATGGACAAGCCGTTTGTTTTTATCAGTTATGCCCATGATGATAATGTTGACGTGATTCAAAGGATATTTTCCGAATTGTATGACAGCGGGTTTAATCTGTGGATCGATATATCCAATCTCCCTGTTGACGCCAATACATGGGAGAAGGCTGCAAAGGATGCAATTAAATCCCCAAATTGTAAAGTGCTGGTCTATTTCCGCTCGAAATACTCTTTAGTAAAGCGCACCGTAAAAAGTGAGATTAAAGATTTTACCGACCACTGGGACAGGACGGGATCGGACATCATTACCGTTGATCTGTCCAAGGCGGATGAGCCGCATACTACGGAGTTTATGGAATCACTGAAAGAGACGGATTCCTATAAATATGATATTTGCAAGGAAATATGCAGTGTGGTCTCATCGCATTGCAATGCCCTTCGTTTTTTCCAGGATTTCAAAAATGATTTCAATGATTTTCTCGGAACGCTGATCGATGAACTGTGTGCTCATAATATCCGACAGGATTTTTCGATTCAGGAGAAGGTGGAGTACATACTTGAAGGAACTTTTCATGTTGATCTGAATACCGAACAGAAACGGGTGATGAAAAGATACCATTTCTTACTGGAGGAGTGCTTAAATAATCCTGACATACAAAGATCCCTGCTGATCATAGGCAAACCGGGCGTCGGAAAAACCGTTTTGGGCATGCTGATGCTGAATGATTATATCCGGCTCAAAAGGGAGGAGAAAGGCGGAACGATCTGCGAGGATGATCTGCGTGTGAATTTTATCTCAAAAAACAGTGCGCCGCGGGAAACATATAAAGGCGTTCTGCGATCACGCAAAGATGCTGCAAAGGGTAATAAAGATGAGGTGAACCGTTATCGAAACCTTCTGAAAATATCGGAAAATGTCTTTCGCTCGGCACAGGGACTGGAGGATCGCTATCAAAAAGCAGGCCTTATGGATCTGATCATCGTGGATGAAGCGCACAGGCTTGAGGACTATGCTCAGTATGAGAAGGAAAGGCAAAACAAAAGGAAACAGCCGGAAGCGGCGGCTAAGGTGGCGCGCCTTTCAGTGTTCTTCTGTGATCCCGAACAGATGGTTTCCTTTAACGATTATGGGACGTTGGATAACCTGAAGCTCGCCTGTGCACACGATCATAATCCCAATGCCCGATACTATATTGAAAGAATGGGTACCCAGATGCGCTGCGGGGGAGCGGATTCCTATATGGAATGGGTTGACTGTCTTCTTCAGATGGATGGACACGATGAACCGCAGACCATCGGTCAGGCAGTAAAATATGATCTCAAGGTATTTGATGATCCGTCTGAGATGTTTAATGCGATAAAGGAAATGAACAGGAAGGACGGACCGGCCCGCGTTTTGGCGGGGATGTGCTGGCCATGGCCGAAGGAATCAAGAGAAAATAAAGATGTATATGACGTCGTCATGCCGGAATATCATTTTAAAAAGAGCTGGAATCTGGATTATTCGAAAAAAAAGAATCTGAATTATGTCTCTGATAAGGATTCTATAGAACAGATAGGGTGTATTCATACGGTGCAGGGACTTGAATTCACCTATGCCGGTGTCATTATCGGGAATGACATGGGTTTTGAAAACGGGCGTATTGTCATAAGGGAAAAGGCTGAGGACTTTGCATACCGTATTAACGGTGAGATGACGGGCAAAAAAGATGATTATTCCAATTCCGATCTGTTAACAGGCTCGGGTGAATTGGAGAAGAAGTATAAGAATCTGGAAAAACTTGCGGCAAAGACAGAGGATAAGAAGGAATACTTCAGATTGATGTCAGAGGCAGCCAAAATAAAGGAAGAGTACCAAAAGAAATGTCATAATGTATTACGAAATGTATACAGGGTTCTGCTTACACGGGGAACCAAGGGATGCTATATTTTCTGCTGTGATCCGGAGCTTCAGAAGTATATGCAAGAGGAGGTCAGATTATTTAACGAATCTTTTATCAATTAAAGAAATAATCAGATCAACTCTTAGTTTCTTAAATGAACCCTCTTCGTGCGGTTCAAGAAGGCTTTAACTTGAATTATAATAATTATAGCACTTTTACCGGCCTCAGGGCCGACGTTTCCCGGGAGCGAGAATTATGCCTTTTTTTATTGCCTATTTCGTGGGTCTTGCTGTTGTGATTATTGGCGTAATCACTTTTATGCGGACTGATAACAGAGAAAAAAAAGCATCGGTCAGGCTGCTGGTATTTCTGTTTGTTGCAGTAACCGTCTGGTATATTCCTTTGGAAACCAGTCAGGGGATTTACACTGTTCCCGAAGCAATTCTCTCGGCGGTGCTGCAGGGCGTCGCGGCTCTTAAGGCAGATTCGTACACAAAAGAGACCGTATCAAGCCCGCTGGTTTCTTCCCTGTTTTCATTCAGCATCATGGCTGTCAGGATTATAATTCTTTTCTTTATCTTCGACATGGCCATTTCTCTGATCGGCGTTCCACACCAGTACATAAACAACTGGCTGAAAAGGAAGTGTCCCACCGTTGTGTTCTGCGGACTGAACGAAAAAACGCTGAGCATCGCAGAGAGCATGAATGAAAAAGACAAAAAGAGGATCATATATATTTCGCATGATTCTCCGGATACGGCGCAGCGTGAAAAACTGAAGAATTTTGGAGGTATATATTTTACGAGGCCCCTCGGATATGTGTTCCGGCATCTGCTGAAGGATAAAAGGGCGGACGCGGTGGAAGTATTCATATTCGGGGAAACAGACGCGGATAATATGGCATGCCTTTCGGAACTTGCGGATGCGGTCAGAAATGATAAGTTCAGGCAGGTTCGCGCATACGTTGAACTTAATGAGACATCCGATACGATCCAGAAAAACATACAGAACAGGTATCTGTCCTTAAAAAAACTGATCATCAGCTTTGTAAATACTGAGGAGGACTTTGCATATAACAATCTGTATGAGAATGATTTCCTGAAGTACGCTGCAGAAGAGAACGGACGGAAAATTATTAAAGCGCTGTTTATAGGTACAGACCGCATTTCGGTCGGGATGATCAAAAGTGCGCTTTGGCTTTTCCAGCTTCCCGGATACAGGCTCAGTATGGAGGTCGTAAGCAGCGGTGAATTTCTTCCGGAATTCAGATACGCTTGTCCGGAAATCAGAGAGGACGTGGATTTGTCCGGCATGGCCGAGTATCATATGGGTATTCATGATAATGTCGGGTACCGCACGGAACAGTTTGCGGTACTGATGAAATCTTTCTGTGATTTCACCTTCGCATTTGTGAATACCGGCGACGATATGCTAAATTACAATATTGCGGCAGATTTGATCATGTTCAGAAGACGCGCGGGTATCAGGGATGAATGCACAATACAGCTCAGAAACGACAGGCCTTCTGTTATATCCGACACCGGTGATAAACTTTGGAAATATGTTAAGATTGCAGGAACAAAGAATGAGTTATATTCGTATTCCTATCTGACGAATGCTGCTATTGAGAATGCCGCAAGGATGATCCATGAAGAGCGTCAGCTTACAAAAGAAGAGACGGAGAGAACGCCGTGGTCAGAGTACTGCCGGGACGATTATAAAAAAAGATCCGCTTATGTGAGGGCGCTCAGTATTAAATATAAACTTTCTGTTCTCTGCCGGGATTTCGAGGCAGAATACTCTCTGCTGGAGACCGACGAAACGTGGATGAAATACGAACATATGAGATGGAGTGTTTACACTCTGACCGAAGGGTATATTTACTCCGAGATTATGGATACCCTCATAGGAAAAACGCATCCGCTGCTGATTCCTTTCGATGCTATTAACGACAAAAAAATTCGTTTAAAAAATGCGATATCGGTGAGCAACGACTTAGCGGAAAAGCTTCTGAAAGGAGCGAAATACATATGACAGCTGAAGACAAAAAAAATTCTGAAAGATAACGAGATCAAGGATTCGCGGTGTAATTTAGATGAGGATCTTATCTTCTTAAGTTATGCGCACGACAGGCAGGATGCGGCCATAGTTTCTGAAGTATTCTCCAGACTGTACTCCAGAGGTTTCAACGTGTGGATTGATGCGGCGAATATGCCCCACGACGAAAATAATTGGAAAACATTTGCGGATGAAGCACTGAAAAACGGAAAATGCCGGGTGCTGATCTTGTTTCGGAGTGAAATTTCTCTCTCAAAACGCACCATTAAGGATGAAGTGGAAACATTCCATCAGATGGACGGGTCAGAGCATAATATTATAGCTGTGGACATTTATCACGAGAAAGGACTGCATACAAGGTATCTTAGAAACAGGAATTCGAAGAAGGAACTGAAGAAAGAGATAATTTTGAAGCCATATGCGGAATCGTCAATCAGAGCTGCAATGCATTCAGGTTTTATGATGACTGCAATGAAGACTATGACGTGCTCGCCAGCCGGCTCTCAGAAGAATTGCAGGAAAAGGGAATGTCACCCAAATTCAGTCTCCAGGACAGGATTGTTGAAATCATGGATGGCACTTTCGACGTATCGCTGAAGGGAGATCAAAGAGATGCCTTTTATATGTAAAAGAGTATGCTCAGAAAATCCCTGGAGGACGGAAAGAAACGGGTTTTAGTTGTTCGCGGCGATCCCGGAACCGGCAAATCGGTGCTGTCTATGAAAATGCTGATAGAGGCCCGAAAGAGGGGGAGTTCCGTTACGGTAGTCTCCAAAAACGAGGCGCCGAGAAACGCTTATCAGACCGTCCTCAACCAGGCGTGGAAAAATGCAGAGGATAGAGAAAGAAGGTGCTCAAAACATACAGAGAAGAGGCGAAGGAAATTTTCAAGGGCTCAGCGAGTTTTATCAGCTGTAAAGAGAATGATTATCAGGTCATTATTGTGGATGAAGCCCATCGTCTGATTGACAGAGACCAGTATGTGCGAAAGGAAGAAGGCCGGGAGTACAGCCAGGTGGGGGATCTGATAAAAGCCGGACTTGTAACAGTATTCTTTTATGATCCCAGACAGATAGTCAGCAATGCGGACATGGGCTCAGTTGAAGAAATTATCAAGTGGTCGAAAGTTCATGAGGTAGAAAGACCGGAAGGCATCCGCCTTCGTACACAGTGCAGATGCAACGGATCAAATGATTACATAGACTGGTTGGACAGTGTGCTGGGCTATGAGGACGACATGGGTCTTTTTATAACTCGAAGGTCCGAGTATAATCTTCAGGTCTTTGACTCACCGTATAAGATGTATCAGGCCATCAGGCACCTGAATGACTCCGGCGTCGAATCCCGACTTTTAGCAGGTTATTGCTGGGAGTGGCTTAAAGATGACAAAGATGCCCGCAACAACACCAACGTGTTTGATATAACGATTCCTGATAAAGAGGCGCCGGAAGGAATGTTCAGGATCAGCTGGAATCTGGAAGGCGATGAATCATATGCGAAAAGCAGTACTTCAATCAATGAATCCGGATCCATTCATACCGTACAGGGCGTGGAATTCCAGTATGTAGGAGTTGTGATCGGCAATGATCTGAAGTATAAAAACGGTGAGGTTATATCTGACCCCTTTGAGCGGGCCGGAACAGACAAAACCTTGAAGGGACTTATCGGACCCTTGAAAAATGCAAAGAAGATGCAGGGAAAGAATCCGGAATATGTTCCTTCCGAAGAGGAAAGACAGGCTCAGAAAAGAGCAGATCTAATTATACGCAATACATATCGAATTCTCATGACCAGAGGAAAACTGGGATGCTTCATTTATTGTGAAGATCCCGGACTTCAGGAGTACATGAAGAAGAAGGTAGACCAGTTTCATGCAGCAGACAGAGATTGAGGGGTAAATATGGGATATACAGCACTGAATGCGATCAGGCAGATGAATAAAGAAAAATATGGAATTGACGCACCCAAGGTTCCGGAAGAACTGCAGCTGATCAGAAGCTTTGGGGAGGAGGAAATGGAACCTTCGCCCATGGAACGGAGAGCCATAGACTTTATCAGGAACCGTTGTGAAGAACTGCGGTTTGATAAAAAGAATTCCCTGCGTGCAGCTTATGAAGATACAGATGGAAAAAGTCTGAAGCCGAACATGATTCCTTATAATATGGAAAAGGATCTGGATCGTCTCACATTTGAGACATGTATCCACCTATTCATGGAATCAGGTGCTCATATAGATGCCTTCAATGTATACTTCTGTTTTCTCGAGATGTTTGCAGGCTCTTACGCGGACAATCGCAAGATGATTGATTCCCTGGCAGAATTTGAGTCAAATGCGAGTTCTCTTCTGATGAAACACAGAGACCATTACTCGCATTCCGTATACAATTTTGTAATTGGTCTTGCTATTTATGATACAAATCCACAGTATCGGAAGAGCTATGAAAATCACTATAAAAAAGATGCTGAAATCCAGGGGATCTCTCTTTCGGAGCATTTTCTGAAACACTGGGGATTCAGCTCACTTTTTCATGACATAGGTTATCCGTTTGAACTCCCGTTTGAAGAGATCAAATCATATTTCGGAGACACGATAAAGGGGGTGCCGTTCCTTTCATATAAGCAGAATGAAGCCTATGTAAGACTGCCGGAAGACCCGAAGCTTCTTTCTAAGTATAAAAAGCTGGGAACGGAGCATATGGGATCGCAGAATGAGATATTGGCGGAAGGAATATGCCGTTCTCTTGGAGAACGATACAGAAATCTCTGCACAGGTCCTGGTAAAACGACGGTCAGTAAAAGTGAGCAGGAATATTACAGTTATCTTCTTGATGATATACTTTCGAACAAGGCCTCCTCGCCTGAAAAATTCGGAGGATACATGGATCACGCCTATTTCAGCGCGAATCAGCTTCTCCGTGAACTAATCGAGATCCTGGATGAGGATAACATTTCTCCTGCGTTGCTGGATTCTGTCACCGCGATTCTTCTGCACAACAGTATTTTCAAGTTCGCTGTAGAAAACCAGACAAGAGACGCGTTCTCCAAGGAGGATGCTCTGAGAATGGATGAGCATCCCCTGGCGTACCTTCTGATGCTGACAGATGAACTGCAGTGCTGGGACCGCACAAGTTACGGCCAGAATTCAAGGCGGGAATTTCACGCTTATGACTGTTCGCTGGAATTCTCCGAGGACGGCGTAAGAGCAGTGTATCTGTTCGACAGCAGGCAGAAGGAAAAGGCAGACCTTCTGGGAAGCGAAGTCAGGGGTACATATGCCAAAATGATAAATAAGACCACTGACGGCACGCCTAAATTCCAGTCGGATATTGAGGATATCCTATATCTTAACCGTGACGGCACAATGAAGCTGAAGGTTGAATATGAGTTCCGGGAAAACAGAAGATACAGGAAACAGTATCTGTCTGAATCTAATTTCATGCACGTCTATAATTTTGCGGTTCTTCTCTGCGGAAGGAAGGATGAGCAACTTGCCGACGCAATGGACCATGAAGCGTTCCTGAAAATGGAACAGAAGTTTAACAGCCAGTCTCTGGAGTATAAAATTATAAATCTGGAACGGGTTAAAAAGTTTGCATTCTTCCTCGATCATGTGAAGTGTTTCTATACAGACCGGCCGGTTGCTTACGAACAGGTAAGCAGATTCACGGCAGAGGATCTTAGAAAAATTGCACCGCTTGAACACTGCAGATGGCTTTGGGCGCATATGATGATGGGCTGGACTTACGATACGCGCTATAAAGAACTGGGCCTTGATGAAGAGGAAACAAAACGCGTGCGTGAGCTTACACGTACCCATCACCTGGTATTACATAGCAATTACACGGAGGAAGCGGGTCTTGAACATTTTGAGATGCTGGAAGAAGCCGAAAAAGTAAAGGACGAGGACTGGATAAATCCTCTCTTGAAAAGACTTGAGAGCATGGACGGAATACGAGTGTACAGACTGTAATAAAACTATAAAACTATCTTTTCCGCTGATTATTTTGTCATCGAACATATTGACAAAGAGCATTGACTGCTGAACGGGCAGCCAATGCTCTTTTTTTGTAAGCGTCAAATAATAAGGTGTAGTGTGTCGGTACCGCCTTTCGGGTATCCTTAGGTTTATAGTTTTGGAGTTTTTGGATCTTCATCTAAAGCCATGACAGAAAGCAGGTGAAAGAAAAGATACCTCAATGTAATATAAGGTTTCCGATCCATGTCCGGTGCCTGATCGATGAGATGGCGAACATCGGCCAGATCCCGAACCTGGAGAAGCTGATCGCCACCATCCGGAGCCGTGAGATCA
>ODAI013371383.1_pt1 | contig 11682 bp, 9 predicted proteins | sample 1539321 | NCBI WGS metagenome assembly ODAI01 (sample SAMN02144231, study PRJEB22623) | gut metagenome | biome: sheep rumen | host: Ovis aries | place: New Zealand
GGGATTATACCGGAGCATCTGACCATCACCAACCTGTGCACCTGCGAAAACAGTACAGATCTATTTTCTCACCGCGCGACAGACGGAAAGCGGGGCAATCAGGGTGCTTTTCTCATGCTCGAATAACACCGCGCCTTTTTTGGCGCCGGGCCAGCCCCGAGGAAATGAGTCACTATGAGTTAGAGGGGACGGTTCTGAATAACTCATTGTGTGCAATGAGTTATTCAGAACCGTCCCCTCTAACTCATTCAGAACCGTCCCCTCTAACTCATTCAGAACCGTCCCCTCTGACTCATATAAGGACAGGAATCCTAAAATGGATGGTTTTTATCTTTTATTTTTATGAAAAATGCTGTACTATTAGAGGTAGTTCGTTCGCGGTGGGAAATATATGCCCGATGAACGTATTTTTCAGAAGCTTTGAAGTGATTGGCGCCGCATCTTTTCAGATTATCCGTATAATGAGTGCGGGCGTGATTGCGGAGATTTATCTTGTTACGAAAATGGAGGATAAAAATGAGCAGATTAGGCAGATTGTTATTCGGAGCTACAGTACTTGGAGTAGCGGCAGCAACCGTCTATTATTATCTTGAAGAGACATCTAAAGATTCCTACACTGATCTGGACGATGACGACGATCTTTTCGCAGATGAAGATGATGAGGATGAAGATGCAGAGGAAGAATCTGCTGAGGATGTAAAAAAGGCCGATTATGAGGACAAGACCGCTAAGGTGAAGGCCGCCGCATCCAGAACATATACCACGATCAAACAGGGCTCCAGTGAGGCCTATACCCGCATCAAGGAAGCGATCGGCCCCAAGGGCGAGACTGTTCTCGAAGTCGTCGGTGAGACTGCCGGCAAAGTAAAGGACGTCTTTGCGGACGGTGCCAGCAAGGTTAAAGAAGCGCTTCAGGAGCCTGAAGAGGATATCTTTGCCGAGGACTTTAACGAAGTTTCCGATGACGAAGAGCTCGATGAAGCTGTTGCGGAAGCTGTCGATGAGGCGGTAGCCGAGGAATTGGCTGATGCCGGTGAGACTGTTGAAGAAGCTGCTGAGGCTGCGGAAGAAGCTGCCGATGCTGCCGGAGAGGCTGTTGAAGCTGCAGAAGAAGCTGCGGGGGATGCCGCGGAAGAGATAAAGGAAGCTGCGGCGGATATCGCTGAGAAATTTGAGCAGACGCCCGACAAGGTGGAAGAACTGTTCAGCGAAGATAAGGAATCATAATCCGGAGTCGGATCAGCAGAATCGCAGATTTCAATACAAGAATGGAAGATGACAGGATGGGCGTGCAGTTGCCGCCCATCCTTTTTCGCTTTTTTTTCGGATCTTTATCAGACTGGAATGAGACTGCTCTGCGGCAAAAAAGCCTGCCGGCTTTTGAGGCCGGCAGGCTTTGGTGTGACTGTAATGCAGATCAGTACCTCTGGCTCATGGGAATGAATTCCTGCTTTTCACCGACATACTTGGTCGCGGGACGCATGATCTTGCCGTCGTAGAGCTTGTTCTCCAGATTATGAGCGACCCAGCCTGCCACGCGGGCGGTGGCAAAGAGAGGCGTGAAAAGCTCCTCGGGAATGCCCAGCATGCTGTAGGCCAGTCCGGAATAAAGGTCGACATTGGACGCGACTGTTATACCTTTTTTCTCGCGCATGACTTCCTTGACAGTGTCCTCAAAGAGCTTGTAGAAAGTGAACTTGTACATGCATCCCTGTTCCTCGGCGAGGTTGCGGCAGAGTCTGCGAAGAATCTCCGCACGGGGATCACTCAATGTGTAGACAGCATGGCCGAAACCGTAGATGAGTCCGCTCTGGTCAAAATAATCCCTGTCGAGGATCCTGTTGATGATCTCACGCAGCTGGTCCTTATTGCCTGTGTAATCCGTGTCCGCAATGATCTGGCGCATCATTTTGGCGACGGAAATATTTGCGCCGCCGTGCTTGGGCCCCTTGAGAGAGCCGATCGAGGCGCTGATCGCAGAGTAGAGATCTGTACCGGTGGAACCGACTACGACATTTGTAAAGGTCGAGTTGTTACCGCCGCCGTGATCCGCGTGGATCAGAAGGATCGCGTCAAGAAGATTAGCCTCATGGTCCGTGAATTTTCCGTCAGGACGAAGCATGTAGAGGATGTTCTCCGCCATCGAATACTCACGGCGGGGGTAGTGGATGATCAGGGAACTGCGGTCAAAGGAATGCACCTTGGTGTAGTAGGCATAGCAGCCCAGAGCAGGGAATTTCGCGATCAGATTGATTCCTTTGAGAAGATTCTGATACACATCCGTCTCATCCGGAGAATCATCATAGTTATAGAGCGAAAGAACTGCGGACTGCAGTTTGTTCATGAGATTCCTGGCGGGTTTGAGCAGAAGCTCATTGGCCAGAAAACTCTCCGGCAGTTCGTAGCGCATGGACAGACAGGTCTTGAAGTTTTCAAACTCCTGCTTGTCCGGCAGATATCCGAACAGCAGAAGGAAACAGGTCTCCTCAAAACCGAAATTTCCATGCCTGTTTCTGATCAGATCCCTTATGGAATAGCCGCGGTAGAGGAGATCGCCATCGCAGGGGATTACATTGCCTTTTTCGTCCTGGGTATAGCCGACGACGTCGGAAATACGTGTCAGACCGATTCTGACACCGGTACCGTCCTCGTTGCGCAGACCTTTTTTTACATTATATTCAGTGAATAGATTATTCGGAATGTTCGTAAACATGGACGAACGTCCGTAATAACGTGCCAGTATGCTGTCATCATTGAATTGGGCGTTTCTGTATTCTGCCATCTTACTACCTTTCGAAATATTTATTGGTATCCTTGTATACAATAATTCATTAGATTAATAGATTATACCATGTCAGAAAAAAAAGTCCATTCATTTTTCCAGAAACATATCAGGATAGAAGTTATTTTGCTGTGCGCCTGTTAAAAAATACCATATAAGATATTGAAGGGAGGCGAAAAGGCAAAAAAACGCGCAGACAGGCAAAAAATATGTCCCCTGTATGCCGCCCTGCAATCCAGCCCGTTTATCAACCCTTTTATCCAGTCCATTCGTCAACCCTTTTACCCAGTCCTTTTATCCGCTTTACAGTCTTCCTGCATTAAATCCTGCAATCCCGCAATCCGGCTGCAATCCGCCGTTAATATCTGCATTTCCTTATTTTCCGGTTTATGGTACAATACATTGCACATATCAGACAAAAGCAAGGATTATCACCGGCTGCCGACAGTCAGATCAATACACGGATCAGGACAGTTTCAGCTTTGGAGGATTTATATATGACCTGTAAAGAGATTTCAGGCATGATACCCGCTTTTTTTGATGACACACTGGACAATGAGTCTCTGCGAGTCTTTCTCAACCACCTGGACAGATGCAAGACCTGCAGAGAGGAACTCGAGATTCAGTATCTGGTCATTCGGGTTTTCAACCATATGGATGCCGGAGGAGAAGTCAACCTCTCAAGAGACCTTCCTGCATATATTGAGCAGGAGCGCAGACTTCTGCTTAAAAGAGAGCGCCTCGCAGCTGCTGCAGGCATGATGGAGATCGCCGCTGTCATCACGTTTGTGATCACGTGCATCATTTTCATGATGTGATTCATGATATGATTCATGATATGATCGGGGATCTGTAGAGAATTTTGCTGTTTTTCAAGAGGGACCATCTGTAATGAGTAATGATAAAAAGAAACTTCTGCTGGTCGACGGGCACAGCGTTTTAAACCGCGCCTTTTACGGTATGCCTGATCTCACAAATACAAAAGGTGTGCATACAGGTGCTGTTTACGGATTTCTGAAAATCCTTTTCAGCCAGCTGGATGAACTGAAACCGGACTACCTGACAGTGGCTTTTGACGTTCACGCCCCTACATTCAGGCATGAGGCCTATGCGGATTACAAAGGAACGCGAAAATCCATGCCCGATGAGCTCCGTGAGCAGGTTCCTCTGATGAAAAAAATGCTCACTGCCATGGGCATTGAGATCCGCGAGCAGGCTGGCCTGGAGGCCGATGATATCCTGGGAACCCTTGCCAAAAAGGCTGAGGCGCAGGATATGGATGTCGTCCTTTTGTCCGGCGACCGCGACCTTCTTCAGATCGCCGCGGATCGTATCACAATCCGGATCCCACGCCCCCGCCAGGGCCAGACAGTGATCGATGATTTCCGCACACAGCAGGTCATCGACGCATACGGCGTGACACCGCGTCAGTTTATTGACGTCAAAGCCCTTATGGGAGACTCCTCGGATAATGTACCCGGAGTCCCCAAGGTGGGAGAGAAGACCGCCATTTCTCTGATCCGTGATTACGGATCCCTGGATGGTGTCTATGAGCATCTTGATGAAATCAAAAAGCCGGCTCTTCACAGGAATCTTGCCGAGAACGAGGACAAGGCCCGTATGAGTCTTTTTCTTGTGACCATTAAAACCGACTGTGATGTTGAACTGGATTTTGAGAAAGCCCGCGCGGACGGCTTCTATACCCGCGAAGCTTTCGAATTGTGCACAGAACTCGGCTTCAAAAATCTCCTTCCCCGCTTTGAACGGGATGTCATCGAGGAGAAAGAAGAGGCTTCTGCCATCCGCACGATCGCTGCCATGTCGGATCTGTCAGAACTGCGGGACAGCCTGCTGGCGTCCATCCGTAAAGCAAAAGAGCAGATGCCCTGCGTGATCGGCATCTGGCCTGTGCTGGACCGCGCGGGACACGGAATGAAAGAAAAGAGCGTCCTGATCGGCGCCGCTCTTTCCTTTGAACAGAACAGCGGTGAGAATGATTCTGCCGGCAATGATAAAATAGATAAAAAAGACAAGAATGACAGTCTGGAAAGTGTTTTTATACGTGTAGGAGAGACACTGACAGAAGAAGACCTCACCGGTTTTTTGAAGACACTCCGGATTGCTGTCCGCGAAGTATGCCGGGACAGCCGCAGCGAAGACGTGAAACCGGTTGAAAGCTGTTCCGCACAGAAGCCCGCAGCTATTGCCGCGGAAAACGCTGTCCTTGCCCTGTTTTCACACAAAGACCATATGCTTCTCTGGGGGATCGAAGCGGAGAAAGAGTTTGAACAGAAAGTGCGTCTCGAGGGCATCATGGACCTCCTTGTCTGCTGCTACCTGGTCAATCCTCTGAAGAACGATTACGAGATCGAGGATGTCGCCAATGAATATCTCGGTCTTTCCCTGCAGAGCAGAAAACAGCTTTTCAACAAGAAAACCTGGGCCCAGGCCATGAAAGACGAGCCCGAAGCAGTGATCAGCTATGCCTGCCGCGCCGCGCAGGCCCTGCAGAAGTCCGCCCTTCTTGTCCGAAGCAAACTTACGGAACAGGGAATGTGGCGCCTCTATACACAGATTGAACGGCCCCTGACCTTTATACTTTCCGACATGGAGAGACTGGGCATCCGCATTCAGCCCGAAGCCCTTCGCATCTACAGCGAGAGCCTGAGCGGAAGGATTGCGGAACTCGAACAGCAGATTTATGAAGAAACCGGAGAGACCTTTAACATTGCCTCCCCCAAACAGCTGGGCCAGGTCCTTTTTGAAAATATGGGTCTTCCCGGGGGAAAAAAGACCAAGACCGGATACTCCACCGCTGCAGGTGTCCTTGAGAAACTGGCGCCGGACTATCCTGTTGTCAACGATATCCTGGAGTACCGCGGCCTCACAAAACTGCGTTCAACCTACGCCGAGGGACTTATGGCCTTTGTGGCAGATGACCAGAGGATCCACACGACCCTCAAACAGACCATCACAGCCACCGGCCGAATCAGCTCCACCGATCCCAACCTGCAGAATATCCCTATGAAAACGGAACTCGGCAGACAGATCCGCAGAGCCTTTGTTCCCCGCGATGGATATACATTTACCGACGCCGACTACTCCCAGATCGAACTCAGGATCCTGGCCCATATGTCAGCCGATTCCGGCCTCATCGAGGCATACAGGGAAAACGAAGATATCCACCGTATCACGGCGTCCAAGGTCTTCCACACCCCTTTCGAGGAGGTCACCCCCCTGCAGCGCCGCAACGCGAAAGCAGTCAACTTCGGAATCGTTTACGGCATCAGCTCTTTCGGCCTCTCTCAGGGTCTGTCGATTTCCCGCGCCGAGGCAGCCGAATACATCAAGGCATACTTTAAGACCTACCCCGGGATCAAGTCATTCCTTGACAACCTCGTCTCCTCCGCAAAGACCAAAGGCTATGCCGAGACCATGTACGGCCGCCGCCGCCCTGTGCCGGAGCTCACCTCCAGCAACTTTATGCAGCGCTCCTTCGGAGAACGAGTGGCTATGAACTCACCCATACAGGGCTCCGCCGCCGACATCATGAAGATCGCCATGATCCGCGTCTGGGAACGTCTCGAGCGCGAACACCTCGCCTCCAGACTTATCCTCCAGATCCACGACGAACTCCTCATCGAGACAGCCCCCGGAGAAGAGGAAGAGGTGCGGTCCATCCTTGAACAGGAAATGGAAAAGGCCGCCGACCTCTCCGTTCGCCTCGAGACCGACGTCCACAACGGCACCGACTGGTACCTCGCAAAATGAGTCACGAGGGACGGTTCTGTCTGACTCATTTTTCAAAAACAGCCTGAATCACGAGGGACAGTTCTGTCTTACTCATTTTACAAAACAGACTTGCATACCCGGGATGATTCTGCCTGTCCCCCCTTTTTTGCAGACAGGATGATTATCGAAGTCCGCAAAGGATCCGCAAGGGACGTGCCTGATAAACGTCCCAATACAAAAACAGATATCGGCATCACATAAAACCACTATCACATAAAGCCACTATTACATAAACCCATTATCATATAAGCTCACTATCAAACAGAGAGGAAACAACATTGAAACTGATCGGTGTAACAGGCGGCGTAGGCGCTGGAAAATCGGAAATCCTTCACTATCTGCAGTCCAACTACAACTGCCGTATCCTGCTTGCGGATGATGCGGCCCGCGCTCTGGAGGCCCCCGGCGGTGCAATCTACCAGCCCCTGATCAGCCTTCTTGAAGAATATCCGGCTGCAGACCCCGCATCCGGAAATGTTCCCGCGGCAATCACCCTGGAGGATGGCAGGATCAACAACCCCGAGATGGCCCGCAGGATTTTTTCCGAGCCGGACCTGTTAAAAAAAGTAAATAATCTCGTGCATCCTGCAGTTAAACAGTATATACTGAGTGCGTTTGAAGCAGAGAAGGAAGCGGGTGTGCTTGACTTTTTTGTAATCGAAGCCGCCCTCCTCATTGAATGCGGTTACGGCGAAAATGTTGATGCCATGTGGTATATCTACTGTGACGAAGACGAGCGCCGCAGACGCCTCAAAGCTTCCCGCGGCTACAGCGATGAGAAAATCGACAACATCCTTCGCAGCCAGCTTTCCGAGAAGACATTCAGAGATAATGCGGATGTTGTGATCGATAACAGCGGCCTCCTGGAAAAGACCTGCGCCCAGGTCGACCAGGCTCTGTGCGCTTACGGGATTCATAAAAGCCATTAAAAATAAACAGAAAAGAGATTAAATAATATATGCGATTTGAAAGTATTGCCAGCGGAAGCAGCGGCAATTGCATTTATGTGGGTTCTGCCAACACCCACCTTCTGATGGATGTGGGAATCAGCAGAAAAAGGACTGTTGAGGCACTGAACGACATCGGACTTGACATGAAGGACATAGACGGTATTTTTCTGACCCACGAACACATTGACCATATCACCGGGCTCCCCGTGATCGCCAAGCATTCAGACATGCCGATTTACGCTACCAAAGGCACGATCGAGGCAATCAGAAATATGCCCAAGTTTCAGCAGATCGACCCCGGCAGATTCATCTGTGTCCGTTCCGACGAACCGGTTTCAATCGGGGACCTGAAGGTGGACCCCATGCACATCTCCCACGATGCGGCAGATCCCGTCGGCTACCGGATTTATGAGGGGCAGAAGAAAGCCTGTGTCTGCACAGATCTGGGCTGCTACACAGAATATACCAGGCAGTGCCTGAAGGATTCCGATGTACTGCTTCTGGAATCAAACCATGATATCAATATGCTTCAGGTCGGAAAATACCCTTACCGGCTCAAGCAGCGCATCCTTGGCGAGAGAGGGCACCTTTCCAATGCAAGCAGCGGCCAGCTCCTGAGCACGGTTCTGAACGATCATCTGAAAGGTATATTCCTCGGCCACCTGAGCCAGGAGAACAACCTGCCGGAACTTGCCTTCGAGACAGTGCGTGTCGAGATCATGTTTTCTGATTCCGGCTACCATCCCGAGGACCTCCCCATCCGCGTCGCCCGGAGGAGTGCGCCCTCCGAACTCGTGGAATTTTGATTCAATCTTTCTGTCCCGTCAAACATCAACGATTGCCTGAAAAACAGAAACAGATTCGCAAAAAGAACATAGACATGTAAGACGAATTGCAGACCGGCCGAAAGAACATAGACATGTAAGACGAATTGCAGACCCGCCAAAAGAACATAGACATGTAAGGCGAATTGCAGACCCGCCAAAAGAACATAGACATGTAAGACGAATTGCAGACCCGCCGAAAATACAGACACTTAAAACAGAAGATAGACCCGTTCAACACAGCACAGCATAAAGAATAAAGGAAAAAAGAAATGAAAAGAGCCATCATCACAGTCGTAGGCAAAGACACAATCGGTATTATAGCAGGCGTCTGCACATACCTTGCTGAAAATAAGATCAATATTCTGGATATCTCACAGACCATCGTACAGGGATATTTCAACATGATGATGATCATCGATGTCACAGAGCCTGCAAAGCCTTTCGGAGAGATCGCGGACGAACTGGCGAGAATCGGTGAGGAGAAGATCGGAGTCCAGATCCGCTGCCAGAAAGAGGAAATCTTCAATCTGATGCACAGAATCTGACGTTCATTTTACACACGCAGGTCTTTCGCAATGAAGAATGAACCTCTCGTCACCGTATACAATCCGGAGGAACAACATGATTAATTTTTCAGAAGTAGCCGAAACCAATGCCATGATCGATCGGGAAAATCTCGATGTTCGCACGATCACCATGGGAATCAGCCTGCTTGACTGCGCGGATACGAATCTCGGGCGTTTCCGGGAAAAAATATATGACAAAATCACCACAAGTGCCTGCAATCTTGTACGCACCGGCGAGGAGATTACCAGAGAGTACGGTATTCCGATTGTCAACAAGCGTATCTCTATCACACCTATCGCAATCGCAGGCGGAAGTGCATGCCGCTGCAGCGATGATTTTGCCGCGATCGCAAACACACTTGACCGTGCGGCAAAAGAGGTAGGTGTAAACTTCCTCGGCGGCTATTCCGCGCTGGTTTCCAAGGGGATGACTCCCGCCGACCGCATGCTGATCGAGTCGATCCCGGACGCGCTTGCTCAGACAGATGTTGTCTGCTCCAGTGTCAATGTGGGTTCTACCAAGACCGGCATTGATATGGACGCCGTCCGCCTCATGGGAAGCGTTATCAAGAGGACGGCTGAGCGGACCGCCGACCGCGACTCCTTCGGCTGCGCAAAGCTCGTTGTTTTCTGCAACGCCCCCGATGACAACCCCTTCATGGCAGGCGCCTTCCACGGCGTCACCGAGGCGGATAAGATCCTGAACATCGGCGTCAGCGGTCCCGGCGTTGTCAAACGTGCCCTCGAAAAAATACACGGCGAGGACTTCGAAGTCCTCTGCGAAACAGTAAAAAAGACTGCTTTTAAAGTCACCCGTGTCGGACAGCTCGTCGCCCGCGAGGCATCCCGCAGACTGGGCGTTCCCTTCGGAATCATTGACCTCTCACTGGCCCCTACACCGGCTGTCGGCGACAGTGTCGCGGATATCCTCTGTGAGATGGGCCTTGAGTGCGCGGGAGCTCCCGGAACTACCGCAGCCCTTGCCCTTCTCAATGACCAGGTTAAAAAGGGCGGCGTCATGGCCTCCTCCTATGTCGGCGGCCTCTCCGGCGCCTTCATTCCGGTCAGCGAGGACAGAGGCATGATCCACGCCGCACAGATCGGCGCTCTGACGCTTGAGAAGCTCGAGGCAATGACCTGCGTCTGCTCTGTAGGCCTTGACATGATCGCCATTCCCGGCGACACAAAAGAGACCACGATTGCCGGTATCATCGCCGATGAAATGGCGATCGGCATGATCAACCAGAAGACCACAGCGGTCAGGCTGATCCCTGTCATCGGCAAAGGCGTCGGCGAGATGGTTGATTTCGGCGGCCTTCTCGGCTATGCGCCCATCATTCCGGTCAACAAATTCGGCTGCGATGAATTCGTCAACCGCCGCGGCAGGATTCCTGCGCCTGTGCACAGCTTCAAGAACTGACAGGTCAGGATCCCGGGCATCACCTCTATACCGCTGATGCCTCCGCGCCCGGCCCGGGATTCTGTTTTACATTTTTTACTATTTCTTTTAATAATGCACAAATCATCGATAAAACATATAGATGATTTTGTCAATTTTTTTACAAACCGGTTCAATGTTGGACCGGTTTGTTGTATAATGGCTTTCAGGGGAGAATCGGGCAGACCGGTTCTTTGCAGGAAAATAGAAGAGGAGCAAGTCAACCGACGGCTGCGGCCGGACGGACAGATCATCGAGTGTTGATCGTCTGCTGCAGCCCCTTATCAAAACGCAGAAAGGCGGAATCAGTATGGCTATTGAGAAAAAGTATGATGTTACAGCTCTGGGTGAACTTCTGATTGACTTTGTCCAGAATGGTCTCAGCGATCAGGGCAATAACCTCTATGAGGCAAACCCCGGCGGAGCTCCCTGCAACGTCCTTGCAATGCTCTCCAAGGCAGGATGCAAGACTGCATTCATCGGCAAAGTCGGCAATGATATGTTCGGCCGCATGCTCAAAGAGCGCGCAGGCGGAGAAGGCATTGATATGGCCGGTCTTGAAATGGATAATGATGTCCATACCACTCTTGCTTTCGTTGAGAAGCTTCCCAACGGCGACAGAGACTTCTCCTTCTATCGCAAACCCGGCGCTGATATCATGCTCACAAAGGACGAGGTCGAGGCAAGCGCGGCTCTGATCGAGGGCGCGAAGATTTTCCACCTGGGCACACTTTCCATGACTGATGATGAAGTTGAGAAGGCCACCAAGGAGGCCATGAAGATTGCCAAGAAGGCAGGCTGCATCATCTCCTTCGACCCCAACCTCCGTCCCCCTCTCTGGAGCAGCGAAGAGAAGGCAAAAGAGAAGATCGCATGGGGCCTTGAGCAGTGCGACGTCCTCAAAATCTCCGACAATGAGATCACTTTCATGACCGGCGAGGAAGACCTCGACAAGGGCATCAAGATGATCATTGATAAATACAACATTCCGCTCGTATTTGCGACCTACGGCCCCGACGGCTCCAAGGCTTATTTCAAGGGCATTGAGGCCTATGAGCCCGGCTTCCTCAACCCCAACACCATCGAGACCACCGGCGCAGGCGACACCTTCTGTGCAAGCGCCCTCTACCACGTCCTCAAATACGGCCTCGACGGCTTCGATGAGGCCAAGCTCCACGAGCTCCTCACCTTCGCAAACGCAGCAGCCTCCCTCGTCACCACCAAGAAGGGCGCCCTCTGCGTCATGCACACCGTCGACGAAGTCAAAGCCTATATCAAAGAATCCGGCAGATAATCCCTGTTATGGGACGTGCCTTCACAGCATGCA
>ODAI010261327.1_pt1 | contig 11681 bp, 11 predicted proteins | sample 1539321 | NCBI WGS metagenome assembly ODAI01 (sample SAMN02144231, study PRJEB22623) | gut metagenome | biome: sheep rumen | host: Ovis aries | place: New Zealand
AAGGTCAGCCTTGAACTGGCGTTCGAGTGGTATATGAAGGCTGCGGAGCTGGGCGATGTCTATGGCTGCTTCAATGTCGGCGAGTGCTACTATCACGGTAAGGGTGTGGAGCAGGATGCGTTAAAGGCTTTCGAGTGGTACATGAAAGCTGCCGACAAGGGTGACATGCAGTCGCAGGTGAACGTGGCCAATGCCTACTACCTCGGCAACGGTATTGAGCAGGATCATACGAAAGCTTTCCTTTGGTACAGAGAAGCAGCATTCCAAGGGCATATCCAGAGCCAGAAGAACTGCGGCGCGGCCTATTGGAATGGTGACGGTGTGGAGAAGAACTTGGAGGAATGTGCTTTTTGGTATGAGCTGGCTGCCAATGGCGGCGATGCTCAGGCACAGTTCGCCACAGGCTGGTTCCTAATGACCGGCACAGGCGTTCCCGTCGATGAAAAGAAGGGACTGAAGTGGATACATAAGGCCACCTTCCAAGGCTATCAGCCCGCGATTGACTATTGTAAGGAGCATGGATATAAATGGTATTAAAGGTATGATAACTATCGATACGACAAACATGTGTTCGCACCTGCAGCGGAAGCTATTCGAAAAGGATGGCATATATCATTCTCTATGGATAGCCATGCAGGATGATCCAGAACTGACAGCAGTAGTCCGCTCTCGCCAGCTACATATCTATCGCAATGGAATTAAGGTATTGGTACTAGCAGGCAAGTCTGCACCAAAGATTATCAGAGAGGACGCAATTTGTGAGCTTTTACATATTGAGCGCATCAAGTGGATGGAGCAACGCTACAATAATGCCTTGGCTGCCATCAAGGATGGGACTGCTGTTTCATTGAAGGCTGTCAAAGAGGATGTTGCCGAACTCAGCAAATACTATGGCAGTGAGTTGTGGAAACAGGACTTTGCTGCTGATGAAGCAGGGAAACTACCCCCAGACCTCAAGCGCGGAGTACTGTCAGAAGATGGTATTTGGAATCTTCTCTCTGACTATCGTGAAACGCAAAAGACAAAGCAATGAAGAGACGGAAAATCAAGTATTCGGCAATGTTCTTCCTCTGCTGGTTAGCCCTTTTGGTCTTGCTGGTGGATGGAGTCCTGAAGTTCCAGACACTGATTGATTATTTCGGGTCGTACGTAGTTGTAGAGGTTGCATTGTTGCTATTGGTCCTTATACCAACATTAGCCGTGTATATTTTTACAAAAGAAAAACAATGATGGGAAATGCTTTACTATATTATCTGATAGTCATCAACGTCGTGACCTTTTTGGTCTATGGTATAGACAAGTGGAAGGCCAAGCAAGGCAGCTGGCGCATATCGGAAGCTACTTTGCTCATGCTTCCAGTCATCGGTGGCAGTATCGGTGCACTATTAGGAATGAAAGTCTGGCATCACAAGACGAAGCACAAGAAGTTCAAGTACGGACTTCCGCTGATTCTGTTGACACAAATAGCACTTCTTTCTCTGACATCATAACTAGAAATAATTTAGAACTATGCAGATAATACTCGCTTCCGCAAAGATTATGAAAGACAAGGTGAAGTCCCTTTCGGACATCAACCTGTCAATACCCCGTTTCCAAAGTGAAGCAGAATGTTTCGCAAGGGATATGGCTCAGTACTCAGCAGAAACGATTGCAGAAATCTTAAGCTGTAGCCAACAGATTGCTGTCCAGAACAGATTACGGTATTTGCAATTCTTTGATGAAGTTCCAAAGTTACCAGCCATTCTTGCCTATCACGGTCAAGCCTACAAGCATCTGAGAGCCGAAACTCTGAATGTTGATGACCTCAATTATGCGCAGGAAAAGTTGTGGATTACTTCTTTCCTCTATGGACTGCTTCGACCACTAGATGCTATTCTTCCGTATCGAATGGAGGGCAATGTGGAACTACCAAGCGGAGATGGTCAGAATCTGTATTGCTTTTGGAAGAGTCGTTTGACTGACATCTTAATTGATACTGTTAAATCAGACGATGGTATCCTAGTACATCTTGCCACAGAGGAATACCAACACCTGTTTGACTGGCAGCGAGTCCGTAAGGAAGTTCATATTATCCAGCCATTGTTCTATGTTCGCAAAGGGGGTAATTTGAAGATGCAAGCAGTATGGGCCAAGACTTGTCGTGGAGCTATGACACGATTCATCATTGAGAATCGAATCGACAAGCCGGAGGATCTGAATGCTTTCAGTTACGAGGACTTTACATACGAACCGAATCTTGGAGGACCTGACTATCCACATTTTATCAAATGAGTATTTAATTAGCCAAATTGTATCTAAAAGCAAAGGCTACCTATCTGTTTATCAGATACATACTTTATGACCTCATAGGCGAGTTTAGTAATAAGCACTGACTGATGGAACATCTGACGAACATTACTGACATTGAGCAGACTTTGAAAGAAAATAAACTTAGTCTCTTCTACATCATGGCTCCCGACTGCGGAGTATGCAATGTTATGCTCAATAAAGTAGAACGACTTGTTTACAGTCATCCATCTCTCCACTCATTCTATACAGACATCCGAGAAGAACCTCTCATCGCTGGACGTTTTCTGGTTTATTCAGGACCAACAGTTCTGTTACTGATGGACGGAAAGGAAGTCTATCGTGCTTCTCTGTTCATCAACCTTGAAGAGCTAGAGCAAAAGATTAATCAATATCATCAATTGTAAATTGAGACATATGACTGAATTCTCGAAATATAACCTATTCAATTTGTCTTTCTTTTCCGGATAAATTCTTTAATGCATGGTTTCAGCACTTTCTCCATAAAAACATCATAACTAATGGATTTTTCTGAATTATTAATCAAGTTCTGAGGAATCACAGCTTTGTAATCACCACCAATATGTACCTGTTCGTAGGGATCACGATTTAATGGTCTAATTTCATCATTTAGTTCTCCGATGTTAGTAATGACACGGATACGCTGTGCAAAAATCTCCATCGTGTCAGGATAAGTATGTTTCTCCACGTTTTCACTATTAAATCCTATCATATTTACAGCAAATAATGAGTAACGTTCCTTTTCTTCAACTGATTTGTCCAATTGACTAGCAGACATCATTACAGAATCCGCAGACTTCCATCTGCTCTTTGCTTCAATATAATAGACAGCTTCTCCATCTATCCTTATAACAATATCTTGCCCCCATTGTTCGTCGTATACCTCTATTTTAAGTTCAAGATTCTCTAAATCATGATATAATTCCTGACGTAAATAATCTTCCACATATTTACCCAATTTCTTCTTCTGTTCGAAGTCTATTTCCGAATTTTGTTTCTGTTGTAAAGCTTGTCTTCCTAATTGTAAGATAGTTAACAGATTTTCATCTTCAATGATTTCTGCTATCTCTTTCAGCCGTTGGGTGTTTTTCACTTTCATAATGCGAATCATCGGGTCACGGTTGTTGCCGTCTAGTACAAGTTTAGTTAAAAGCTGAGGAATGTCCTTTTCAATAATTTCAAAAGCACTCTTCCAAATTCCGCCCTCATCCACGTCTTCAAAATTGTTGATGATATCCATAATCAAGTCTTTGTGCTTATAGTTATCAATATCTTGATAGTATTTACCTGAAGCTTTAATATGTTTCATAATTTCAGCACCAAATGCTATGACCTCCCATTTTGCCTCAGTGTCGGCAATACCACTATAGGATTTATCAAACAGTTGAGATCGAATAGAAACATTATTGTTCGTATCAGATACTATGGTGTCATAGATATTCTTCATTCCATCTGGAATACCCATATCTTTGCTCATTTCTTCACAATATCTATATTTTCCTGTTTGTGACAAATAACAGCAATAATTCTTAAGTATAGAGCGGAAGTCTGAGTAACCATATACTGTAGATACAAAAGTGTGTATCCATTCCGTTTTCTTCGCTTTATCAGTATCAGCCAATAAGGTAAAATCCAATAATACATCATTGATGAGGAGTCTAAGTGCACCTCTCCACTCCAATTCATTTGATACGATATGTATTTTGTCATCTGTCGGTAATTGATATCCAAAATAAGAAACCACTTTATTCAAAGCACTAGCTTCAAAAGCCTTACTGTCATAAGGGATAATCAGATAGCAATAATCCATTAGAGCATTACGTTCCTCCATAGTTAACAAGGAATTTTGGATCACTGAATCATCAATATGATTATTTATTAGCTGTTTCTTTGTGGACTCACATAATGATTTAATTCTCTCAGAGAGGATATCGATACTGCTAGGGAGGGCATCTTTGACGTCCTTTATAGTAAAATCAGAAACAGAAGCTAGCTCGCTGAACTGTGTATCTAAAAACTTTGATGTCTTCTCACACAGAAGTACTTTTAGACACTCTTTCAATGTTTTATTTGGGATAATAGGCTTCAGTCCATCTTTCGCATTTGTCAGAGTACCTATTTCTGTCAATAAAATATTTTTATCAAAGTACCTTTCTTTCCCACTATTTTTAAAATAGGTACACAAAGTTAAGAGATCTTTTTTAGTTAATACGTTAAGACCATTGATGTCAACATAGTCTACAATCTGGTCAAGAGAAACAATCCGATTACACGGCTCTATCTCATACCATTTGTCGAACACTTCACTCCAATAAACAAGATGTTCTTTGCGTGGTACTGCCTCTGGGTACATTTTGCAAAGCAGGTTGTAGACAGCATCCAATAGTTCTAGATTCTCGTTTATATCTTTAGAAAGCTCCAAATCCGTAACATAGATTTCTGCTGCTGTTTTTTTTACTATTATATCGTTAGACAGTACTTCTACGAGAGATAATACGGACAGGTTGGAAATCCACATTGCTTTCAAACTCTTGTAATAATCACTCAGTTCTTCGTTTGAACTATGAATGTCGAACCTTACAGGAGCAAGCAATCTCGCATCTGTCCATTCAGCAATATGCTCATTCAAATAAGCAAAAACAATAGACGATGCTAATTTTATAGCTTCCTGATTTAAGGTTACTATATTGGGATCCCCTTGTCCGTCATGCACCAAACGAAGGTTGCTTCGATTTTCAGTGGCGCATGTGAACACTGGCGAACTGATAATAAAATTAACTCCCCATTTCTCAGTTCCAATCAGTGGGAGGTACAGAAATAGTCTTGGTACACCTTCACCCAGAGGAACGATTTTCTTTCCATCTATTGGTACAATAACTGTGACTTTAGGCAACATAGTTCCTTTTTTTGTAGTGATGGTTTCTTTACTATCTAAGGAAATCACATTTTTACTCGTCACTTTATCTTCCGTAGATATAGACATTGAGATAGCAGTTTTATAGACTGTATATAATTCAGAATCTGCAATCTTCTCCATCCCCATATTCTCAAATATAGAATTCTTTTTTTCTATTTCATCTATAAATGAAATACTACGTATACCCTTATTCAGACACATCACATACGGAATGAGTTCGGGCGACTTCTCAAAACACTCTTCTGCGTTTTGTTGTTCTATAAGATTGGGTTGCAAGTATTTGAAAGTCGTCCACTCGCTAGGAGAGAGTGAACGCAAAGACGAATCCTTTAATAATTTCTCTTTATTTATAAATTGTTCCGCAAGACTTTGTATCATCTCTTGCTTGGAATTTGAAGTGCGATCTATGGGAAAATCTTTAAAGAGACAATAACACTCCACATTAGGCTTATATTGCAAAGATCCAGAGAGCTCAAATTTACGACCAAGTCGATGGGTTGTCAAAAAGCCTGTACCATACTGTCCCACTTGTTCGATATCATCGCGTACCTTACTACTTGTTTGCAATATTAATGCGTCTAGTGTTTGATTCGTAAACGGCAAGCCATCGTGTCTGAATATAAAGCAATCCGATTTACGGTAGAACTCAATACGACATTTGTCAGTATTTACATCACGAGCATTCTGCACCATTTCCCAAATTGCACGAACAGGTGGGTATTGAGCTGCGACATCTCTTCCATTTATAATATCGTTAGCCGGTTTTCCCCATAACGTATCTCTCTTCGAATCTTCTGCTTCTTTATCTATTTCTTCTTGACTAATGATACTATCTTTTGTTGGCTCTTGATTTAGAGTAATTGGATTGTCATCGATTCCGTTCATAAACATATATATTTGTTATTGCTATTAAATTACAAACTATAGAGTTCTACTTTTTGCTGCAAATTTAAATATTTCTATGCGTTCAACAAAATAAAATGATAGAAAGTGCTTTGTATACGAATACTTTTAAGGTAAAATAACATGTACACTTTAACATCTCCTTGGATAGTTTAGGAATCGCCATTTTCAGAATTCTCCGAGTTTGGGATGAGATTTGGGTCTGATTTTGGGTAACGAAGAATAAGAAAATCTGCGTAACCTATTGAAAATCAAATAGTTACGCAGATTTATCAGCGGAGAGAGAGGGATTCGAACCCCCGGTGCCTCTCAGCACGGTAGTTTTCAAGACTACTGTAATCGACCACTCTACCATCTCTCCAGTGCTTCGATTGCTTGAAAGCGGGTGCAAAGGTACGGAGTTTTTCCGAATTATCCAAATTTTAAGCCAACTTTTTATAATATATTTGGTAATTTAGGCAAAATGCAGTAACTTTGCAGCGTGATTTACCCAAGTAACTTTGAACATAAGATAGGTTTCGACGAGATCCGTACGCTGCTGAAAGAGCGCTGCCTGAGCGGACTCGGCAAGGAGAAGGTGGATGAAATAGCCTTCTCGACTGACGTCACCGAAGTGAACGAACGACTGGAGCAACTGCGCGAATTCAGGCGCCTGCAGGAGGATGCTGACGACTTTCCGCTGCAGTATTTCTTCGATGTCAGGGAGAGCATCAAGCGCATCCGCCTGGAAGGTACGCACCTGGAGGAGAACGAGGTGTGGGACCTGAGACGCTCACTGGAAACCATAGCCAACATCGTGAAGTATCTGGAGCGAGGCGGCGAGGAAACTGCCAGCGGAGAGATGCGCTACCCCTACCCCGCCCTGCATCGGCTGACGGAGGGTGTGGCCACCTTCCCTGCGATGATCAGGCGCATAGACTCCATACTCGACAAGTTCGGCCACATCAAGGATTCTGCCACGATGACCCTGGCAGGCATCCGTCACGACCTGCAGAAGATGGAGGGGAGCATCTCGCGTACCTTATATACTATACTGCACGCAGCTCAGAAAGACGGGCTGGTGGACAAGGACGTGGCGCCCGCCGTAAGAGACGGCCGACTGGTGATACCCGTGTCGCCAGGCGTGAAGCGCAAGATCAGCGGTATCGTGCACGATGAGTCGGCAACGGGCAAGACGGTATTCATAGAACCCACCGAAGTGGTGGAGGCCAACAATAAGGTTCGCGAGCTGGAGGCGGCCGAACGGAGAGAGATCATCAGGATACTGACCGTGTTCAGCGATGAGATCAGGCCCCACGTATCAGACATACTCGGTTCGTACGAGTTTCTGGCTCAGATAGACCTGATACGCGCCAAGGCAGAGCTGGCAAGTCTGACCAACGGCTTCGAGCCGGAGGTGAAGGAGCAGCCCCAAATGGACTGGATCAGAGCCTGCCACCCCCTGCTGCAGCTCTCGCTGGAGAAACAAGGCAAACAGGTGGTGCCGCTCGACATCATGCTCACGCCGCAGGCCAGGCTGCTGATCATATCCGGCCCCAATGCCGGCGGCAAGTCAGTATGCCTGAAGACCACGGGGCTGCTGCAGTACATGCTGCAGTGCGGCCTGTCAGTGCCCATCGGCGACAGAAGCACCACGGGTATCTTCGAAAGCATCATGATCGACATCGGCGACGAGCAGAGCATCGAGAACGACCTGTCGACCTATTCGAGCCACCTGCTGAACATGAAGCAGATGATGAAACAGGCCGACGGCCACACGCTGCTGCTGATAGACGAATTCGGCGGAGGCACGGAACCCACTATCGGCGGTGCCATCGCGGAGGCCGTGCTGAAGCAGTTCTGGGAGAAGCAGGCCTTCGGAGTGATCACCACCCACTATCAGAACTTGAAGCACTTTGCCGAAGACCATCAGGGCGTGGTGAACGGCGCTATGCTCTACGATCGCCACGAGATGCAGGCCCTGTTCCAGCTCAGCATCGGCCAGCCAGGATCGAGCTTCGCCATCGAGATAGCCCGCAAGACGGGTATACCGGAGGAAGTGATCAAGGATGCGAGCGACATCGTGGGCCGTGACTACATCCAGAGCGACAAGTACCTGCAGGACATCGTACGCGACAAACGCTACTGGGAGGGTAAGCGCCAGACCATCCACCAGCACGAGAAATCGCTTGAGAGCAAGATCAACCGCTATGAGGACGAGCTCTCGGAGATAGAGCGCCAGCGCAAGGAGATACTCCGCAAGGCGAAGGAGGAAGCCGAAGAGCTGCTGCGCGAGAGCAACAAGAAGATAGAGAATGCCATCCGAGAGATACGCGAGAGCCAGGCAGAAAAAGAACGGGCACGGCAAGTGCGCGAGGAGCTGAACGCCTTCAAGGAGGAAATCAGCGACATCGATACCCGTGAGAGCGATGAGCAGATAGCCCGCAAGATACGCCAGCTGCAAGAACGTAAGGAGCGCCGCGAGAAACGGAAAGCAGAGAAACAAAAGAAGGAGGAAGCAGGAAAGCGGAAGGAGGATGCCGCCCAGGAGTCAGCCCAGGGCTCGTCGGCCAAGGATGCCCAGTTCAAACCTGGCGATACGGTCAGGATCAAGGGGCTCACCTCGGTGGGCAGGCTGGAGAGTATCGATGGCAAGATGGCCACCGTGATCTTCGGCGACATGAAGACCAAGATGCGCGCCGAGAGGCTGGAACGGGCCGAAGCTCCCAAGCAACAGTCGTCGAAGCAAGAGGAGCGCAACCAGAACATCGCAGGCTCGTATGCCAACGTGAGCAGCGGCACGCGCCAAGCCATTGACTCGCGCAAGCTGAACTTCAAACAAGACATAGACGTACGCGGCATGAGAGGCGATGAAGCCATCAACGCTGTGACCTACTTCATCGACGACGCCATACTCGTGGGAGTGCCTCGCGTTCGCATCCTGCACGGCACGGGGACAGGCATTCTGCGGCAGCTGATCCGCCAGTATCTGGCCACTATTCCCAACGTGAGCCACTTCCGCGATGAGCACGTACAGTTCGGCGGAGCAGGCATCACCGTGGTGGACCTGGATTAGCAAATCAGGATTGACATAAGTTAAGTGTGCGCACACAAAAACCTTAAAAAAGCCAAAAAAATTTGGCTAACCGCTTGATTATTCGTACCTTTGCACCCGATTCGAGATGAATCGCCTGATAAATCAGAAGATCTAAAGGATAACGCGGTTCTCGTGACGAGGTTCCGCCTAAAGTATAGAGCATATGAAAATTATTAGTAAGAAAGCAGGTCTCTGCTTGATGGCCGTGCTGATGGCTTTTGCGACAGCAAGCGCACGCACAACCAAGGCATTGAGCTTTGACTGGAATCCAGTAATGGATGCGATTATTCAAGTAGAAAGCGAAGGAAATCCCCACGCAGTGAGCGGCAACTCAGCCGGCGCCATGCAGATTACTCCGATTCTCGTGGAAGATTGCAACGACATTCTTAAGAAGATGAAGAGTAAGAAGCGCTACACACTGGCAGACCGTTTCAGCGTAAGTAAATCGAAAGAAATGTTCCTTCTGATTCAGATGTATTACAACCCAACCAACGATGTAGAGAAAGCAATTCGTATTTGGAACGGGGGAATACACTACAGCGTAAGAGCAACAAACAGGTACTACAAGAAAGTTACCGCGCTCATGAGCTAACAAATGATACAGTCCGATTGTCAAGTCATAGAACTGGCAACCGGACGTTTTTTTTGAATACACTTAGAGATACATATAAAAGCGGCAATAAAAAAAGCAGCCCCTCAGGACTGCTTGGAAAGTTGCGGAGGCAGGATTCGAACGTGCGACCTCCAGGTTATGAGCCTGGCGAGCTACCAACTGCTCCACTCCGCGATGTAAAAATCCAGTGTTTCAGAGATGCTCTCTTGAAATCGGGTGCAAAGGTACGACTATTTTTTGAATTATGCAAATAAATACGAGTTTTTTTTAGAAATTTGCCTATCGAGTAAATTTTTTGCCAAGAAAACTTGCGTAATTAAAAGAAAAAGCTTAATTTTGCACACTGTAATTGCCGTGTGCAATTTTACTAAACCAAGGAGGGAACAGACATGTCAATATCAAAGACAAGACAGAAACTCGTAGATGTGGCCCGTCAGCTATTTGCCAAGAACGGGCTAGAAAACACGACAATGAACGACATCGCCCAGCAATCGGGTAAAGGTCGCAGAACGCTTTATACCTATTTTAAATCTAAGGAAGAGATCTACTATGCCGTCATCGAGAGCGAGCTTGAACGCCTGAGCGACAAGCTTGACGAGGTGGCAGCTCGTAAGATTCGTCCACAGGACAAGATCATAGAACTCATCTATACCCACCTGAGCATGATTCGCGAGACAGTGGTCAGAAACGGCAACCTGCGTGCAGAATTCTTCCGAAATATCTGGATGGTAGAGAAGGTGCGCAAGCATTTTGATGACGCCGAGATAGAACTCTTCCGCAAGGTGTATACCGAAGGAAAAGAAGACGGAGAGTTTGACATCGATAACGTAGACCTCGTGGCAGACATCACCCACTACTGTATCAAGGGCCTTGAAGTGCCTTATATCTACGGGCGCATCGCTCACGGAATGAAGGAAGAGGACACTAAGCCACAGGTGGCAAAAGTGGTCTACGGTGCATTAGGAAAGTATCAACAAAAGAATTATAACACAAATCAGTAATTATGGGATTATTAGAAGGAAAGACAGCGCTGATCACAGGTGCTGCGCGCGGTATCGGCAAGGCTATCGCGCTGAAGTTCGCCGAGGAAGGCGCCAACATTGCGTTCACCGACCTCGAGGTTAACGAAGAGACAGAGAAGGAAATCGCCTCCAAGGGCGTTAAGGCCAAGAGCTATGCCTCAAACGCCGCCGACTTTGCCCAGACCGAAGAAGTAGTGAAGGCCGTCAAGGACGAGTTCGGCTCGATAGACAGTCTGGTGAACAACGCCGGTATCACGAAGGACGGTCTGATGCTTCGCATGACCGAACAGCAGTGGGATGCCGTCATTGCGGTGAACCTGAAGTCAGCATTTAACTTCATCCACGCCTGCGTGCCCGTTATGATGCGCCAGCGTGGCGGCAGCATCATCAACATGGCTTCCGTCGTAGGCGTACACGGCAACGCCGGCCAGGCCAACTATGCCGCTTCGAAGGCCGGTCTTATTGCGCTGGCCAAGTCGATAGGTCAGGAGATGGGTCCGAAGGGCATCCGTGCCAATGCCATCGCGCCCGGCTTCATTGATACGGCCATGACGCAGGCCCTTCCCGAAGACATCCGCAAGGAGTGGATACAGAAGATACCCCTTCGCCGCGGCGGTCAGGTAGAGGATATCGCCAATGTAGCCACTTTCCTCGCTTCCGACCTGTCGAGCTACGTGAGCGGGCAGGTGATACAGGTAGACGGTGGCATGAACATGTAAACAACAAGCCCGGCGGACTTTCCGCCGGGCTTGTTGTTGGTACCTGCATTAGGCTGGTGCCACTGCTTATTCTGTTCAGTGTATGTTCGGCGTGTCCCATACCTTGGTCTGGCGGCACGCCACT
>ODAI011641706.1_pt1 | contig 11681 bp, 11 predicted proteins | sample 1539321 | NCBI WGS metagenome assembly ODAI01 (sample SAMN02144231, study PRJEB22623) | gut metagenome | biome: sheep rumen | host: Ovis aries | place: New Zealand
CTATCCTTGTATCTTCTCTGATAGTTCTTAGACCATGTAGAATAGTTTGGAACATCTTCATAAATGCTGATACCTAAAAACCATCTATAAGCTATATTGACCTTTATTTCTTCACAGGTCTTTCTCATAGAGTTGATGCCGAATATATAATTGATAAAGATCATTTTAAAAAGTACTCATGATAAGACCATCATGTTTTATGTTTGCACGTTTAGTCATTGCCACATTTATATCCTCCAATTAAGCTGCCTCAATTATATCATTTTTTTTGGTGATAATTGACAGGAAACAAAAGACTGTTAACATTTAGTTTGTCAACAGTCTGAATGGTACATAAGTACCATTTTTCTTATGAGTAAAAGACTAGAAGGAAAGAGAGACTAGTGATAGAATATTGAATCAGGGGTTATCTCATGAAAAAGATAGTTGTATGTATTGTTGGTATAATAATAAGTGTCAGCATGATTCTGATAGCAACATTTGGGACATTTTATTTTGTTCATGGCTATGATATGGAAAATGTGCTGAAAGAGAATGATCTTGTATGGGTCCATAAGACGAAGAATGTAGGTAGGGGTGATGTTGTTGCCTTTTACTACAATAATAAGATTCTTGTGCGTCGTATTATTGCTCAAGATGGTGATAAGGTGGATATGGATCAAAAAGGACATATGATTGTTAATGGCAAGGTGCTGAAAGAAGATTACCTTAAGCAGCTAAGTGATTATAAGCACCGTGATATTGTTTATCCATATATAGTCAGTAAGCATACTTACTTTGTTCTTGGAGATAATCGAAAAGAGAGTGTTGATTCTAGAATGAAGGATTTAGGAACTATCAAGAAAAAAGATATTATTGGTAAGGTTATCTTTAGGATATGGCCACTTAATCGATTAGGAGGTATTGCCTGATGGTTAAGAAATTAATGAATGCCCTTGTCGCAATCATTTTTATTGCGGGAGTTGGCTTGCTTGTCTATCCTAGTTTCTCTGACTGGTGGAACAAGCAGCATCGTTCGGAAGCGATTGCCTCATATGAAAAGAAGGTTGCTTCTTTAACTGAAAAACAATATCAACAACTATGGAATGGTGCTATTCATTATAATCAGACTCATCCAACAAACAGCTTTGTATTAAGCAAGGATGAAGAAGCACTCTATAAGAAGACGCTTGATGTTACTGGTACTGGCATTATGGGGTATGTAGAAATACCTAAGATCAATGTCTCTTTGCCTATCTATCATGGTGATGACCAGGCCATCTTACAGATTGCCATCGGGCATATTCCAGGTACTTCATTACCAGTAGGCGGTAAAGGAACACATTCTGTGCTTTCTGGACACCGTGGCTTGCCGAGTGCACGCTTGTTTACGGATATAGACCAGCTCAAGAAGGGTGATATATTCATGTTACAGGTGATGGATAATACATTGACATATAAGGTTGATCAAATAAGTGTTGTACTGCCATCGGATATGTCAAAGATGCAGATTGATCCCAATCAGGATTATTGTACCTTGATGACATGTACGCCTTATGGGGTAAATACGCATCGTTTGCTAGTGAGAGGGCATCGTATTTCTCGTAAGTCAACACGTGTTGCCCGTAATTTAACACGAGCTGATTATGTTATCTGGGATCTTTCATGGGGATTGATTTGTCTTATTCTTGTAATTATTCTAATAAGAATGGTTAAACAAAGAAGAAAAACAATGAAAAGTTAATCGGATTGTATACAAAGAATTGTGATAAAAGTAATGACGTATGATATAATGGCGCTATAGGGAGGATATCTTATGGCGAAAAAGAAGGATGATGCGTTTGATCAGGCATATTCACGGGGTGCGAAAGTTAAGCGCTTTTTCACAATCATTGTTTTCATACTTACTGTAATAACTTGCATACAGCTCTTTTTTATCCATGATTCAAAACAGTTTAATCGACAAGTCTTTTCATTAATTCAGTATATTGCCTTTTTCCTGATTCTGAATTCACCAAAACTACTTAAGAAATATCATCTTGAAGTACCTGTTGAAGTCTATATTGTTGTAACGATATTTGCGTTTCTGGGATTGGTACTTGGTGATGGACTGAATTTTTATGGCCGTATTCATTGGTGGGATAGCTTGTTGCATTTTGCATCAGGGGTTATTCTGTCTTTTGTTGCGATGTGGATGATACAGATGCTTATTGGGCGACATGAAAGACATCAGTTATTAGATACAGTTCTGATTTATATCTTTGTGGCGTCATTTTCACTTGCTGCTGGGGCATTCTGGGAACTTTGTGAATATACGACGGATGATATTTTCATGACCAATAACCAGCAATACATGGCTTCTACAAGAGGGACAATCATTACAAAGAATGATGTTCCACTAGTTGGACATGCAGCTTTAACCGATACAATGAAAGATTTAGCTCTTGATTTAGCTGGAGCCTTAGTCGTAATTGCCTATGAATGCAGTAAGAAAGGTATTCAAAAGAAAATAAAGAAAAAGAAGTCTGGCGAGACTTCTAAGATGAGTGAGTGATAAAGTCTACGATATCAACGTAGGCTTTTTTTACTGGTGGAAAGCTTTGATCAATATGGGAGAGGTCATGACGTCTAAGTTCTTCGACAAGTATGCATACTGGTTTATAAAGAGCATCAAGAGAGAGATTGGCTGCAACGCCTTTTAGTTTATGCGCTGCCTGAAATGCTTCTTCGGCCTTCTTGCTTGCAAGGGCATTGACAAGTTCATAATAGCTAGGGTCTTGAGGGAATATTTTGAGAAAATGTTGATAGAGCTCTTCGTTGTCGACAACGCGATGAACACCATCATCATAGTTGATACCATGCAGAATACAATCTTCACGTTTCATCACAACCACCTGCCTTTTCTATATCATATCACAAGTCAGGAACTTTTGAACGATAAAGAGGTTGCAAGGCTATATAAAATGGCATATAATCGAGGTGTTGAGAGGAAGTGATCTTCCTTTTTCATTATTATGAGGAAAAGTTTATGGAAGCAGTTGTAGAAAAACGCCACAAGAAGAAAAAAGTACCATTCTCTGGTACAAAGAAAATAGCATTATCTTTTGCGGCAGTTATATTTATCGGGTCCATACTGTTATCAATGCCTTTTGCGAATACATTGGATGTTCGTCCTTATATTGATAATCTATATATTGCCGTAAGCTGTGTCTGTGTGACGGGGTTAACACCTTTTGATGTCGGGGCACAATATAATCTCTTTGGGGAGATTGTCATGGTCATCTTGATACAGATTGGTGGACTTGGACTGATTACGTTTATTTATCTTATTCTCTATCAGATGGGCAGTAAGATGCGGATGAAGACGAAGATGGTATTCTCGGAAGCACTCAATGCAGATAATGCCAAAACACTTCCTAGATTACTGAAGACAATTTTCTTCTATACCGCATTAATGGAGATTGTTGGTGCCATTATCTTAAGTACTGTCTTTGTCCCTCAATATGGCTATGTCAGAGGCATATATTTTGGTATATGGCATGCCATATCAGGGTTCTGTAATGCGGGTTTTGATTTACTTGGCAGTACAAGCTTAATCAAATATAATGTCAATCCAGTCATTAACTTTGTCATTCCATTGTTGATTATTACTGGTGGTATTGGCTTTAGAGTTGTTCTTGATCTATATGATACATTCAATAAAGAAAGACATCATAAATCAAAATTTTGTTTCCATCGTTTTGTTCGTCAGTTACACTTACATTCAAAGCTTGTCTTAGTAACAACATTCATATTATTAATCAGTGGAACAATCCTGTTCCTAGCTATTGAATACAAAAATATGGCAACAATTGGTAGAATGACCTTTGGCCAGAAGTTAGCCGCAAGCTTCTTCCAGTCTACAACAACCCGTACAGCAGGTTTCTCTAGCGTACCGATGGTTGAATTAAGACCAGCCACGAAGATTATCATGTGTATTCTGATGTTTATCGGTGGTTCCCCAGCCTCTACAGCCGGTGGTATTAAGACAGTCACATTTGCCTTGGTTATCTTGATGTTGCATTCGGTCTATACTGGAAGTGAAGAAACATATGTCTTCCATCGTCGTATTAAGAAGAGAATTATGCTTTCAGCATTCTCAATCTTTGCGATTTCCCTGACTATATGTTTTACAGCGCTCATCTTATTTACAATCACTGACCCGCAATTCAATACTCTAAATCTTGCCATGGAAGTCTTCTCAGCATTTGGTACAGTAGGACTTTCAGCTGATGTTACTGGTGGATTATCATTTGCGGGCAAGATTATTGATATCATGCTTATGTATACAGGAAGAATTGGGCCAGTTTCATTAATGATCTTATTTACAAGAAAAGCCCATTCACAGGTTGATAAAGAAATAAAATATCCTGATGAGGATGTTATTGTTGGATAGGAGGACGTTATATGTCTAAAACAAAACAAGTCGCTATTCTTGGCTTAGGTATCTTTGGTTCTACACTTGCGGAAACACTTGAAGATTATGGTGTAGAAGTCTTAGCTGTTGATATTGATCCGGCATGTGTTGAAAGAATTGCTGATAATGTCACAAGAGCAGTTGTTGCCGATGTCACAGATAAAGACCAGCTCTTAGAATTAGGCGTAGCTGATTTTGATACAGCTGTTGTAGCTATCAGTAAGCACTTTGAAGAATCAGTACTTTGTACAATGATTCTTAAAGAAGCAGGCATTAAGAATGTCATTGTTAAAGCACGCACAAAGCGTAAGAAGATGATTTTAGAGAAGGTTGGTGCTGATAAGGTCATCAATGTTGAAAAAGATATGGCTTATAAGGTTGCTAAGTCATTACTACGTAGAAGTATTGTAGATTTAGTAGAACTTGATAGTGAATATTCAATTGTGGAAATAAAGGTTATGCCTGACTGGGTTGGCAAGAGCTTAAAGATGTTGAATATTCGTAGTGCTTATGGCATGAATATTATTGGTATTACATGTGTTGATGCGAAACAGATGAACATGGACTTTACAGCTGATTATGTTGTTAAAGACGGTGATCATTTTGTCGTAGCAGCCAAGACAAAGAAAATAGAAGAATGGGATTATCTTACAAGGGACTAAAGCGGGCAACCGCTTTTTTCTTTTGTCGAAATGAAATATTGTTATGAAGAAAAGAAATCGTATTCGTATTGTAATCTTTAAAAGTTATCATATGAAATAGAAAATGTATCCCCTTACATTGAAAAATGTTGAGTTTATCATACCTTTTTGATATTGCAGTGCATTGTGTTTTTGAATATAATAAAGATGTTTTTCAAAAAATATATAGGGGGAAAGTTATTTTGATCGAAAAGTTATTCAATCTAGAAAAACATGGCACTAATGTCAAGACTGAAATTCTTGCCGGTGTCACTACCTTTTTGGCAATGGCTTATATCCTAGCTGTTAACCCAAGTATTCTTGGTCAGGCTGGAATGCCAAAAGAAGGTGTCTTCTTAGCAACAGCTATTGCTTCAGGTTTAACTTCAATTCTCATGGGTGTACTTGCCAACTATCCAGTTGCTTTATCAGCTGGTATGGGGGTCAATGCATTATTCACTTATACGATTGTAGGACAGATGCATTTAAGCTATCAGGGTGCCTTAGCTTGTGTCTTTGTATCAGGTTTAATCTTTATTTTAATCACTGTTACAAACGTACGTAAAGCTATCATCAATGCCATCCCACAGCAGTTGAAACTTGCTATTGGTGCTGGTATTGGTTTCTTCGTTGCCTTTGTTGGTTTAAAGAATGCTGGTATCGTTGTGGCTAACCAGTCTACATTCGTAGGCTTAGGTAACTTCACAAAGCCAGAAGTCTTACTTGCCTTATTTGGTATTGTTGTAACATTAATCTTCTGGGGGAAGAATGTGCCAGCTGGTGTCTTCTGGGGCTTAGTCGTAACAGCAATCGTAGGTATGGTCTTTGGTGGTATTACTGGTGCTAAAGCTTTACCACAGTTACCTCATGGTGTTGTTTCTATTGAATTTGATACATCATTATTTGGTGCCTTTGCTTCAGGATTTAGTGAATTATTCTCACATCCTAATTGCTGGCTTGCTATCTTCTCATTATTATTCGTAGACTTCTTTGATACAGCAGGTACATTAGTTGCCGTAGCAGGTAAGACTGATATCATGGATAAAGAAACTGGCGAATTAAGAGATGTTGAAAAAGCATTATTAGCTGATTCTATCGGTACTGTATTTGGTTCTATGGTTGGTACTTCAACAGTAACATCATTCGTAGAATCTGCTTCAGGTGTAGGTGTTGGTGGTAGAACTGGTTTAACAGCTGTTACTACAGGTGTCCTTTTCTTACTTGCAGCATTCTTCTCACCATTACTTACTGCTGTAACATCAGCTGTCACTGCTCCAGCATTAGTTGTAGTAGGTATCATGATGGCACAACAGTTAGAAGGCTTAGAATGGAACAACATTGTCTTTGCTTCATCAGCTTTCGTAACAATCATCTTCATGATTCTTGGCTATTCAATCTCTAATGGTTTAGCTCTTGGCTTTATCACTTATGCGATTACTTCAGTAGCTACAGGTAAATCTAAAGAAGTTTCACCAATTGTATGGTGTCTTGTCGTATTATTCATTATTTACTTCGTTGTATTACCTAAGTAATAGATTTCTAAGTGTGGCTCATGCCACACTTTTTCTTTGCCTTTTTTCAAATAAAGTTACAAGATGTATTGCTATATCAGTAGATGAATATCATAAATTGATCAATAAATGAGATATATTGCCAACTGATAGCGTCACTTACAAAAATCTTGATGGCAAGAAGCAAGCCTATTATCAATGGAGAGAAGAAGAAAAGAACGATAAGATCAGTTAAACAATTAGATTTTTCTATTGATCTATCATCACGAGAGACATATGAATATTGTTGTATTATTCGTACTGGTAATCCATTGAAAGAATTTGAGAATTTGGTTAAAGAATGAAAAAAGAGTGAATGTTTGGTTCTTTACAAGATCGTACTTTATCCTTTATGGCCGAAGAAGAACAGGGAAAATAGCACTTATTCAATAGTTAATTCAGAAATGTTTAATACAATTGTCATTCATATGTTGATGTGAATCGAGATTTAAAAGAGCTTGAAAGACAAAACTATCGCTATCTATTTCTTGATGAAGTTATGGGTAGAATGATGGAAAATATTGTATTTTTAGAGACTAAGATGGCAAAGAAGAACTGTGAAGTTTTTTAGTTAGTGAATTTGATATGATTTTCTTCAATCTAGAAGAGGGAAAATATCATGTTTATGAAATCAAACATTGCAAAGAATGTGTGACGCAACAATGTTGACATTTGATAGATAAAAATAAGTGTAAAGCATTAGTATTGCTATTGTTAATAAAAGGAAAATATATTATTTGTTGTAGTGAAGATTAAACTGCAACATTTCAAAATAAAAATATAATTATCTTAATGTCGAAAACTATTTGAAGAAATTGTAGAATGCTAGTTTAAAAGAGCCGAAATTATAGATATCTAGCTCTATTTGTACAATATCATCATGAAGTAATCACTTCATAGAGCTGTTGATTAATTGATTGAGATTGTGAAAGTCTTTTAGATGATAATTATTTAAAATATACATCAAAGTGAGAAAATATCGTATTATTATGTTGAATATTTCGAATATTGGATATATAGTAAAAGTACAAAGGAAAAACATGCGCGAAATGTTTATGAGGTGAATGCTTATGCTTATCCAGTTTAATTTTAAAAATTACCGTTCTTTTCGTGATGAAGCATCATTAGACCTTTCTGCCACAAAGATGAAAGAGTTTTCTGATCGTGTAGTAAATGTTGGGAATGAAAAGATATTGCCCGTTGCGGCCATTTATGGGGCAAATGCGAGCGGGAAGTCAAATGTATATAGTGCGTTTGAATTCATGTCTCATTATGTCATTAATTCCTTTAAATATGGTGATGATACACGTCATTATCAAGAAGTGCGTCCTGAACCATTTTTGTTTGATAGTCAATCAGAGAATGGTGTATCAAGCTTTGAAGTATATTTTACAATTCCTGGAGATCAGTCAGAACGCTTATATAACTACGGCTTTTGTCTTGGGCCACATGGCGTAACAGAGGAATGGCTTAATAGAAAAGCGAAAACAGCACGTCAGTATACTGCAATTTTCTATCGTGACAAGGAAGAAATTGATTTAAAAGGTATTCCTAAGAAGAATCGTGAAAATATTGAGATTGCTTTAGAACCACAGGTATTGATTGTTTCTTTAGGTGCAAAGCTAAAGGTTGACAAATGTAAACTAATTAGAGATTGGTTCTTAGAGAATGAATTTGCGGATTTTGGCGATGCTGCAAAGAACTTCTTTATGTCAAAAATGCTTCCTAAGGGATTTGTCGATGATAAGACTGTACAGGAAGATGTCGTAAAATTCTTTGCCTCATTTGATGATCAAATTAAAGGGTTTGAAGTTACTAAGCTTCCAACTGAGGAAGGTAAGGAAGAACTCTATACTATTGATGCATTACATAAGAAGATTGATTCTGATGAAATGGCAAAAATCCCTCTCAATGCTGAATCGGCTGGTACGTTAAAGATGTTTGCATTATATCCAGAACTACAGGCTGTATTGAAAAGAGGAAGTGTGTTCTTTGTGGATGAGTTGAATGCACGTTTACATCCACTGTTAGTAAGAAACTTTATCCTTACTTTCTTAAATCCAGAGATTAATATCAATCATGCACAACTCATATTTACAACACATGATACATGGCAGTTATCGAATCAATTGCTTAGAAGGGATGAAATCTGGTTTACAGAAAAGGATCAAAATGGTCTTTCTGCACTTTATTCCTTGGCTGATTTTATTGATGATGAAGGCAATCGCATCAGGAAAGATGAAAGCTATGAAAAGAATTATCTCATAGGTAAATATGGTGCTATTCCTACATTAGAAACAATTGATTTCTTAAAGGAGCAAAAGGATGGCGAAAAAAGATCGAACTGGCAATAGAAAGAAGCGTGACCAACGTATTAAGAAAAGAATTCCAGAAATGGGATATTATTTAGTCGTTACTGATACTGAAGCTACCGAACGCTGTTATTTTAATGGACTGCATGATAATCTTCCAGAAGACATGAAATCAAAACTTGTCATTAAAGTTATTGAGACAAAGACAAAGAATTTGATTGAGAAATGTAAAGAGATGACGGCATATGATGCACAATATCGTATACCTTGGATTGTCTTTGATCGTGATAAGGTTCCAAATTTTGATAGAATTATCAAAGATGCAAAAAAGGCAGATATCAATGTAGGATGGTCAAATCCATGTTTTGAAATATGGATGTTCGGATATTTTGAAAATATGCCTGCAATTCAGGAATCCTGGACATGTTGTAGTAAATTTGGGGAATTATATAAAAAGAAGACTGGGCAGGAATACTCAAAAGCTGATAAAGATATGTATCAGAGATTGATTAAGTTTGGAGAAGAAGAAAAAGCTTTAAATCGTGCCAAACAGAAATATCAACAATGCCTTCAAAACGGAAATACTATTCCCTCTCAAATGTGTCCATGTACAACGGTGCATGAATTGGTAGGTGAGATTAGGCAAAAGTCAAAACAAGGTTCTTGATATGTAATTAAAAAAATATATTCATTGTAATGATGAATATATAAGAACTTATTATGGATAAAACCAAGGCAGTTTATCGATAAGTGTAAGGAGAATAGGATCTTATTATGTTTTATTTTCATCACATAAAAATATAAAGCGCTTACATATTTTTGGTGACAATTTTATTTTTCATTAGTATAATATGGGTATACAACAGCAGAATAGAAGGGAGAGAAGAAAATGAAGAAAGTTCTGTTTGTTTTCACTTTGATGTTGAGTATGGTATTTGGCAGTGTCGTATCAACATTCGCCTATGATTTCAATGAAGGTGACCAAGAGATTTATAGTGCCTATATTGATGAGCTTGCCAAAAATACAACTGAAAATGATGCTGAAGAAGAAAACTTGTTGAATCGTGGAGAGCAATATTCTAACCTTGATTATGCCATCATGAAGAATGTTGGTAAAAAATGGAATGAGCTTTTCATGAATAATTGGAAGCCTTATATCTATTCACCTGAAGAAAATGGAAAGGATGGAAAGGCAACAGTTCTAGCAAACTCTGGTATTCCTGATAGTGAAAAGCATGCATTTGTATGCTTAGGGTTCCAGTTAAAAGATGGTGAAATGTTGCCAGAACTTAAAGGTCGTTGTCAAACAGTAGCTGCAGCAGCAAGACAATTCCCAAAGACAAAAATCTATGTATCTGGTGGGCCAACAGGTCCGAATAATCCTGATAAACATACTGAAGCAAGATTGATGCGTGATTATCTTGTCAATGAATGTGGTATTGATTCATCACGTATATACATGGATGAACGTGCAATGACAACAGTACAAAATGCTGAAAATACTTTTGCAATGTTACAAGAGAATGGTATTGAATCAATAACAATTGTTACAAGCAATTATCACACAAGAAGAGGAACGTTGTTGTACTATGCTGAATCACAGTTATTTGAATATGGAAAAGGGTACAAATGTAATATTATTGGTAATTTAGGTTATTATATTGAAGGCAAGGACTTAGAACCTGCATCTCATGCAGCAAGAAGCTTAAAACAAATTCTTGGCTTACCTAATACAGTAAAAACAACATCTCAAGTCATTAATAATCAATATATTTATGATGAAAATGATCCATTAGATATAACTGTATATGAAGAAAAGCTTGGTGCTCAAACAGAAATCAAAGAATATAAAGTTAAAAACTATGATTCGCACATAGCCGGATTACAAACAATAGATGTTACTTATTTGCTTGAAGGCAAAGAAACAACATCAAAAGTCAATGTCTTTGTAAAATATAAATTTCTATCAGGCGATAATAGTGTCTTTGATAAGAGTAAAGCATCAGATATTGTCTTAAAGACAAATGGTTTATTAGATAAACTTACAAGTGTTTATTTAGATAATAAGGAATTAGATAAAAATGCTTATACGCTTGCTAGTGGCAGTACAATTATAACATTAAAGAAAGAAGCATTATCTAATCTATCAGATGGAAATCATAAATTAAAACTTGTTTATGGAAAGGAAGATAAACTAGAAACAAATCTTGTTATTGCTCCTGATACTGCAACGGCTACAGAAGTTACAAAACAGATAAAGAACAACACATACAATCCTAATAATGCCTTAGCAACATCAACAAAAACAAATCGCCAAACAACAGCCACACAAAAGAATAAGACTGGAAAGACTGTTGAAACAGGTGATCCAACATCAATAGGAGAATTACTCTTTATGTTGATTGGTTCACTTGGTATTTCATTCTATTTCTTAAAGAAAAGAATAAGTTAAAATGAGGCTAGTATACCGTAAATGGTATACTAGCTTTTTTAATTGATAAATTATCATAACAAGTGCGACATATGAAAAGTTCATAGGAATTATCTATGCTACTATGTGAGTGACCAAAAAAACATAGAATGGAGATAAGCCTATGAACTATAACCATATTAACATAAATGAGCGTTCCTGCATCTATCAATTTCTCACTCTGGGCATGAGTATACGCGGGATTGCAAAGGCACTTCATAGAAGTCCTTCCAC
>ODAI013605582.1_pt1 | contig 11681 bp, 9 predicted proteins | sample 1539321 | NCBI WGS metagenome assembly ODAI01 (sample SAMN02144231, study PRJEB22623) | gut metagenome | biome: sheep rumen | host: Ovis aries | place: New Zealand
ATGTACAACCTTGGAACATACTACTGTAACCATAATTGTTCAATGTGGTGGCTGGCAATGCTGGTGCTGTCACCAATGAAGTGCAATTACGGAACATACCGCTATAAGCACTTTGTGGAACTAATTGTGCAGGCAATGCAGGTGCCTGTGTCAATGAAGTACAGTTATAGAACATACCATTATAACAACTAGTAGCCAGTGTAGTGACAGGGAGTTCAGGTGCCGTAGTCAATGATGTACAACCATAGAACATACCATTATAACAACTACTAGCCAGTGTAGTGGCGGGGAGTTCAGGTGCCGTAGTCAATGATGTGCAACCACTGAACATATCTTGGTAACAACCCTGAGCCAGTGTTGTGGCTGGCAATGCAGGTGCTGCGGTCAATGACGAACAGTTATAGAACATACTTTGGTAACAACTCTGAGCCAGTGTTGTGGCTGGCAACGTTGCAGGTGCTGCGGTCAATGACGAACAACTATTGAACATATTACCGTAACAGTAATTGGTCAATGTGGTGGCAGGTAATACCAGGTTTTCTGCATTAATCAAATTAGGGTCGCTTTTGAAGAAATAGAAGAATGTATAAGTACTGCCAGCAGGGAATAAAGTCTGGTTTTCAAAATCTTCATTGTAAAGAAGCGACATTATGTTGCCGCCTACGTTGTGGTTTCCGCTTGCTGATATATAGTTGTATTGAAAGGAATTGGCACCCCATTTGTTTGCAGTGGCTCTAAGGTACAGTTTACCGTTTGCTGGCACTGTGGCTGTTATAGCCGTAGTGCTGGTAGTACCCATAGAAGTCCAGTTCTTTTGGTCTGATGAACAGAACACCTCAATATCTGGTGCAGAACTGCCTTGTTTCTTAATAGACAAAGTGTTATCGGAACCGCTGATGTCCTCGACATAGAAATAGTCTTTCATTGCAACGGCGGCACTCCAGAGAACATTACCCCTAGAATCGGAGACCTGTTCCACTGGAGCGTTGCCTAACATTATATCTGTAACTTGACTTAAGTCAATCATATATCATTTCTGTTTTCATTTAATTATTAAAGTGAAGTGTGTTCAGTCCATCCAGAAGGTATACCGTTAGCACCGCTTGTGTATGTAGCACCACCTAAGTTATAGAAGTCACCTGTTGCTGCGACGTTGCTGAGCCAACTGGTCAAGGATTGATTTGCTGAAATGTTATTAGCGTAGGTTGTGACACTGTTAAGACTTGTACAATTATTAAACATATAACTATAACAATTATTAGTCAGTGTAGTGGCTGGCAATACAGGTGCCTGGGTCAATGCAGAACAGCCATAGAACATATAACTGTAACAATCTAGAGCCAAAGTAGTGGCTGGCAATACAGGTGCTGCGGTCAATGAGGTGCAATATTGGAACATAGTCTCATAACAACCAACAGCCAGTGTTGTGGCTGGCAACGTTGCAGGTGCTGCGGTCAATGCAGAACAACCAGCGAACATACCATAATAGCATAGTTCAGCCAATGCGGTGGCAGGCAACACCAGTTTAGATGCGTCGTACAAATTAGTTTTGGACTGCCAGTTTCCAAATTGAATAATACGAGTGTTGTCTGGGGTAAATGCTGTTACATTTGCAAAATTGTCTCCATACAATAGGGACATAATATTACCGCCAATGGCATAAGGAGCGTTACAATAGGACATTTCATCTCCACCCCATCTGTCCGTAGTGGCTTTAATATAAAGTTTGCCGTTTGCTGGCACAGTGGTGTGTAAAGTAGTTAACATACTAACCGTACCGAGCAATGTCCAAGTCTGTTGGTCTGTTGATGTGTAGACATCGAAACTAGGTGTATCGCCATCCATAGTTTCGATAGTGTAAGTGCTGCCATTGCCGCTCAAGTCCTGTACAAAGAAATAGGTTTTTGCATAGTCTGGTTTCACATAAACGTCCATAGTTACGGTAGTGCCGCCCTGTAGTGTGAAAGTGAGGGTCTCTGTCTCGTCTGGTACAGTAGGTCTGTTTTTCAAACTAGTATATGAACCACTTGTGGCTACAGGTGCTAAATTCGGTTTGTTAAGAATTTGTGCTTTACCGCTGGTAGCGTCCCAATCACTGTTTACTTGTGCAGCAGGGATTATAGGTTTATTGAGAATTTGAGCCACACCGCTTGTAGCGTTCCAATCAGCATTAACCTGTGCTGCTGGAATAGTCGGTTTGTTTGAAAGGTCATTGTAGCTTCCAGTAGTTGCTACGGTAGCCAAAGTAGGTTTATTGAGAATCTGAGCCACACCGCTTGAAGCGTTCCAGTCTGAATTGACCTGTGCAGCAGGGATAGTAGGTTTGTTGGTAAGGCTGTTATAGTCACCGTCGAATGTAGTGTACCCTGCGTCGTTGGTGAAAGCACTTACATTGGTAGGTACTACTGGGATAGTAGGCTTGTTCTGCAAATCATCATAATCACCGCTTGTAGCTACGGTAGCCAAATCAGGTTTGTTGGTAAGGCTGTTATAGTCACCGTCGAATGTGGTAAAACCGCTGTCGTTGGTAAGTTCACTGGTCTTTGTCGGAATTGTAGGCTTGTTCAAAATCTGTGCAACTCCACTGGCTGCGTTCCAGTCGCTGTTGACCTGTGCAGCTGGTATCTCAGGCTTGTTTTCCAAATCGTCATAGTCGCCTGACGTTGCCACATTGGCGAAATTTGGTTTGTTGGTAATGTTGTTCCAGTCGGTAGAACCGCTGCCACCACCGCCTTTACCAGTGACGATGATATGGGTTTTCTTTTTATCGTCTTTATTCATTTTAGTATTAAATTTATCTCTTTATTTATCTTAGAATATTAAAGTGTATTATGTTCAGTCCATCCAGTAGGTATACCGCTTGTACCGCTTCTATATGTTGCAGAACCAAGGTTGTAGAAATCACCTGTGGCTGCAACACCAGAAAGCCAGTTTTCGGTACACCTGTTTGCTGAAATATCATTGACATAGGTAGTCATACTGTTAAGACTTGTACAACCGCTAAACATTTCAGTACAACAAGCCAAACGATATACAGGTGCTGAAATTACTGGTGCTGTCGTAAGACTGGTGCAGTTTTTGAACATATTCTGATAACAACCTTCAGTCAATGTAGTGGCTGACAATGCAGGTGCTGTAGTCAATGATGTACAACCTTGGAACATACTACTGTAACAATAATCGTTCAATGTGGTGGCTGGCAATGTTGGTGCTGTCACCAATGAAGTGCAATTACGGAACATACCGCTATAAGCACTTTGTGGAACTGATTGTGCTGGCAATGCAGGTGCCTGTGTCAATGAAGTACAACCATAGAACATATTGTAATAACAACTGTTGGTTAAATAATTAAAATTCAATGCAGGAGCATTCACCAATTTATTGCAACCCTTGAACATTTCACTAAAACAAAAAGGCCTTGTTCCTCCGCGCAACACTGGTGCGGTCACCAATGAAGTGCAGTTCTCAAACATAGCCTCGTAACAACTATTATCTAATGTTGTTGCTGGCAGTTCTGGTGCATTCACCAATTTACTGCAATCTCTGAACATGCCACTGTAACAACCTTCGCGCATAGTCTTCACAGGTAACACTGGTGCTTCCGTAAGGCTTGAACAACCGTAGAACATTTGGTCGTAACAGTAATTGGTAACGTTATAGGTAGGCAATATCAAATCCTTTGCATCCACTAAATTTGAATTGGAACTGAACAAACTGGTAAAAACATAGTTGGTTGTCAAATTGGTGTAGTTTCTGTAGTTGTCGCTGTGTAAAATGGATTGAATATTACCACCTATTCTGAATGTTTTGTTGACATTTATTCTATTATAATACAGTAATGAACTACCCCAAGCGTTTGCGGTGGCTTTCAAATACATTCTTGAATTTGACGGAATGGCAGCACTTATGGCTGTTTCGCTTGTTGTACCCATACTAGTCCAAGTACGTCTGTTCAATGAATAGAACACCTCGATGGTTGGTGCAGACGACATTTCTTTCTTAATACTCACTTTTGCGGTTTCTGGTGATTTGTTTTCAATGAAAAGATACTCTTTGGAATAGTCGCGGTCAGGTTTTTCCCATATTATATTATCATTGGAATCGAACACTATATCAACATCCCCCTCTGGTATAGTCCATTCATTTACATTACTGAAATTCATATCAAATTAATTTACATTATCTATTATTGAAGCCATACGGTCTTTGTCACTGTTGTATTGTCACTCAAAGTGAATTCCCAAGTCTCTGCTGTCATTGACGGCTTATTTAAAATCTGACCCATACCGCTGTTTGCGTTCCAGTCCGACTGTACCTGTGCTGCTGGTATTGTGGGTTTGTCGAGTAAATGATTGTAACTTCCAGTTATGGCAACCCTGGCAATGCTGTCAGTCCTGACAAGTTCAAAGTTCCCCCTTGTGTCAAGTCTCTCGTTGTTGATGGTGCAGAGTGCCGTTGTATCAACCTTGTCGGCTAATGTGTTGTCGATTGCCGCCATCTTGGGTGTATATTCACCGTATGTAACCCTGTTCTCCAAGGCAGTGTTCACATTGTTCATACCTTGGTTGTATGTACCTTCGTCAACCTTGTCGTCCAGTTGGTTGCTGATACTGGTCATTCTTGCGTTGAATGTTTCCGCGTCAACATATTCATCCATATCGGGACGGTTTGAAAGGTCGTTGTAGTTGCCAGATGTAGCCACTGTTGCGAAATCTGGTTTGTTCTGTATGTTGTTCCAGTCGGTAGAACCGCTGCCGCCTGTCTCCAAATTAATGTTCTGTCCGTTTTCTTGGTTTAATGAAAATGAACCCTTTAATGTATTTCCTTGGTAGATGTTGATTGTAGCGTCGCTTACCGTTGGAATCTCTGGTGTGTCTTCCAAGTCATTGTATGAACCGCTGGTTGCAACCTCGGCGAAATCTGGTTTGTTCTGTATGTCGTTCCATTCCACCTTGTCGGTAGAACCGCCGCCAGAGCCTGTTTTAAGCCCACAGGAGCGTTTTCTCCCACCGCCAAGATAGATTGTAGTTACGTTCTGCGATTCGGTAGGCTGGGTTATGTTGTCGTCTGAATAGCCGTACTCTGGGAAATCGGCTGCGTTTTTCTGCAAGTATGTGGTGAGCCTGTTGGCATAGAACTCAGCCCTTGAATTGTAGTAGTCTGCAAGGTATGCAGTGTCTTTCATGGTAGAGGTGTTGAAGCCTTGGTCGTACTGCTGAATAACACCAGCGTTCCTTGTCTTGTTGTTCAAAGGAATTACGATTACGGACTGCACCTTGTAGGTAAGATAAGGCTTGATGTACTGGTCTACAAGGGTAAGGTACTTACCGCTTAATGTCTCATCGTCTATCTTGTTGGTGATTGCGGTATAAAGCAAGTCACCGATTATCTCCCTAAGATAGATTGATTGAGCCTCTTCCAAAGCTGGAGCGATATACTCGTTATCCAAGTTAGCGTTGAAAGTGGTCTGTTTTAATTCTTCTATTGTAATGAAATATGTCATTTTATTAAATTTGTTTTATTTCAATTATTAGTTTGATGATACTATTTCACCATCAACAGGAGTGCTGTTCTCGGTTGTCTCGTCAGCCCACTCAATATGGAACTGTTCAATTTCAATTGCGCCCTCACCGAACACCTTGTTGAAACACCCTATGATGTCTTCTTGCATAGGTTTGATAACAGTTTTGTTATACAGTTCAAAACACTGTGAAAATTCCTGTGTGTTAAAGCCTGTACTGTGGTTTATACCAACCAAAGTGGGGTTGATTCTGAAAGCTGCGTAAATGTCGTTTGATACACTCTCTTTAAGGGTCTCATATTTCTTGTCATAGCCATCATCCTGCAAACGCTCAATGCTAGTGGCATGTTCAGTATCATCATTGAAGGAAAGCATAATGTTACCAGCATTAGATGTACCAACAAACTTTTCGTATATTTTTTCCTCTGCCTCTGCCATTACGTCCTCTGCTAGGTTTGAACCGCTGTTGAAATTGATAATAACATTAGGCGAGAAGTTATTGGTTATGTTGTGTAGATGGAAATTAGGAATCTGTGTTGAGATTTCCAATGAGGTGATAGCACCGATATACATAGGCACAGGGTAGACCTCTTTTGATAAATGACCCTTGAAGTAGTACACTGAGTTGGGCTGTTTCGCATTTGGATTGAAACGCTCGTAAACCTTAGTCTGAACGCCTCTCTTAGCCACATTGTATTTCCAGCCTGTGTTGATGTAGATTGTGTCTTCATTCTCGTTAGTCCTTACGGTACGGAAATCGATGTAGTTCAATTCCGCTATGTCGCCGTTGTGGTTTCTAATCACTTGGAAAGCCAAACCACCATACACACAATAGTCAAATGCAAGGTTCTCAATCAAATCATTCATTGTTTCACCCTTACGGTTCACTGACACCTGTAATTTGGTGTTGTTGATAATCTTGTCACCAGTCAAATAGTCAATCATGTTCTTTATTATTGAACTCATTTGACTGCTGTGTTCATAGAGGTTATATAGATAGCATGGATATTTATTGTCACTCCCCCATGTCAAAAACCCATCACTCTTGGAGTTAATCACAGGCTCTGGAATTTCATGGGTCTGACTTACAACTGTTGTAAAGTTTAATTTATTCATAATTTACTTAATTTTCTTTAAGAATAGACTTTCACTGTACAAAAGTTGCTAAATAAAAAAGAAAAAGCGGACTTCCGAAGAAATCCGCTGTGTAAAATATCTGAACTTGTTTGTGTGTCAGATTAAGCGTTTGGGTCTAAAAGACCTTCAACAATGCTCTTAGGAGTGTGGGTCTCGTCACCGACAATCTCAATAGGCATGGTTGCAGCGTCCTGTGAAAGAACTAATTCGTACTGGTTAGAATCTCCGACAGCCGTTCCTGTATTTGCAGTTGCACTGGTCAAAGTGACTTCAGCGTCAAGGTTCATCATCCAGTAAAGACCGTTGCCGTCAAGATAGATAGCATGACAGTCACCGCTTGCAATAGCCTCGACATTAAGACGTTTGGGAGTTTCCTGTTTTGCAAAAACCATGTTCAATGAATTGGTGAAATAGTGACTGCCGTTGTCATTAACAGTCATTTCTGAGCTGGCTGAACAGGTATTTTTACGGAACTGGTATTCAACCCAATACTCTGGAGTGCTGCCCTCTCCTGTAGGGGTGACAAGGGTAATGTTCTTTACGTTCTCAATAACTTGCTTGCCGTCAGCGTCAGTAACGCCAGTAACATAAGTATAAGTAGGGGTGACGCTGCCGAAGTTACCAATCCACATCTGTTTGATAGAAGGGATGTTAGAACCACAACTGGTGGTTATAGCTGATAGTTGATATGGTGTACATTTCATTATCTGTTTCTCCTATATTTTTTAATTATTCGTTGATGAAGATATGAGTAGGAAATGCGTACTGGACAGCGACTACGAACTCACAGACATACTTGAAGTTACGGTCTGATTTGTCGAAGTAGAAGTCAACATCCTCGTTGTCGTTTTCAAGGTCAACACCATAGTAAACCTCATCGAGTGGCATAGCGTAGATTACATCCTGGCCTTCAAGACCCTCAACACCGATTACATCAATGTTAGCGTAAGGAAGTCTCATTCTGTATTCCCCATCATATTCAGTAAATACATGGAACATATTAGAATTTACAATTTCGGTAATGAAGTTTTTGTACATTGAAATGCTCATAACGATAGTGCATTTGTCAGCGATGTTTGCAGGAAGGGCAAGCCAAAGTTTCTCAACGCGAGTCCAAAGGTTGTCAGTACTCTTTGCAATTACGTTTGCAGCAGGGATTACGTTGTTGGTAACGTCAGCGTCGATAAGGGTCTTAAGACCGTTGGCATAAGCCATGTTGCCCTGTCCGTTGGTTTTGTCGCCAACCCAAAGAAGTTTCTCAATCTCAGCACCGATAACCTTACCGTTCTGTTCAAGGATTTGCTGTTCAAACGGGATTGAATCGTTGTTGGTAGCGGCGATGCGGACATCACTGGCTTTCCAAGAATTCAAAAGGTCTTTGTCGCAGTACACCTTGTTGACCTTGATAAAGTCTGGGGTGAGAATACGATTTGTGAAAGTGTCGCTGCCACCTGCACTGAATGAGCAAGCGTCTGCACCGAACTCGACGGTGCTGTCAAGGCGAACGATAGCAGTAGGTGATTTCACACCAGTCTGAAGTGTGAACAACTTACTTGACTTGCTGTTGAAAATAGCGTCCATGATAAGTTGGTCTTTGTTTACGTCAAGATAGCTTTTCAATCTTGAATCTAAGCCTGAAATAGTGTAACTAGTAGCCATTTTAAAATTTTCTATTTTATTGATTATTTTCTTTTAATTGTGATTTCTCTGGCTTTCTTGATAGCAGCCATGTAATTCATTTCTTTTTTTTGGGGTTTTTCGTCTTTCTTCATTTCCTCTTCAACTGAATCGGCAACTGGCTCTTCAAGTTTTGCCTTTAATTCCTCTACCAATGCTTCAAGTTCAGCGATACGGTTTTTCAATGCTTCGACATCAACCACCTCTTCTGTGGTTTCCTCTGCAACTTCCTGTGCGACTTCGGCTACCTGTTCAGCGGTTTCCTCTGTTGATTCGGTCTCGGCTGGGGTTTCCTCAACAACCTCTTCGGCTGGGGTGTCTTCCTCGGCGTTTTCCTCAACTGGGGTTTCCTCGGCTGGGGTTTCCTCTGTCTCTGCTGGCTTGTCGGCAATGTTGGTGATTACACCACCCTCAACAGTGATTACTGTGCCGTTGTAGTTGTAAGTGCCGTCACTGGCTGGGGTCAAGCCCTCTTCACCCTCAACAAACACTTCTGCACCGACTTCAATTTCACCGTCAGAAATGAGCGTTACGCCCTCTTCTGTCTGAGCCTCTGAAAGTCTGAGTAAAGCCTTTTTGAGTTTAAAAATTTGACTTTTATTGAACTTCATAATTATTATTTGATATTTGTTTTGTTATTAAACATGTTAGTTCTTTTAATCAGAATAGCAATCACTTTGGAAAATAGTCAATTACAGTTTGTTTAATTCCACTGCAATCTCTTCATCATATTGACCTACAACAGATTGCACCATCCTGTCAAGCAATCCAGACTGGTCAGCCTTGTTAAGTACGTCCTGTAATATGTGGTAGCCAGTGTAACCTTTCGCGTTAATCTTTTTCACTATTGCGTAGGCAACCTGTTTTATCTCCTTGTCTGTCCTTGGAATCGGCTTGTTGTTTCTTGGAATGAACCACCCCCTTTTGATTTTGTTTCTAATCCACTCGGATATGTCACCGACAGGGTTTGCCCATTTTTGGCCGCTGCCGCCACCAGTAGGTCTTCTGTTGTGTTCCAGATACCAGTAATAAGAGTTTAGTACAAAGTACAGCGTTATATCATTTTCATTGAAATCGAAGTCGAATGTGGCTGTGTCCGACAAAGAACCAGAAGCGTTTACCCTTTGTGCCTCTAGTTCATCCCTGTACATATCCACCAGTTGTTCAGCAAGATTGTACAAAGTGGTGTAGTCTATGTTGTCAACTTTAATCATTGGTCATAAAATCTGTTTCAGTTATATGTTCAAATACCGTAACCATGCTATCGTCACCGCCCCAGTTGTAGCGAGAATCAAGTATCTCTTTACCCCAAGGCTGGGTGTTCCACATAGGTTTCAAAGTCCTAATCCTCTTAGTGAGCATTAGTTTATAATCTGGTACTTCACCGCTTCTGCTGTCGCCGAACAACTCATAACATCTGATGCACTCATTGCCAGCAGTTGTAATACCCCATGCCACAACCGCTATCTGTCTGTAGCCTGTTGCTGGGTTTGGCTGCTCATCGTTATACTGAACCATGCAGGTGATACGGTTATGCAGAATAGAGCCAATATCATTTGAATTGACGGTTTTCTGTATAGTTATATCGTCATTGTCAACTATGTCTTTCGGCAGTGGTGGGAAATTGCCTACGCTGGTGTTGGTAGGTTCAAATTCTTTGATGTTGCTTAAAGGCTTTACAACGTACTTGGTTGCTTTTGGGTCGTACAATACAGCCACATCTTTGCCACCGTCTTTGCCTATGCCCTGCACCCAGTATTCCCTACCGTCAATGATAGCACTCTTTTTGCTGTCAATAAGCCTTGTAATGTCTGTACGCTCAACCTCTTCAAAGTTCAAAGACCACAACCCATCATCCACATCATCCGAACTCAGTTTAATTTTTTTTTTATCACTTTCCATGATAATCTCACAGTCCGCGTCTTCCAGTGCTTTCAACAATTCATCAAGCCAGTTCATGAACTCTTCATCCTCATCGAACACTGGTTCTGGTTCATCGAATATTTCCTGTGTGTCTGGTGCTGGTTCAATGTCGCAAAGTATTTCAATGCTGTAACCGCCAGTGGCAAGTTCGTTCTTGACCATTTCCCATGTCTCATCATTGGTGCATTTGTAAGTCACCATCCAACTGCCATCTGGTACATCGAACTGTGTAGGTGCAATGCCTTTCTCTTTGTCAACAAAGTAAGATTCCAGCATAATGAAATCGTTTACTATTTGACCGTTGTGTTGGAACGAAACAAGGTTGTTGTAGTTGTCCTTTGAATATTTCTCTACAAGGTCTCTGATAGTCTGTTTTTCAAATACCACATAGTACTCACCCATTTCTGGTGAATATCGGTAAATAGGCACATCGGCTAAAATAGCCACTGAGGTTATGCAGTGCTGTTCGTTCTTTTCCTCAACAAACATCATAGGTTTCTTTTCCTCGTTCTTGAAACAGAAAAGGCTCTGGCATACCGCTGGGTCGTCAACAATGCTGACCACACTTAAACCCTGTGTCTCATCGTCGTCGTTAAGTACGATGTTGAACACAGGCAAATCTTTATAAAGTAGGTTATTAAATTTCATTTTAAATCTATTTTATTTAGAATAGCACTGACTTGTATATAAAAAAAGACGATACCCAGTTTTTGAGTATCGCCCTAATTATTAACGATTTTGGTGTGTCATAACTAAAATGCCGCTTGTGATTCCCTTACTTCTACCCTGTTCTGGGTACTGGTAATATCTGACTCCAGAACGTAGCAACGCTGGTCTTGTATGGCTGATAAAGTGTCAGCACCCTGTGCATAGGCCAGTGTGTCGTACTCTCTACTTGAAAGGTCTACTGTTTTAGGCATTGTACCACCGACTTTCTCATTCTTGATATTATTGAGTTGCATTATGCCAGCGGTCAATGTGGTAGCAGCCATTGCAGCGGCGACTAACAAGTTCCAAGGGGCTGGCACACCACTTTCAACACCAGACATGAAAGCACCAAGCACACCTTCTGCCGTTGATATTATACCTTGACGGTATTTGAGTTTCTTGTATTCCTCAGTGTTTGAATCGTACATATCCATTTCAGCTGAAAGAATATTGCTGATTTGTCCGCTGATTGCTGAATACAGGTTAATGTAGGTTTTCTGGATGTTAAGTTTTCTGTCTACATAAGCCCTGTCTTTTTCAAGGCTTTTATTTCTGTACTCATCCTCTAAGGCTTCCATCGCTGCATTTCTTTCCTGTTCCAACACATACCATTCCTCTGTATATTGCTCATGCTGTGCCATTAAAACATCATAGTATTCAGTGACAGCGTTTGCCCTTGCAGTAATGGATTGTAATTGCAGTTCTATTAAATCAA
>ODAI010350177.1_pt1 | contig 11680 bp, 10 predicted proteins | sample 1539321 | NCBI WGS metagenome assembly ODAI01 (sample SAMN02144231, study PRJEB22623) | gut metagenome | biome: sheep rumen | host: Ovis aries | place: New Zealand
AAATAATATTCAGTGTTTTGTTTGAGAAAGCAAAGGTAATGCAAAAAAACGATTCAACGAGCAAAAAGCACAACTTTTTAACTTCTTTCTATCCATCTACAGTTTTTTTCATTCTTTCTGCTACACCTTTTTTCTTTCAGCTGCCCGTCTTGCTTTCTGCTGGCCGCCGTCCCTCCAGTCGTTCTTACTGCTGGCTGCCGTTCTTCAGTCGTTCTTACTGCTGGCTGCCGTTTTTCAGCCGTCATTTCTTTCAGTTGCTCCTTCTCCGTAGGCTGCGCCTTCGGCGCAGCAATCAATAAGAAAAAATTTTTACAAAATATCAGTGGGCTTCGAGCCAGTTGTTCCCCCACCCTGCGTCGGCCATGAGGGGCACATTGAGCGGATAGGCGGCCTCCATCTCCTGCAAGACGATCTGTTCCACCTTGTCTTTCTCCTCCGGCACGACGCTGAAGTTGAGCTCATCGTGCACCTGGAGGATCATCTTTGAGCGGATGTGCTCGGCCTTGAAGCGCTCATAGATGCGGATCATGGCCGCCTTGATGATGTCTGCGGCAGAGCCTTGGATAGGTGCGTTGATGGCGTTGCGCTCAGCGAAGCCTCTCACGGTGGCGTTGCGGCTGTTGATGTCAGGCAGATAGCGCCGGCGGTGGAAGAACGTCTCCACATAGCCTTTTTCGCGTGCTGTCTGCTTGCACCGTTCCATATAATCCTTCACCTTGGGGAAAGTCTCGAAATAGCCGTCGATGAGTTGTCGTGCTTCGGCCCGGTCGATGTCGAGGCGCTCTGCCAGTCCGAAGACGGTGATGCCATAGATGATGCCGAAGTTGGCCCGTTTGGCTTTGGTGCGCTCATCGCGGTCCACCTCGTCGATGCTTTTTCCGTAGATGCGTGCGGCAGTGGCTGCATGGATGTCGTGTCCTTCCTTGAATGCTTTGATCATTTGCTCATCTCCGCTGAGATGCGCCATTACGCGGAGTTCTATCTGACTGTAGTCGGCAGAGAAGAAGAAGCATCCTTTCTCGGGGACGAAAGCCTTGCGTATCTCTTTGCCGTCTTCTCCCCTCACGGGGATGTTCTGCAGGTTGGGGTCGCTTGAGGAGAGGCGCCCTGTGGCGGTCACTGTCTGGTTGAATGAGGTATGGATATGTCCTGTCTTGGGATTGATAAGAGTGGGCAGTGTGTCGACATAGGTGCCGAGGAGTTTTTTGAGTCCCCGGTGAGCAAGGATTTTCTCTACGATCTCATGTTTGCCCTTGAGAGTCTGTAGAACCTCTTCGGAAGTGACGAACTGTCCTGTCTTCGTCTTTTTGGGTTTCTCGATGATTTTGAGTTTTCCGAAGAGGATATCCCCCACCTGTTTGGGCGAAGCGATATTGAATGTCTCGCCTGCCAGTTCATAGATGCGTGTCTCTATCTCGTGCATGCGCTCTGTGAAGTCGCGTGATGTCTCCGCTAAGGAGTCGGTGTCGATGCAGACGCCATTGCGCTCCATCTCCGCCAGCACCCTGACCAGCGGCATCTCGATGTCGTAGAACAGTTTTTCGGCACCCACCTCCCGGAGTTTGGGCTCGAGCACCTTTTTCAGTCTCAGGGTGACGTCAGCATCCTCGGCGGCATACTCATAGACCTCTGCGGGTGTGAGGTCGCGCATGCTTTTCTGGTTTTTCCCTTTCGGCCCTATCAGCTCATCGATATGGATGGTCTTGTAGTTGAGATACACCTCGGCGAGGAAGTCCATATTGTGTCGCTGTTCGGGTTGGATGAGATAGTGAGCCACCATTGTGTCCCATAGCGGTCCTTGGAGTTGGATGCCATAGTTGGCGAGCACCTGCATATCGTATTTGATATTCTGTCCGATTTTCAGGGTATGGGGATTTTCGTAGATAGGACGGAAAATTTCTATGATGCGTTGCGCTTCACTCCGCTCTTCGGGCACAGGAACATAAAAAGCCTGCTTTTCCTTCACTGCGAAGCTGATTCCCACCAATTCTGCGTCTATTGGCGAGGTGGAGGTGGTCTCCGTATCCAGACTTAAAAACTCGGATGTCAATAAAAAATCATATAGTTTTTGTATATCTTCCTCTTTTTCAACGAGTTGATAATCGTGTTCGATGCTTTTCAGGCTTTCAAAACTCGAATTTTTCTCAGAATCCGCACCGTCGGTCGGAAAATCGCCAAATAAATCAAGTTGGACGGGCCCTTTTACGACTGTTTTTTGTGCCTTCGGAAGAAATTTCTCGGCCAGCGTCTTGAACTCCAGTTCGGCGAAGATATCACGCAGGAGCACCTCGTCGGGAGGAGTAAGAAGCAGTTGGTCGAGTTGGAGACGGACAGGCACGTCGGTTTTGATGGTCGCAAGGAATTTCGACATCTTGATGTCGTCCACATGCTCCTCCACATTTTTCTTCAACGCACCTTTAAGTTGGTCGGTATGCTCCAAGAGATTCTCCACGGAGCCAAACTGCGTGATAAGTTTCACGGCGGTCTTCTCCCCTACCCCTTTGCATCCCGGGAAATTGTCGGCAGAATCGCCCATAAGTGCCAACAGGTCGATGACCTGAAGCGGATTTGCCACACCATATTTGGCGAGCACCTCCCCTACCCCAAGCACCTCATAGCCGCCGCCGTAACGGGGCCGGTAGATACGCACGTTGTCGCGCACCAACTGTCCGTAGTCCTTGTCGGGCGTGAGCATATAGGTATCCACTTCCATCTCTGCAGCCTGCATGGCGAGTGTACCAATCACATCGTCGGCCTCATAGCCTTCGACCATGATCACTGGGATGTGCATGGCTTCGAGGATGCGCTTGATGATTGGCACAGAGAGCAGGATATCCTCAGGAGTCTTTTCTCGCTGCGCCTTGTAGGCTTCGAACGCCTCGCTGCGGAAGGTAGGTCCGTGAGGGTCGAAAGCCACGCCGAGGTATTTGGGTTTCTCCTTGTCGATAATCTCGTGCAGGGTGTTACAGAACCCCAGGATAGCCGATGTGTTGAGCCCCTTGGAGTTGATTCTCGGACTTTTGATGAAAGCATAATACGCGCGGTAGATAAGGGCGTAGGCATCTAATAGGAATAGTTTCTCCATCTGATTAGCATTTTTCTGCGTAAAATTACACATTTTTTTTATTATTACGGGATAAAATGATTAATTTTGTCTCAAATTTAAGTAAGAATGGACTATCTCTCTCTTATCAGACAACCCATCGAGGCAGAATTGGCTCAATTCTCCAACCTCTTTGAAGAGTCGCTCTCACACACCGACGGACTGCTTTCAGATACGCTCAGCCATATCCGGAAGCGGGGAGGCAAACGGATGCGCCCCATCCTCACCCTGCTCATCGCCAAGCACCTTGGTGGCGTCAACGATATCACACAGCATGCTGCCGTGGGTCTGGAACTGCTGCATACAGCGAGTCTCGTTCACGACGACGTGGTGGACGAGAGCAGTGAGCGCCGTGGCCAACCGTCTGTCAATGCCTCTTTCAACAATAAGGTGGCGGTATTGGTAGGCGACTATATCCTGTCTACCGCACTGCTTTATGTCTCGCTGACGGGACACACCGAGATTATCAAAAATCTGGCCGAACTGGGCAGGATACTGTCGAGCGGTGAACTGCTTCAGATGAACAATTTCAAGGACAACGGAATCTCCGAGGAGGTCTACTATCAGGTCATCAGCAAGAAGACGGCATCACTCTTCGCCACATGTGCGAAAAACGGTGCCATGTCGGCCGGTGCGAGTGCAGAGGAAGTGGAGGCCGCCTACCGTTTTGGCCATTCTGTAGGAATGATTTTCCAAATCAGAGACGACATTTTCGACTATTTCGACTCCAAAGAGATCGGCAAACCTACAGGCAATGATATGGCGGAGGGCAAACTGACGCTTCCCATCATCTATGCCTTGAAGAAGCGCAACTACGAGTCGATGTTCAACCTGGCGCGCAAGGTGAAAAACGGCACAATCAACGCGGATGAAATCGCCGTTCTCGTGGATTTCGCCAAGGCTGACGGCGGCATCGAGTATGCCGAGAAGAAGATGGAGGAGCTGAGTATTGAGGCCCATTCGTATATAGATTTTCACGTGAAACAACCTGAGATACGTGATGCGCTCGAGAAATACCTGGAGTTTGTGGCCTTGAGAAAACTCTGAAAAGGGATTGATGACGGGTAGCGACATAGCGCGTCGCTATCACATTCTATCATATAAAAAATGGTTATTGCCTGCGATATTTCGCTTCAGCAATAACCATTTTTTGATGTTCAAATGGGGGATGTAAGCCATCCTCGGATTCACAGCCTAAATTTTCATTCGGCCGAAGGGAGAATCAATTTTCAATCTTCAGTCGACCGAAGGGGAGGGGAATCAGAAGAATTTGACCTCCTCGCCGAGCACCTCGCTGAGCAGCATATTGGCCAGACGGCTGGTGCCCAGACGGAACCATTTGTTGGTGAGCCATTGCTCGCCGAGCAGTTCCTTGACGATGGTGTAATAGATGAGTGCGTCGGACACCGAATTGATTCCACCAGCAGGTTTGAAACCGATCTGGATGCCTGTCTCATCATAGTATTCCTTGATGGCCTGGCACATCACATAGGCAGCCTCAGGGGTGGCAGCCGGACTGAGTTTGCCGGTAGAGGTCTTGATATAGTCGGCACCGGCATACATCGACAGGATAGAAGCCTTCTTGATGTTGGATGCCGTCTTGAGGCATCCTGTCTCGAGGATGACCTTCATGGCCTTGTCTCCGCAAGCCTGCTTCAGCTCGCTGATGTCGTCGCAGACGCCCTCATAGTCGCCGCAGAGGAACTTGCCCACGGGCATGACGATATCAATCTCTGTGGCTCCGTCTTTCACGGCGAGGGCTGTCTCTGCCACTTTCACCTCGATGAGAGCCTGTGACGAGGGGAAGCTGCCCGACACGCAGGCGATTTCCACGCCTTCCACATCGAGGGTGTTGCTCACCACGCTGGCAAAGCAGGGATAGACGCAGATGGTGGCCACGTGGGGCAGGGTGGGGTAGGCGTCGTCGAAATCGTTGACTTTCTGTGTGAATGCCATGATGCTCTCATCGGAGTCGGTGGTGCTGAGCGAGGTCAGTTCCACGCTTCCCATGAGGAATTTTTTGATCTCGAGGGTGTCATTCTCCGGCACTTTCTCCGCAATGATTTTTTTCACGGCTTCCTGCACCGCTTTGTCATCGATGTCAGTGTTGTACTTGGCTAAAGCCTCCATGTATTTGCTCTTCGGCTGAGCGTTTTCTTTCTTCAGTTCCATATCATTTAGTTTTAAGGGTTATGCTTTCAGTTTTGGATTGGCGATGTGGCGCAGACTGTCGCGGTTGGTTTTCTTCTCCATCGTGCGGTGGAAAGCCTCAGTGAGGTCTGTGCCCGTCTGGTTGGCCAGACAGACGAGGACGAAGAGGATGTCGGCCATCTCTTCTCCTAAGTTGGCCTTCTCTCCGGCCTTGAAACTCTGGTCGCCGTATTGCCGTGCGATGACGCGGGCCAATTCTCCCACCTCCTCGGTCAGACAGGCCATATTGGTGAGTTCAGAGAAATATCTCACGCCATATTTCTTGATCCAGAGGTCTACGGTGTGCTGCACTTGCCTGAGTGTAATGTCGTCGGGGTTCATCATTCTTTGTTTTTGGTGTCCATACAGATGGTCACAGGACCGTCGTTGACCAGCTGCACCTTCATATATGCGCCGAACTCTCCCGTGGCGACGGGCTGCCCCAAGGCCTCGGAGAGCCGCTGGCAGAAGAGGCGGTAGAGTGGGATAGAGATATCGGGTTTGGCGGCCTTGATCCATGAGGGTCTGTTGCCTTTCTTATAGGAGGCGAAGAGCGTGAACTGGCTCACCACCATGACTTGTCCTCCCACGTCGGTGACAGGTCTGTTCATCACTCCGTTTTCATCGTTGAAGATTCTGAGATTGACGACCTTTCTCACCAACCATTCCACATCTTCGTCGGTGTCTTCCTCGCACACGCCCATGAGGATCATGAGTCCGGGACCTATCTGCGACTTCACCTCTCCGTCGATGGTCACTGTGGCCTGTGTCACTCTCTGTATCACTAATCTCATCGTCTTTGCCTTTTCTGTATTAGGTGTTCTTCGCTGTCAATGGCAAAATTAGCAAAAAGTTAGGGCTCCACAAAGGATTTTCTGAAAAATCATGTCATGGCGTGGCTTTCTGCGGGTGCAGGGCCTCGAAAATAATTTTTGCCTTGGCGGCTCCCACCACAGCAGCAAGTTCCTCCTCTGCGGCCTCGCGTACACGCTTCACCGTGCGGAACTGCTTCAGCAATGCCTCCTTTGTCTTCGGACCGATGCCCTTGATGTCGTCGAGCTCGGATTTCAACTGCCGTTTGCTGCGCTTGTCGCGGTGGAAAGTGATGGCGAAGCGGTGCACTTCATCCTGTATCTTGGTGAGGATATGGAAGAGTTCGCTGTCGGTTTTCATGCCGATGACCATGGGCGGGAAACCATAGAGCAGTTCATTGGTGCGGTGACGGTCGTCTTTGGCGAGTCCGGCGATGGCTATCTCGAGGTGCAGTTCGTCTTCCACCACCTGCCTCACCACCTCCATCTGTCCTTTTCCTCCGTCGGTGATGATGAGGTCGGGTAGGGGAGTGCCCTCTTCTATCATCCTGGAATAGCGGCGGCGCACCACCTCCTGCATCGACGCGTAGTCATCGGGGCCGGTCACGGTCTTGATGTTGTATTTGCGGTAGTCCTTCTTGCTGGGTTTCATCCCCTTGAAGACGACACAGGCGGCCACGGCGTCGGTGCCGCTGATGTTGGAGTTGTCGAAGCACTCTATCTGGTAGGGCATTTTCGGCAACTTCAGGGCCGACTGGAGTTCTTTCATCAACCTTGTCTGCCGCTGTTCGGGGTTGAGTTTCTCCGTCTGCTTCAACCGGTCTACCTTGTATTGGCGGCCGTTCATCTCTGAGAGTTCGAGCAGGTGGCGCTTGTCACCTCTCTGAGGGATGGTGAACTCCACACCCTCGAGCGCCCATTCCAGCGGCATGGGCAGGATAATCTCCTTGGCCTTGCTGTGGAAGCGCTCCCTGATCTCGGGGATGGCCAGCATGAGCAGTTCCTCGTCGCTCTCCTCAAGCCGCCGTTTATACTCGATGGTGAAAGCCTGGTTGATGCTGCCGTTGGTCACATGCATGTAGTTGACATAGGCGGTGCCGCTGTGGTCGTCGTTGGTGATGCTGAAGACATCGGTGTTGTGGATGGTATGGCTCACCACCTCACTTTTGGCACAGTAGTTCTCCACAAGCATGATCTGCTGCTTGAGCATCTCCGCTTCCTCGAAGAGCAACTGGCTGGCCTTGCTCATCATCTCCTCTCTCAACTGCCTGAGCACGTCGCGGGTGTTGCCTTTGAGGATTTCCCGCGCCTTACGGATATTCTCCTGGTAGTCTTCCAGCGTCTGCTTGCCCACGCAGGGCGCGTCGCAGATATGGATGTGATATTTGAGGCAGGGCTTGTATTTGCCGGCGGCTATCCGCTCAGGCGTCATGGGCATATTGCAAGGGCGGGGCTTGAAGAGTTTCCTTATCAACTCAAGGACGGCAATCATCGGCCCCATGTTGCTGTAAGGGCCATAGTAGGTGCCCCACTTGCGGGTGATGTTGCGTGTCTTGAAGATACGGGGCAGCGGCTCGTTGGTGACGCAGATGCTGGGGTAGGTCTTCCCGTCCTTGAGCAGCACGTTGTACCGCGGCTTGTATTTCTTGATAAGACTGTTCTCAAGCAGCAAGGCGTCCTCCTCGCTCTTCACCACGGTGTAGGTGATGTCGCGTATCTTACTCACGAGCACCTTGGTCTTGAAGCGGTCCACCTCTTTGTGGAAATAGGAGGCCACCCGCCGTTTCAGGTTCTTGGCTTTCCCCACATAGATAATCACACCCTCGGCGTCCCAGTACTGGTAACTGCCGGGCTGCTCGGGCATGTTGGCCACAATGTTCCTGAGCCGTTCTTTGAGTTGCTCTCTGGTCTCTTCTCTCATGGGGATTGTTTCACATGAAACATACCGGGCGGTCTCTCCTGCTGCCCCTTCAGGTCACACCTCGAGGAGGGTGGTGATCTCCACCTCGTCGTTGAAAATCTTCCTGCCGTCGAGACCCTCGTTCACGAGTTCGATGAGGAAGTTCATGTAGGTCTTCTTCGGGTGGAACTTGTTGACCAGGTTGAACGCCGCCTTCATGGTGCCGCCGGTGGCCAGCAGGTCGTCGTGGAGGAGCACCACGTCGTTCTCGTCGATGGCATCCTCGTGAATCTCGATGGTGTCGGTGCCGTACTCCTTGGTATAGGTCTCCTGCACGGTCTTGGCAGGCAACTTGCCGGGCTTGCGGCAGAGCACGATGCCGGCGCCGAGCTTCACGGCCAGAGCGGAGGCCATGACGAAGCCGCGGCTCTCGATGCCCACGATCTTGGTGATGCCTTTGTCCTTGTAGAGTTCATAGAGTTCGTCGAGCATAATCCTGAGGCACTCGGCGTTCTTGAAGAGGGTGGTCACGTCGCGGAAGTTGATGCCCTTCACCGGGAAGTCGGGGATGCTCCGGAGATTGTCTAATAATACTTGGTTGTTCATCTCTTTTTATTGATTGGTTACTGTTGTTTCACGTGAAACAAATAAAAATATTTTACATATTTCAAATTCGTGGGATAGCGTTTCATACCATCATTTTCTGCCTTGCAGGGGCATGTCGCCACCGTCATCCGGTAGCCCAAATGGCGGCATGGCAAAGTTAACAAAAAAAACGAGACGGCGAATGCTTTTGAGGGAATAAATTTCGGTATCATCACATAGGAGTCGGATGAAGTGATAGAAATAACATCAGCCGGCGGATTAAAATGTAACAAAAAGACTGTTTTTGCAGTCGTTTTCAATACAATTTGTCAGAATAGTTAATTAAAATATTTCAATATGTAATTAATATAGTAATAATTAATTCAAAATGACATAATAATAATTATTTTCGTTTCATAATGTCGTATCTTTGCACTGTCAATTGACAAAATGATGTCACGGTGACATGATTGAGTGTATAAACGTAAAGGTAAAAGGAGAAAATTATGAAAAGGATTGAAGCGATTATCCGAAAGACGAAGTTTGAGGATGTCAAGGAAGCACTGCTCCAGTCTGACATCGACTGGTTTGAGTATCACAACGTGCACGGCATAGGACAAAGCCGTGAGGAGCGCATCTACCGTGGTGTCCAGTATTCGACAGACGTGATAGAGCGTGTGGCACTGACCATCGTGTGCCGTGACCAGTTTGTGGAGCCGACGGCGAAGGCGATCTTGGATGTGGCCCACACGGGCGAGGTTGGCGACGGCCGCATCTTTGTCAGTGAAATGATTGACACCTGGAGTATACGGACGGGAGAACACGGTGACACCGTACTGAGAGACAAGAAATAAAATGTAGGATAACTAAAAAAAGAAAGATGATGAACGAAATAGGATTATCACTCGACACTGTATGGATGTTGTTGGCCGCCATGTTGGTTTTCTGGATGCAGCCGGGATTCGCATTGTGCGAAGCAGGTTTCACACGAAGCAAGAACACGGCGAACATCCTGATGAAGAATTTCGTCGACTTTATGTTCGGCTCGCTCCTGTTCTTCTTCCTCGGTTTCGGCTTCATGTTCGGCAGCGAGGGAACGGGTTTTATCGGTATGCCCAACTGGGGCGACCTGAGTTTCTACAAGGGTGACCTGCCTGTGGAGGGGTTCCTGATTTTCGAGACGGTGTTCTGTGCCACGAGTGCCACGATAGTCAGTGGCGCCATGGCCGAAAGGACGAAGTTCTCGATGTATCTCATCTACAGTGCCGTCATCTCGCTGTTTATCTATCCCATCGAAGGTCATTGGACATGGGGAGGCGGATGGCTCTGCAATAACGCGTCAGACAGTTTCATGATGACGACCTTCGGCGATGTATTCCATGACTTCGCGGGATCGGCCATTGTGCATAGCGTGGGTGGCGTGCTGGCGCTGGTTGGTGCGATGGCACTTGGCCCGCGCATCGGCAAGTATGGGAAAGACGGCAAGAGCCGTGCCATTCCCGGACACAACCTGACGATGGCCGCCCTCGGCGTGTTCATCCTCTGGCTTGGATGGTTCGGCTTCAACCCCGGCTCGCAGTTGGCTGCCTCCGGTGAGGTGAACCGTATCGCCATCAGTCACGTGTTCCTGACAACCAACCTTGCTGCCGCGGCAGGTGGTACGGCGACAATGGTCATCACATGGTTGAAATATGGCAAGCCCTCGCTCTCGTTGACGCTCAACGGCGTCCTGGCAGGACTGGTAGGCATCACGGCAGGTTGCGACCTTGTTTCGCCCATCGGTGCCGTTGCCATCGGTCTGGTATGTGGAGTTGCCCTTGTCTATGCCATTGAGTTCATCGACCACCGTCTTCACATCGACGATCCCGTTGGCGCCTCATCGGTTCATGGCGTGTGCGGCATCCTCGGCACGCTGATGACAGGGTTGCTCTCCACCTCAAATGGTGCTTTCTATGGTCACGGATGGGGATTCTTCGGAGCCGAGTGCTTTGGAATCCTCGTCATCGACCTCTGGGCCGCCGCATGTGGCTTCCTGTTGTTCTTCGGCATCAAGAAAGCCCATGGACTCAGGGTAGGTGCCCGCGTGGAGGAGGAAGGCCTCGACATCTACGAACACGGCGAGGCTTGTTATAACTAAAAAAAAAGAAAAGGTATGAAAAAGATTGTATGTTTCGCAATGGGTTTGGCCGTCAGCTCAGCCACCCTTGCACAGGAGAGAGTAGAGACCACCATTTGTGGTGATGTCGTGAGCAGTTACATCTGGCGTGGCCAGGACTTGGGCGATGTGTCGCTGCAGCCAACACTCGGTATAGGCTACAAGGGACTTTCATTGACGGCATGGGGAAGTGCAGGATTGTCTGACCCTTCCGACACGAAGGAATTTGACTTGACGTTAGGCTATGCCATCGGTGGTCTCAACATCGGCATTACTGACTACTGGTTCAATACTGGTCTCGACTCAGAGAACCGATATTTCAAATACGGCGCCCATGGCACGAATCATGTCTTTGAGGCAAATGTCGGCTACGATTTCGGACCAGCCAGCCTGCAGTGGTATACGAATTTCGCCGGCAATGACGGCATGAACAAAGACGGCAAGCGGGCTTACAGCAGTTACGTCGAACTCACAGTCCCTTTCAAACTCGCAACCGTTGACTGGACTGCCACAGCCGGTGCCGTCCCCTTCTCAACCGACTTTTACGGCACGGATGGCTTTGATGTCACCAATCTTGCCTTAAAAGCAACAAAGAAAATCAAGGTGTCCGAGTCGTTTTCCGTTTCTGTTTTCGGGCAAGTCGCAGCCAATCCCTGTTCAAAGAAAGCCTACCTCGTAATAGGATTCACATTACAACCGTAATTATCTTGAATTCCTTGGCAGAGCTTCTTATCATTCCCAACCACTTAGAACGCAAATAGGGGGTGCCGTTTGGCACCCCCTATTTCATATAGTCAGGAGAAATTATTCTTCCCAGAGACTGCGAGATGAGTAATTGATTTCTCTCTCCAGTTCACCCTCGTCGAAATTCATGGTGTTGGCATGGATATCGTCGGAGTCATAGCTGTATTGACCGTATTCGTCTCCTCCCTCCA
>ODAI013174846.1_pt1 | contig 11680 bp, 1 predicted proteins | sample 1539321 | NCBI WGS metagenome assembly ODAI01 (sample SAMN02144231, study PRJEB22623) | gut metagenome | biome: sheep rumen | host: Ovis aries | place: New Zealand
CACCGCGAAGGCCACGGCGGCCGGCACCTACAAGGCGACGGCGAAGCTGAAGGCCGGCTACGCCTGGAAAGACGGCACGACGAAGGCAGTGACGCTCGCCTGGAAGATCGGTGCCGCGTCGGTGGCCAAGGCATCGGTCGCATCGATCGGCACGCAGGCCTACACGGCGAAGGCCGTGAACCCCGCGCCCGCCGTGAAGCTCGGGGCGACAACGCTCAAGAAGGGCACGGACTACGACCTCGTCTACTACAACGCCAGCAAGAAGGCCATTTCGGCCGGCTCCGTCAAGGCCGCTGGCACCTACTACGTGGCGGCGAAGGGCAAGGGCAACTACTCCGGCACGACGGCGCTCAAGCAGTTCAAGGTCGTGGCGCCATCTGCTGCTTACCGCACGCACGTGCAGACCTACGGCTGGCAGAGCTACGTGAAGGACGGCGCTTCCGCCGGCACGACGGGGCAGTCCAAGCGCCTCGAGGCCATGAACGTGAAGCTGGCGGCGGCACCCGTCTCCGGCTCCATCGAGTACCGCACGCACATCCAGACCTACGGCTGGGAGAAAACGTGGAAGAAGGACGGGCAGATGTCGGGCACCTCGGGCGAGTCCAAGCGCCTCGAGGCCATGCAAGTGCGCCTCACCGGAGAGATGGCGAAGAAGTACGACGTGTACTACCGCGTGCACGCGCAGCACTTCGGCTGGATGGGCTGGGCCAAGAACGGCCAGTCGGCCGGCACTGCGGGCTTCAGCTACCGGCTCGAGGCCATGCAGATAAAGATTGTGCCGAAGGGCGCGGCGGCGCCGGGCTCGACGGCCAACTGCTTCAGGCAGAAGTAATGAGCGCGTGAAGGCTTTGCTATGAGGCCGCCGCGATAGTGGCACGAAAGCGCGGCGGGGTGAAGGATGCTCCGCCGCGCCTATTCGGAAATGTGTAAAAGGGGTCTGACCCCTTTTACACATTTCCATTAACGAAGCAGCTCGAGGGAGGATGTGTCATGAGCGCTTTCGCAGACAGGGGGCGAACGCCCGAAAGACGAAACAAGGGATCGATTGCGGTGGTGGCGAGCATTGCAGTCGTGTGTCTCGCGTTGATCGGAGTCGTCTTCGCGACCGGATTACCTGGAAGCATGCAGAAGACGGGGGTGCCGCTCGATCCACGCGAAGCGCTTGCCGACACGCAGGACGATGGTGCGTTGGCGTCCGTGGCGAACGAATACGAACCCGAGTCGATCGAGAAGTTCGCCGACGTGATAAGCGTCAAGGATGCGGATGGAAATGAAATCGCGCTCGACGATGTTCCAGCAGATGCCTATAGCGGTTTCCTCTTCGAAATCGCCGACGTATCCCAAGGTGTGGGAGACGTTGCGGCAAAGCTCGATGAAGCGGTCGAGCAGGGTCTTGTAAAGCAGGTCCATGGGAACCTGTATACGGTCGACTCTCTCGACACGCTCGCCGGGCTGCTGGATGCGAGCCAGGTGAACATCATCGAACCCGATTTCACCATGCATCTGTTCGATGAGCCGACAATGGCCGAGTTTGGCGGCATGGTGATGAACCCCACGCCGGAATGGCCTCCGAACGACCAGAGCTATATTGCAGGCCAACAGTGGAATCTCGACATGCTCAACATCGAAGGCGCGTGGAGTGCCGGCTTGGATGGCGACGTGTTCGTCTACAACAACGCGCCGGTGCGCGACACGCCAGTCAAGGTTGCCATCATAGATACCGGCCTCTATGGTACGGGCGGGGATCAGCCCCATCACGAAGACATCGACTACACGCACGTCGAACCGGGTAGGAACTTCATCGAAGGGACCGAAGGCAACGCCCCCGACGCCAAGGGCCATGGCACGTTCGTCGCCGGTCTCATTGCGGCCAAGGTTGGGAACGAAAAGGGAATCGCGGGCGCCATGCCGGGGGTCACGCTCGTACCGGAGAAGGTATTCGACACCGGGAGCGCTTCCACGTCCGATGTCATCGGAGGCATCTATCATGCCGTCGATGACATGGGCGTCGACGTGATCAACATGAGCCTCGGTGGCGAATACAACGAGAAGGCGCTCGAGACCGCCTGCGACTACGCCGTCGAACAGGGGGTTCTCGTCGTCGCCTCGGCGGGCAACGACGGCATTTCGACACCGAATTATCCGGCGGCATACGACTCCGTCGTCGGCGTCGCTTCGGTTAACAGCTCGAAGCAGCGCTCGACTTGGTCCCAGTACGGCAAGAGCGTGTTCGTGACTGCTCCGGGCGAATCGGTCACGTCGACGTATATCGAGGGAGCGGACTCGTATCACACGGGGTCTGGAACCTCGTTTTCCGGCCCGATGGTCGCCGCCCTCGCCGCCATGTGCAAGTCGGTGTATCCTGACATGGACCAGGCGACGTTCAAGCAATATCTCATCGACACGTCCGAAGACCTCGGCGCTGCGGGCTACGATGACTATTTCGGCTATGGCCTTGTGGATTTCCAATCTATGGCGGCGGCTGTGCTGCAGAGCCAGGTTCAACCGTGGTACCACATAACCGTCAACGTGGTCGACTCTACCGGAAAGGCTATCGAAGATGCGGCGGTCGAGATCGTCGCCGCCGAAGATATCAGCTGGGATGGGGATCCGACTGCCGAGCCCTCGTTCGATGCCGGCACGCTTGCGAACGGTGAAGCCGTCGATCGCGGGGAGGATGGAGCATGGGACGTCCACCGCGGCACGTATGCCTACCGCGTGGTCCGCGATGGCTACTACACGGCAGAAGGCCAGTTCAAGACATACACCGTCGACCAGACGGTGACGGTCAACATGCAAACGGGCTACGAGACGACGGTCAACGCGGTCGATAGGAACGACGTTGCCGTCGAAAGTGCGGAAATCAAGGTTTCGTCTGGCAAGCGTGTCGAAGAGCCGAAGACGACCAAGAGCGGCTCGAACGTCTACGACCTGGCAAGTGGTGCATATACCTACGATGTCAGCGCAGATGGATTCGCGCGCTCTCAAGGTGGGTTTACCGTTCAGTTCGGTACCGCTCCCACCATCAATGCGGTGCTCTATGCCGACGACGAGCTCGCTGACGTCTCGTTCACGTATGTCGATGGCGAAACGGGCGATCCTGTTGCGGGGACGGTGGCTGTTGCCGTATATGATAAGCATGGCGTGTCGATAACGCCGGAGTCAGACGGAACGTTCAGATTGGGCATGGGGTGCACCTACATTGCCCGGGCTTCGAAAGTCGGTTACGAAGATACGAGCCTGGAATTCACGGTTGGCGATGGGGAGGCGGAAACGCATGACATCGTGATGGCACGTGCCCATGTCGCCATCACGTTCAACGTCTATACCGAAGAGGGCGATCCCGTTGAGGGCGCGCTCGTCAAGGTAAGCGACGCAGCGGGAAACCCGACTCAGGCGGCAGACGGCAATCCGAACCGCTTCTATCTCGGACAGGGTTCCTACACGTACCAGGTGTCGGCACCCGGTTACGAGAGCCGCGAGGGATCGTTCTCGGTGGGAGTCGATTCCGCATCGCTCAACATCGTGCTTGCAGCGGTGCCCCATATTGCACGTTTTGCGGTGAGCGACGCAGATACTGGTGCAGTCGTGAGCGGGGCCGCCATCAAGGTTTCGACGGACAAGGACCTCCGCGCGATCGCTCCGATGTCCGAGGGCGTCTGGTCGCTTCCCCCGGGAAACTATCGCTATACCGTTTACGCCGAGGGATACAACGTGGAGCAGGGAACGTTTTCAATGTCGGGCAGCGATATCGAAGTTCCCGTGCTTCTGACCCGAAAGGCCGAGACCGACGTGGAGTTTGCCGGAGGATCGGGCACCGAGGAGGATCCGTACCTCATTGCAACCGAAGACCAGCTGCGGCTTCTCGCCAATCAAACCGAGATCGTGCGCATGACGGGCAGCAATTCCTCGACGAGCGTGAAGCGCATCCTGCTCGGGCACTACAAGCTCGTTGCAGATATCGAGTTGACAGGTGGCGAGTGGCTGCCCATCGGCAACGAGGAGAACACATCGAACTATTATCGTTTCGGCGGGACGTTCGACGGCGACGGGCATACGGTTTCCGGCGTGTACGTCAATCAGCCGGGTCTCGATGCGCAAGGCTTCTTCGGCAGCGTGCAAGGTGCGACCATTCGCAACCTGGTCGTCGAAGGCGTGGTGACGGGCAAATCTTACGTCGGCGGCCTGGTCGGGCGCGTGCACTATTCCTACAGCTCGCAATACGAGTCGCTGAACACGGCCGAGACCACGATTGAGCGTTGCGGTGCCGACGTCGATGTGACGGGGCGCTACGCCGTCGGCGGCGTCGTGGGCAGTGCCCAGGCGACTAACCATGATGATGACGGCTTCGACGTGCCCGTTGGCAAATGCGGCGGCATCAAGCTCGTCGAATGCTACTCGTCGGGTCGTATCGTTGGATCAGAGAATGGCGACTATGCGAAAGCGAACGCCATAGGCGGCATAGTCGGAAGTGGACAGCAGACCGAAGTGACGAGCTGCTACAGCCACGGTTCCGTCGATGGTGGCTACAACGTGGGCGGCCTCGTCGGCACATCGCGCCGTTGCACGGTCTCGACGTCGTACAATTCCGGTGCCGTGCGGCAGTATGCCGAAGGTGCCGGCCGTGCGGGTACGGCCGGTGGGCTCGCCGGCGTTTCGAACAACTCGCTTTTCACCGACAGCTTCTACCTGAGGCGCGATGAAAACACATACGATCGCTCGTACGGGACAGTCGATCAGGTGTCGAAGTTCTTGAACAGCAGCGGCAAGGCGTTCGATGACATGTATCGTTCGACGGCGTTCGTCGATGCCGTCAACACCAACACGTCGACGTCGCCGGCCACGGTCGGCAACGCCTATCGGCTTGGACGCGATTTCCCGCTGTTCGTCTGGCAGGTTGGCTCTGAAACGGTGCTGGCGCCCGCGCCCCGGATCATCGTGCAGCCCGAAGGAATCGCCGCGCGCGACGCCTACAAGATCGGGGAAGTGGCCGAGCCGCTCGTCGCCGAAGCTGCCGAAGTCGAATCCGGTACGTTGACATGGGCGTGGTATGCGAGCGCAACGTCCGACGGTGCAAATGGCGTACCCGTGGGCGCAACGGGTACGGGCACGGTCGCGACATTCGTGCCACCGACGGATGAAGTGTCGTCGACATATTACTATTGCGTTTTCTCCAACGAGGTCAGCTTCGATTTGGAGTCCGATACGGCGACCACGCAGACGAATGTGGCATCCGTGTTCGTGCGCTCGCTCGTCGATGCGCAGGAGCCCGTGATCACCAAGCTCAATCCTTCCCAGACGTCGGACACGAACGTGTCCTTGACCGCCAAGGTCGGCATGGACCTCGAACTCGCCGTGGTCGCAGAGACGGCTGACGGCGGCACGCTTTCGTACCAATGGTTCTCATCGAATTCTGAAGGCGGTACACCGCAGGCCGTCGAGGGCGCGACCGAGAGCACGTACGTCGTCGACACCTCGACGGTCTCGACGGGATACTTCTACGTCGAAGTGACGAATACGCTCGAAGAGGGAAACATCTCCACGGTCGCGTCTAATTGGATTACAGTTGACATCCGGCCGTACACCATCGAGACGTACGAAGATCTCGCGGCGTTCTCGACCGTTGTCAACAACGGCGTGTCGTTCGAGGGCCAGACGGTCTACCTCCTCGCCGACGTCGCGATTCCCGATGGCGTCGATTGGACGCCCATCGGCACTCCCGACGCTCCCTTCTGCGGTGTGTTCATGGGAGGGTCGGGCTATGCGGGAAGCGATCCGTCGGCGATTTCCACGCATAAGGTTACCGGCATCTCGATCGATGGCGATGCGCACGGTGGCGAGTACCTGGGATTGTTCGGGTACACGCTCGCTGCATCGATTTACGATGTCCAGGTCCAGGGTGAGATCTGCGGAACGAACAACGTTCATGCAGGTCTCCTCGCCGGCTTTGCAGCCGGTTCGTCCGCTTCGAGCGGCGACGCGTCCATCGAGAACTGCGGAACGCTGCCCGGTTCCTCGGTCGAAGGCAAATACGACATAGGCGGACTTGTCGGGGCGAGCGGTGCGACCATCATGAACTGCGCGAATCACGCCGATGTCCATGCACGCAGTTTCACGCCGACGTCTGCTGACACCCAGATAACGGCACGCGGTCGCAAAGCGGTGGGCGGACTCGTGGGCTATGCCGGAGCGGGTGTCGTCTCACGGTCCTACAATACCGGCAACGTCACGGTCGATTCCATCGGAGATGGCGAGAACTGCGCGTTCTACGTCGGTGGCGTCGCCGGCTTCACGAGCACGTACTCGGGCCTCGCCTCATCGTTCAACTCCGGGGCGCTTGCGGTTGGCACGCAGGCGTATAGCCATTACGCATATCGCGGCGTGCTCTGGTCGGGTTCGGTCGCCGGCCTGATCGCATCGGGTAACTGCGCGAACCTGCATTACATCGAGGGATCGTACGGTTGTGGATCCATCGACGAATACGACAACGATTACGCCGATTATCACAGCGCTGCGTTCATGGCGACGGATTACTTCGTGAACATGCTGAACACAGGTTCGAAGAGTTTCACGACCGAGCAGTTCGTGAAATCGAACTCCGGCGTCCCCCATCTCGTATGGGAAGACGACGATTCGGTCGACGATGGCAGCGTGCACTCGGCCGAGCCGTGGCTCATCGACGTCCAGTCGGCGGATGAGCCTTCGATCACGAGCAAGTGGAAGATTGTCTACTACCAGAGCAGCGTCCCGCAGCCCATCTACGTCCTGGCCGAATCGGCTGACGGTGGCACTTTGTCGTTCACCTGGCAGAAACGATCCGTTCCGGAAAACGGCTCCATCGGCGATGACGATGGATGGGCGACCATCGACGGATCCTCGCAGAAGACGGTGCGCAAGTATGCGGGCTCCGACTACGAAGCCGGAATGTACACCATCGATGTGTCGAACGTCGAGACTGCCCAGTACCGCTGCCTCGTTCGCAACGTCGTCGAAGGGGCGCCCGCCGACGAGCAGCCCATGGAATCGGCGATTCCCGCCATAACCATCGAGGTGCGTTCGAGCGAGAACGCCATCCAGTTGCGTGATCCGTCGGCAGAGAACAGCGCATCGAACCCCTGGGTCATCGACACCCCGAAGCGGTTGAAGTTCTTCGCCGACGTCGTGAACGGGCGCGAATCAATTCCCGGTTTGGCAAGTTCGTCGTTCGAGGGGCAGTACGTCGTGCTCGATGCAGACATCGATCTGTCCGAATACGCCGATTGGCCCGGTATCGGCGGCGACGGCAACGCGTTCAAGGGATTCTTCGACGGGCAGAACCATGCGGTCACGAACATGACGGTGATCGGCGGTGAGAGCAGTCCCGCCGAGCCGATTGGCCTGTTCGGCAATGCGAGCATGGCCAGCATCAGGAACCTCGAGGTGTCGGGCGAGGTCTTGACCGACGCCGCGAGCTTGCAGAGGGCAGCATGGTCGACTGCGGGCGTCGTGGGTCATGCGTACGGGACGTTCATCGAGAATGTCGTGAACAGGGCGAACGTGGCCGGCTACAACAAGGTCGGTGGCATCGTCGGGTTCGCCGAGAACTCCAAGGTTCTCGATTGCGAGAACATCGGCGACGTGACGGTCAACGAGGCTGCCGCTGCTTCGAAGTACGAGGGCTATCAGGTCGGTGGCATCGTGGGCAGCATGCGCATCGGCTCGGCTGCTCAGGGCTCCGGCGCTGGCGTTTACAACTGCCTCAACGCCGGCCACGTGACCGGACGCGTGCCCGACAGCGAGTACCGCAGCGGTGCAGTCGTCGGCGAAGTCGACCGCGACGCTACCGTGGAAGTCTATAATTGCTACTACCTTGCCGGTTCGATTACGTCAGTGGACGGAAAGGACGGTCTGGCCGGCATAGGCAAGAAGGTGAAGGAACCTGTCGCCGACGTCGACGGCACGTGCGCCAGCATCGATAACATCGACAACCCCGAGGTCGCCTGGCTGCTTGGGACGAGCGGAGGATCCAAATCGAACTCGGGCCGCTGGGGCAACTATGCGAGGACGGACATCGGGGACCAGACGGACAGGGTCCATCTCGGCCGAGGTGATGCCTCGCTTGCGATTTACAAGGTAGACAACGCTTCGGTTGCCGCGGACATCGTCGCAACGCCGTCGTTTGCCGTGGCCGGCCAGGAGGTCTCCGTCACGTGGGAGGCCAAGCCTGGTTTCACGGTTGGCGAAGTGCGCTGGGTCGGTACGGGCGGCGAAGAGCATGCGATAGGAAACGGCGAATCGTCAGGGACGTTCGTCATGCCTGCATCAGACGTTTCGTTCAACGTCGAATTTGAACAAAATCTCGAAACCGAATATACGGTGAGCACGGAAGTCGTGTATGGTGCGACTCCGATGCCCGAAGCGGCGTCCGTGAAACTGTCGGTCGCAAGCGCGCTCGTTTCCCAGAAAGTGATGTTCGCCATAGAGCTGGCAGACGGGTACCAGGTTAAGAATGTCTCGGTGCTGGATGCGTATGGCAACATGGTGGCAGCTACTCGCGCGACCGGGTGGAATTACCAGTTCGCGATGCCAGCCGCTTCCGTGAAGGTGCTCGTCGAGCTCGAAGATGTCGGAGCCCCTGCGGAAAGGTATGCTGCCAGCCTGCCTGTCACCGACGCGGCGATTCACCGCTATTCCGGTGATGCGACTTATCGCACTGGCGACTTGCTGTATCAGGCAATCGCGTTTTCGGGAAGCTATTTCGGCACCGAGAAGACGTACATGGCCTACCAGCTCGAGGGAGAGCTGAACGCGGGGCTCTTCGAGCAGGAGTACTCGTTCTCTGACGGGAGCACGCATCGCTTTACCGGCACTGATGTCGCCAAGGTCATACGGATGCTCGGAGAAGATGACATACCCGCAGATACCCCGGTGGCGTTCGAATGTGCTGACGGCACGGTCTATTCGTGCACGTATGGCGACCTGACGGCGCTGACGTACAGCTCCTATGACTCCGAGGGAGCGTTCACGTCGCGAGGCTTACCTGTCTTGTTGTATTTCGGCGTTGACGGGATCCCGTCGACGGATGGCGCCCTTGGCATCGTATTCGGGCAGCAATCGCATTCGGATGACAATGCAGAAAAGCTCCTCTCGCACGTGACGCGCATCTGCGTCGGGGACGACGTGGACTATTGCCAACATGTCTGGGGCGTCTACACCGATATGGACGCGATCTGCGGTGGCGTTGCCGACGAATCGAAGGGGCAGTCCAAGCTCACTGTTCGCGTATACGGCCAAAACGTCGATTCGGGCGAGAAGAGGCTCGAGTCCGAGACCGTGTTCACGGTCGCGCAAATCGAGCAGATGGCTCGCGAAGATCGAGGTGGCATTCAGCGCGGTTATTACTCGACGGCGATCTACGAAGGAGATGAAGTCGAGTACAGCGGCCCTTATACCGACTACTACGAGGGCTATGACCTTTGGAAGGTACTGCGTGCTGCCGGTGTGCCCGAAACAGCCGAAGGCACCGTCCAGTTCTACCAGAGCGGTATGAACGGATTGGAGAACAGCTGGAAGACCGTCAACGTCTCCTTGGGCTATCTTGCCGGCAATGGGCCTGATGGTCCGGGCGATTACAGCAACAACGTGATGGTTTACGAAGGTGAAGATGGCGGATATGGTCCGAAGTCGGGCATGTTGACAAACGTGCGCCCCATGATTGTCTACGGCAAGAACTCGTATCCACTCGTATGGTATTCGGGTTCGCCGGGAGTCGAGCCCACCGCCTACAACTATCGCGGACCACTCATGGCCCTGCTGCCGCAGAACGCGACCGAAGGGGGCAATTACGTTGGCAGCAAGACGGCATCGAGCTGCTACCTGGCGCTCATAGACGTGTATCTACCTGTGGAGTCCGCTGATTATTCTGCTCTCGAGGCGGCTGTCGAAAACGCAGATGCTGCGTTGGCGTCGGGTTACGAGGCGAGCGAAGACGGTAGCGACGTGGAACGCGACAAGAAGTGGGTTCCCACGGATGTGGCGAGCGAGCTCGAATCCGCCCGTTCCGAAGCGCAATCCATTCTCGACGACAAAACCGCATCCCAAGACGATGTCGATGCCGCCGTCGACCGGCTCAATGCCGCAATCGAGAGCTACCTTTCGTCGGCGAAGAGCGGCAGCAAGCCCAAGACCGATTACGTCGTTCCCGGTACCGTGATCGACCCGACGCCGGCAGCCAAGAAGATCGCGAAGCCGACAGCCTCGTCGTTCGCGTACGACGGAGCATCGCATGTGGCCGTTTCGGGGGGCGCAGGCTATACCTTATCGGGCGTCTCCAAGGCGACGAATGCGGGCGCATACCAGGCCGTTGCGAAGCTTAAGTCAGGTTATACCTGGTCAGATGGCAGCAATGTCAGCTTGACGCTCAATTGGAAGATCACTGCAGCGTCGTTGTCCAAGGCGAGCGTGTCGGGCTTGGCGGCGAAGACGTGGACGGGGTCGGCCATAAAGCCGGCACCCGCCGTGAAGGTGGCCGGGCGTACGCTGAAGGAGGGGGCCGACTACACCGTCTCGTACGCGAACAACGTGAAGCCTGGGACGGCGACCGTCACGGTCAAGGGCAAGGGCAACTACGCGGGGTCGGTGTCCAAGACGTTCAAGATCTCGCCCGCGTCGGTGGCGAAGGCATCCGTGGCGTCGGTCGGCTCGCAGGCCTACACGGGCAGGGCCGTGAACCCCGCGCCCAAGGTCGCGCTCGGCGGCAGGGCGCTGAAGAAGGGCGCGGACTACACGCTGCAGTACTACAACGCGAGCAAGAAGGCGATTGCGGCCGGTTCGGTGAAGGCGGCGGGCACCTACTACGTGGCCGCCAAGGGCAAGGGCAACTACGCGGGCACGACCGCGCTCAGGGCGTTCAAGGTCGTGGCGCCGAGCGTGTCCTACCGCACGCACGTGCAGACCCACGGCTGGCAGCGATACGTCAAAGACGGTGCGAAAGCTGGCACGACGGGCCAGGCCAAGCGCCTCGAGGGCATGAACGTGAAGCTGGCGTCGAAGCCGGTCGGAGGCTCGATCCAGTACCGCACGCACATCCAGAGGCTCGGCTGGGAGAAGGGCTGGAAGTCCGACGGGGCGATGTCGGGGACGCAGGGCCGCTCGCTGCGCCTCGAGGCCATGCAGGTGCGCCTCACGGGCGAGATGGCCAAGAAGTACGACGTGTACTACCGCGTGCACGCCCAGCACTTCGGCTGGATGGGCTGGGCGAAGAACGGCCAGTCCGCCGGCACCGCAGGCTATAGCTACCGCCTCGAGGCCATGCAGATAAAGATCGTGCCGAAGGGCGCCGCGGCGCCGGGCTCGACGGCCAACTGCTTCAGGCAGAAGGGGAAGTAATTGAAAGAAGCGTGACACGGTTGCTCGTGTCACGCTTCGTTTCGTTTAGTACCAAATGGTTTGAACAGGGATTATGTACGTTAAATTATTCAAATAAGAAAATAGATAAACTTGAAAATAAACTTAAACAAAATTATAGTGAAATGAGGTTAAAGGCAGCTCTTTCGATGATGGGTGCGCGTTTTCGAAAGGGCTGTTTTTTCGTCATGGTCGTCACATCGGGGCGATTGACATGATTCGAGGGAAGGGAAACCATGGATTTCGTTCTTGCCCAAACGTACTTGGGCGACATATTGAGCATCGTCTCAGACGC
>ODAI013632366.1_pt1 | contig 11680 bp, 8 predicted proteins | sample 1539321 | NCBI WGS metagenome assembly ODAI01 (sample SAMN02144231, study PRJEB22623) | gut metagenome | biome: sheep rumen | host: Ovis aries | place: New Zealand
CGTATGCGCGCCTGTCCCCTGCGCGCGTGTCTTCTCCGGCGCTCCGCCTGCGTTGTCGCTCGCCATGTCGGGTGGGCCGCCTGCGTTTCCGCTGGCCATGTCGGGCGGGCCGCCTGCATTTTCGCCGCGGCCGCCAAATTCTCCGCCGTGTCCGCCAAAGCCGCCGTTTCCGCCGGGGCCGCCGCCAAAGCCGCCCATGCCGCCCATACCGCCTGTGCTGCCGGTGCTGCCCTTGGCGTAGCGTCCTTCAATGAATGCCTGCGCTCTGTCCGCGGTGGTCATGGCCGCGACATCGCTGTCGGAAAGCGCATTGCCCTCCGCGTCGAACCAGGTCCAGTCCTCCGCATAGTCAAGGCGGGCAATGTAGTCATTCAGGCTCTGGGTAAACTCCGCAAGGTAGAGATCCACATAGCTGCCGTAATAGCCGTTCGTGTCCGCATGGCCTTCCGCGTCATATTCGATGGTGAGGGCGGTTTCATCCTCCGTATCCCCGTCCCCGTTCAGGTCAAAGCCGACCGCGGATTCGCTGACCGTCAGGTTCTTTTCGTTGATGTAGTCCATGTACTCGGCCGCAAGATACGCTGCCATCTGCTTCTGGAACTCCGTATTGAAGCTGTAGGTCGGGTCCAGGGTATACTCAAAGGCCATCGCCATGTCCGCTTCCGCGAGGGAAGTGATGGCGCTGTAGGCCATGCAGCCCCACATGCCGTCGGAGAGGCTTACCTCATTGCCGTCGATGGTCACGCTGGTGATGTAGCTGCCGTCGGATGCCCGGTAGACGCCCACAGCGCCCGCCTCGATCTCATAATCATAGAAATCGGGATTGTCGGATGTCCCAGCCAGCATCGCCGCATGGGCGCCGCCGCCCGAGCCGCCGGTGGAGACGAAATAGTCCACGCTGCCGGGAAGGTTGCCGAGCAGGATATTGTATTTCACAAAGCGCACCGCATTCTTCTGGTCCACCAGGCAGCCGGGCGCGTCGCCGGTGTAGGTGCCGTCCTCAAGCGTGCTCTGCTTTCCGCGGTTTCCGCAGGCTACATTGATATAGCCCTCCGCGGCGTAGGTGGTCCCGGCCGTCTGGTTTGTCTGCTCGCTGTACCCGGCTGCGCCGGTGTTGATGATGACCGGCGCGGTCGCGGCCGTGTAGACCTGGCCGTTCGTGCTCGTCACACTGCCTTCCTCATCGATGACAAGATTGCCGTTTACCGTACCGCTCGTCGCATCTGCCGTCCCGTCGCCGTCCGTATCAACGCCCTTTACGTAGGCGCCGGGGACGCAGACGGAGACGCCCTGCTCGTCTTCGATCTCCGGGTTCGTCACCGCGGTAACGACGGACACCTTCTTTATTTTTTATGCAAGTATACTACATGATAAATCTTAATGTTACCTTGAAAACGAAAAGATCCCTACTCTGCGCAATAAGAAAGCCGCCCTGCGCGGGCGGCTTTCCTGTTTCCTCAGGATCAATAGATATAGCTGGCGTTCACATAGCCGTAAAGGCCGAGCGACGGCGCGTATACGTAGGCATAGCCTCCGCTGTAGCTGTATACCTGGACCTTGTTGCCTGTCCAGAGCTTGCCGATCTCGTTCGTGTAGTCGTAAGCCGGCGCGGTGCGCAGGGCAAGATAGCCGGAAGCGACGCTGACCGTCTTGGTGGCGGATGACGAAGAGCTGCTGGACGAGCTGGACGAACTGGACGAGCTCGAGCTGGAGACCGCAGACGAATAGCTCTTGACCAGATAATTCTTGTTCACATAGCCGTTCAGGCCGAGCGACGGCACGTAGACATACCAGTAATCCGTGCCGGGCTTGGAGATGACCTTTACCTCGGTCCCGTTGTAGAGCTTGCCGATCTCGTTGCTGTAGTCGTACGCCATGGCCGTGCGCAGCGCCAGGTACCCGGAACTCACCTTTGAATACCATACCTCGGATGAGCTCGACGAACTGGACGAACTGGACGAGCTCGATGAGCTGGAGGGAACAGCGGCGGATGACGTGGATACTTCCGTATAATACAGATAGTCCTTGTTGACATAGCCGCTCATGCCCAGGCTCGGCGCATAGACGATCCAGTACTTGGGGTTATCTGTGTTGATCAGGGAGACCACATCACCTGTCCACAGCTTGCCGATCTCGTTCGCCGAAGAGTAGGCGGGGGCGGAGCGCAGCGCCAGGTACCCGGAGGGTACTTTGACGGTATAGACCGCGCCAGAATAGGTGGGCGACGAGGCGGCAGGGGCCGAAGCCGGCGCCGACGCGGGCGCGGAGTACGACAGGTTGCCGCCGTGAATGTAGCCGTAGGTGCTGTTGTAGAAAATATAATCCCAGTCGCTTACCGCATGCAGGAAATAGACCTTGGCGCCCTTGGGCACGGAGCCGATGATCGGCCCGCTCAGGCTCGGCGCGCTGCGGAAGTTCATATCGGTGACGCAGTATTTGTACTCATAGTCTGCCCATGCCGTGAGCGACATGCACAGAACCAGCAGGATGGCGGCGAACAGGACGCCTGCCGCCCGGCGTGCTTTACCGGCAGTATTCATCTCTCTTACCTCCCTTTCCGAATTATAACCCTTGCAGCGGTTTTCTTTCTTAACCGGCAGCAACCTCCGTCTCGCCCTCCATGCCCGGCATGCTTCTGTCGGTCACCGGCTGCAGGGTATTCTGCAGGAAGGCCAGTACGATCTCGCCGGTGGTAATTCCGGTATCCAGCTGCTCAATGCGCATCTCGCGCTCCGACATTTCCACCATCGGCGCCTCCTCCGGTTCGGTCATCTCTTCGGTGGCCGCCTCATAGACATCCTCGGGGATATCCTCATCAAAATCGGTGGTAAAAGGCTCGAAGGGGAAGATGATCTCATCTACGGCGTCCAGCATGCTCTCCAGATTGGCGAGCCGGATATCGGTATCATCTGCTTCCTGGAGTTCTTCCTCCAGTTCCGTTTCCTTTTCTCCCTGCTCAAAGAACGAACTGACCGCCGCGAACCCGTCTGCCAGAATGTCCCTGTTCTCTCCCTCCAGCCCGGACAGATCCAGGATGCGGTCGACGCCGTTATCCTCCGCCAGGTACTGATAGCCCTGATACAACTGGATCATTCTCTGCTCCAGCAGAGCGATCTCATCAACGCCCGTTTCTTCTGCAGCCAGCGCTCCGCCGGCCATGCATACGGAAAGTATCCCTGCAAGAAGGATACCTGTTGTCTTTTTCATGCCTTCTCCCTCCTTTAACCCTCATATTTATCTGACGTTTGCCTGAATTATCAGACAATGAAATGATAGCATGATTCCTATACTGATTCAATCTCTTTCCTCACATCTCCCATGATATGTTGTCATTTTTTCTTCAGCGGCTTCCGCCCTGCCGGCGGCGCTCTTGACAGACGAAAGGAAGACAGGTTACTCTTGGATAAAGCGCCGGAGGGCCGGATACGCCGGCCTGTGCAGCCATCTTTCCACCACAGAGGAACAGCCCATGCCGAAAAAGAATGACCGGAACACCCGCGGCCGCATCATTGCCGCCGCCTGGAAGCTTTTCTACCAGAACGGATACGACGCCACCACGGTGGAGGACATCGTCTTTGAGTCCCAGACCTCCCGCGGCTCCTTCTACCATTATTTTCAGGGCAAGGACGCTCTGGTCGGGACGCTCGCCTACCTCTTCGACGACAAGTACGAGCAGCTGGCAAAGCAGATCACGCCGGAATCCTCCGCCGTCGAGACCCTGATCTGGCTCAACCACGAGCTCTTTGCCATGATCGAGGAAAGCATTTCCATGGAACTGCTGACCCGGCTTCTGGCCACCCAGCTGACGGCCCAGGGGGAGAAGCACCTGCTGGACGGCGGCCGCTTCTATTTCAGGCTGCTGCGCAGGATCGTGCGGGAAGGACAGAAAAAAGGCCAGCTGCGCACCGACATGACGGAGGGTGAGATCGTGCGCGCCTATGCGCTCTGGGAGCGGGCCCTCATGTACGACTGGTGCCTGACCGGCGGCGACTATTCCCTCGTTGCCTGGACGGACCGGATGACCCCCGCCTATCTGCAGACTTTTGCTTCAATGCAGTAGTATTTTCAGTTTTCTTTCCGCCGTTCATCCGGCATTCTTGTTTCGTATCTTCCTGCACAGCCTGTATTTCCAGTATTTATGGAATGCAGTCTTTCTTTTTGTTCTGTTTTTATTCTGTACACCGTTCTGTATTTCGTTCTAGTCATTTATATGGTATAATCATGCAGTTTTCAGAAATAAACAGAAAGGAACCAACCGTTATGACAAATGCACAGATCATCATTATCGTCACGATCCTGCTCTATCTGGGCGCCATGCTGATCATTGGCGCGGCCTTCAGCAAAAAGAGCACTTCCTCCTCAGAGGATTTCTACATCGGCGGCAGGAGCCTCGGCCCCATCGTCCCCGCTATGAGCGCGGAGGCCTCCGATATGAGCAGTTACCTGCTGATGGGCCTGCCGGGCCTGGCTTACTTCGCCGGCGTCGCGGAGGTCGGCTGGACGGCGATCGGTCTTGCCGTCGGCACCTACCTCAACTGGCTGATCGTCGCCAGACGGCTGCGCCGCTATTCTGCCCGCATCGGCGCCTTCACCGTACCGGAATTTTTCGCCACCCGCTATCAGGACAAAAAGCACCTGCTCTCCCTGGCGGCGGCGCTGGTCATCATCATCTTCTTTATTCCCTACACGGCTTCCGGTTTTAAGGCGGTCGGCACCCTGTTCAACAGCCTGTTCGGCGTGGAATACCACATCGCCATGGTCTTCGGCGCGGTCATCATCATCACCTACACCGTGCTCGGCGGCTTCCTGGCCGTGTCCACGACCGACCTTGTGCAGAGTATTTTCATGACCATCGCGCTGGTCGTCATCGTGTTCTTCGGCATCTCCCAGGCCGGCGGCCTCGGCGCCGTTGCCGATAACGCCCGCCAGCTGCCCGGATATCTCAGCCTGACCCAGGGCTATGACGCCGCTTCCGGCACCGCCGGCAGCTTCGGCTTCCTGCCGATCGTCTCCACCCTGGCCTGGGGCCTCGGGTATTTCGGCATGCCGCACATCCTGCTGCGCTTTATGGCGATCCGCGAGGAAAAAGAGCTGACGCTCTCCCGCCGCATCGCTTCCATCTGGGTCGTGCTCTCCATGGCGATCGCCGTTTTCATCGGCATCATCGGCTACAGCGTCTCCGCCACCGGCAAAATCCCGATGCTCGGCTCAAGTTCCGAGTCCGAGACGATCATCATCAAGCTCGCGGATCTGATGAGCCGCCACGGCTTCATCTTCGCCCTGATGGCCGGCATCATCCTCGCCGGTATCCTGGCGGCGACGATGTCCACCGCGGACTCCCAGCTGCTGGCCGCTTCCTCCAGTGTCTCCCAGGACCTGATGCAGGATTTCTTCGGCATTAAGCTTTCCGAGACGGCGACCATGATCGCCGCCAGGGCCACGGTCGTCGGCATCGCCCTGGTCGCCCTGATCCTTGCCTGGAACCCGGACAGCTCGGTATTCCGTGTTGTCTCCTTCGCCTGGGCAGGTTTCGGCGCGGCCTTCGGTCCCGCCATGCTGCTCGCCCTCTTTGACCGCCGCTCCACGCGCCAGGGCGCGCTGGCCGGCATGATCGCCGGCGGCGCCATGATCTTCATCTGGAAGTTCGCCATCGCCCCGATGGGCGGCGCCTGGGCCATCTATGAGCTGCTTCCCGCCTTCCTCATCGCGCTGGTCGTGAACCTCGTGGTCAGCCGCCTGACTCCGGAACCGGAGAAGGAAGTGCTGAGCGCCTACGATGAGGTCACCGGAAGATAAGCATACCGCACAAGCAGATCATTCAGGCAAATCATTCAGGACAACATTCTGTACAGCAGGGAGCCGCCGCGCCATCAAAAGCGCAGCGGCTCCCTTTCTGCCTTTTCCGTCAGGATCATTCATTTTTTTCTCAGCAGCCGAACAGCGCGGCGGTCTTTTCCATCCGCTCCGCCACCTGCACGCCGAAGGGACATCGGCTCTCGCATCCCCTGCAGCCGACGCAGGCGGACGCGGTCACGCCGAGCGCCCTGTAGTGCTCCTTCACGCTCTCCGGAACGGTCGGCTGCGCGGCCGCCAGGTCATAGAATTTGTTGACCATGGCGATATCGATGTTCATCGGACAGGGCCTGCAGTGCCCGCAGTAGGTGCACTGTCCGCTGTAGGCATGCAGCGGCGCCCCGGCGATGACGGAGGCGTAGTCCTTCTCGTCGTCCGTCGCCGTCTCGTAGGAGACGGCCTCATCCACCTGTTCCTTTGTTTCATATCCGCCAAGGATGGAACATACGCCCGGCCTGGTCAGGGAATAGTGGATGCACTGCAGCGGCGTGAACGCGGTGCCGAAGGGGGAAGTCTCCGCGTCAAAGAGTCTTCCGCCGAAAAAGCCCTTCATCACCGTGATGCCCACATCCTTCTCCTCACAGAGCTGATAGAGAGCAGCGCGCTCCGGGTCGATGCCCGCGTAATCCGTCCCGTCGTAGCCCGCGAACATGGAATCCAGGTCATCCGTTGCGGGGCGCATGTCAAAGGCGGGATTGATGGAGAACAGGATCATCTCGATAAACCCGCTCTCGACCGCCATCTTCGCGATCCTGGGATTGTGCGTGGAAAGACCGATGTGGCGGATCACCCCGCGCGCGTGCAGGTCACGGACATAGCTGATGTAGTCCGTGTTCATGCATTTGTCCCAGTCCTCCTGCGTGTCCACGTAATGGATCATGCCAAGGTCGATATAGTCTGTTTTCAGGCGCCGCAGCAGATCCTCAAAGGCCGGCACCACATACTTCATGTCCCTCGTCCGGACATACTGCCCGTTCTGGTATGTAGAACCGATGTGCCCCTGGACGATCCAGTTTTCCCGGTTCCCTTCCATGCCCATGCCGAGGATATCCCGGGATTTCGGGTCCGGCATCCAGCAGTCGATGATGTTGATTCCCTTCTCCCCGGCGTAGCGGACCACCTCGGCGGCTTCCGCCTCGTCATGGCGCTCCAGCCACTCTCCGCCGAAGCCGATCTCACTTACCTCAAGTCCTGTCTTACCCAGTCTTCGATATCGCATGTCAGACCTCCCGTCTCTGTTTTTGCAGTTTTCCTCTGCAGGTATATTGTATGCCATCTGCGGCAGGACGTCCATGGTCCATACCCTCCGGAATATACTTTACGCGATATTTCCTCCGTTCTCCTGCTCCGCCGCGTCTGCGGCCTGCGCGCTGATCACCGCGCCGAGGATGATCGCGGCGCCCAGGATCTCCCGGGCCGAGGGGACCTCCCCCAGAAGCACCAGCGCGAACAGGATGCTGTAGACCGTCTCCAGGGAGGAAATGACGCCCGCCAGCTGCGCCGGCAGCTCCTTCAGGCTGCTGATAAACAGGGTGTGGGCGAGGGCGGTCATGACGACGCCGAGAAGCAGGAGCAGGGCGATGTCCGCAGGGGAAGGCGAGAGCTTCGCCCTGAGCACAAAGGGCAGCAGCACGGCCGCTGCCGCCGCCTGTTCGATAAACGCGGTCACGGTACTGTCCGTTTTCCCCGCCATGCCCTTGTTGATGAGGGTCAGGACCGCGTAGGCAAAGGCCGAGGCCATGCCGGTCAGGATGCCCAGAAACATGTGGTTGGCAAAGGAAAACTCCGGTATGGTCACCAGGACGCCGGCCACGATCACGAGGGCCGTGATGACATCCCGCCGCCTCAGCTTCCGGTGAAACACCAGCGGCTCCAGGAAGGTCACAAACAGCGGAAAGGAAGAGAAGGTGAGCGTCCCGACGGCGACGGTGGAAAGCTGGATCGATTCAAGGAATGACCACCAGTGCAGCGCCAGGACCACGCCTGCCAGGATAAGCAGAATGAGATTCCGCCTGCCTCCCGTCTCCGGGCGCTGACGCCGGACAAGCAGGAATATCCCCAGCGCGGCCGGGGAAAACAGCACGCGGCCGAAGGTGATGCCGATCGCCGGCAGGTGGATCCACCTGGCGAACAGTCCTGCCAGGCCAAACAGCAGGACAGCAGAATTGACGGAGATGAGGGCCCGTCTTTTTCCCCCGTCCGCTCCATGGCGCCTGCGCGCCCCGATCTGCCTGTCCATTTACGGCTCTCCTTCTTTACTGCTGTCCCTTTACTGCTGTCCCGCTTTCTGCTTCTTCGTTTTTCCGCCCGCGTTCAGCAGCACAATGGCGGCCAGCACGAGCAGCACCCCCGCCAGCGACGGGATGGTGAGTTTTTCGTGAAAGATGAATACCCCCACCAGGGAGGCCACGACCGGTTCGACCGAAGCCAGAATGGACGCCCTGCCGTTCTCCAGCCCGGTGAGGCTGTAGGTGTAGAGCATGTACGGGATAAAGCAGCTGACCACGCCGGTCCCCAGGCTCCACAAAACGGCCGGGACCGATCCCGTGACCGCGCCCGCAAGCCCCTGCGGATGCCAGATCACGGCCGCTCCCGCCGCTGCCAGCAGACAGGAGTAGAAATTGATCGTACTGCTGCTGTATCCGCGCTGCAGCGCAAACCGGGAAAAGATGGTATAGAGGGCGTAGCCGAATCCGGAGCCCAGGCCGAACAGCAGGCCCGCCAGCGAGATCTTCGTGTCGGAGCCGAGGCCGGAGACCAGGCAGCAGCCGGCAAAGGCCAGCACCAGCGCCGCAGCCTTGATTCCTGTGATCTTCTCGCCGAAGAGCACCGCGGACAGCACCATCACGATCGCCGGCGCCGTGTACAGCAGAATGGCCGCCGCGGACAGGCTCATCATATTGATCGCGTGGAAATAGCAGAAGGTAAAGAACAGGAGGCTCAGCAGCCCCGTTCCGATAAAGCACCATAGGTCCTTTGCCCGGACGCGGAAAGCGCCCGGGTCCGTGCAGAGGATCAGAATCGCAAAGCAGACCGCCGCGATCCCGCACCGCACGATGATGGCGCCGTTCGCGTCAATGCCGTACTCTGTCAGGTTTCTCGTAAAAAATCCCATAAAGCCCCAGCAGAAGCCTCCGCCCAGGGCCGCAGCCGCGTATTTATTCATTTTCTGTCATCCTTTTTTGCTGTGGAAGGCCGCAGTTCTGCGTTAGTTACTACTACCCTGTGATTTACCTGCAGGCCTTTTGCCATTATAATCATAATCACCTGTTATGGCAAGCTGACCGGCCTGCCGTTTCGGACACAACATCATTAAAGGAGGAATGACATGAACAGAAAAATGCTTCACCTCGTACTGCCCCTGGCAGCCGCCCTCTGCCTTTCCACGGCAGCGCAGGCTGCGGTCGCGGACGGCACCTATACCGCGAGCGCCGAGGGCAAGGACGGCCCCGTTGTGGTAGAGACCACCATTGAGAACGGCGTGATCACCGCCGTGACCGTAACGGAACAGAATGAGACGCCCGAGATCGCGGGGCTTCCCCTCGAGCAGATCCCTGCGGCCATCGTGGACGCGAACGCTTACAATGTCGATTCCGTGACCGGCGCCACCGTCACTTCCGACGCCATCAAGGCTGCTGTTGCCGACGCCATCACCCAGGCCGGCGGCGACCTTGCCGATTTTGAAGTCTCCGCTGAAGAAGGCACCGAGGCCGAAGAAGCCGAGGTCGTCGCGATGGAAGCCGACGTCGTCGTTGTCGGCGCGGGCGCAGCCGGCGTTACCGCTGCTCTCGCCGCCCAGCAGAGCGGCGCGAAGACCATCCTTCTGGAGAAGGCAGCCTCTGTCGGCGGCGTCTCCATCATTGCCGGCGGCCCCATGGCCATCGACAGCCGCGACCAGGAAGAGGCCGGCGTGGCCGGCACCTTCACTATCCAGGAAGTATGGCGCGACTGGATGGACTACAACTGCTGGCTCTGCGACGGCACCCTGTTCTACAACCTCTTCAAGGATTCCGGCGAGACCGCGAACTGGCTTGAGGACAACGGCATGGAATTCACCTTCGTGGGCAACGAGCAGGCTTCCCATGAGGGCGGCTACCCGACCTACCTGATCTATGCGGACCAGGAGAACAAGTACGGCTATTTCGAGAACCTTGTCGCCAAGTTTGAGGAAGCCGGCGGCGAGCTCTATCTGCAGACCGCGGCCTTTGAACTGGAAGCTGCCGACGATGCCATCACCGGCGTCAAGGCGCGCCAGGCGGACGGCACCGTCCTCGACATCGCCGCTAAGGCAGTCTGCCTGTGCACCGGCGGTTTTGCCGCCAACGAAGAAGCAGTCACCGAGGAAGTCGGCTTCCATCTGGAAGAGTTCTCCACCGGCACGCAGACCGGCGACGGCGCTTCCATGAGCCAGGCCATCGGCGCAGGCAAGGGCAAGACCATCCAGCAGCTCCACGGCATCACCAGCTTCTCCGGCATCCGCACCGGCAGCGGCGAGGACAAGATCGCCCAGGCCATGTATCTGCCCAACTGCATCTGGGTGAATACGCGCGGCAGCCGTTTCTGCCCGGAAGACCTCAACTATGATACGGCCCTCGCTTCCAATTCCACCTTTGCGCAGGGCGAATACTTCTATGCCGTTATCTCTAAGGAAATGGCCGAAAACCTCCAGGAATCCGGCGCTTCCTTCTACGGCGTGGACACCACGGTCAACTACGAGCCCACCGTCCCGCTCTTCTCTCTGGATGAGGGCTGGGAAGGCTTCATCGAAGCCCTCGACGACGGCGTTGAGAAGGGCATCGTCTTCGAAGGCGAGACCGCTCAGGAGCTGGCTGAAAACATGGGCGTCGACGCGGAGACTCTTGCCGCGACGATCGCGCAGTACAACGAAGACTGCGACAACGGCACCGACCAGATCCTCGGCAAGGACAGCAAGTACATGACCAACCTCGGCGAGGGCGGCTACTACGCTGTCAAGGCCCGTCCCATGAGCCTCGGCGCCATCGGCGGCGTTCTGGTCAACAGCAACCTGCAGGTCGTCAAGGACGACGGCACGGTCATCCGCGGTCTCTACGCGGCAGGCGCTGATGTTGCGGAGATCTACAACAACAGCTATCCGCTGATCGAGGGCGTCACCCTCGGCGCGGCCTTCAACGGCGGCCGCATGATCGGCCAGGCGAGCGCGGCGTACGCGGCTGAGTAAGCCAGGAACGATTTACCGGCAGAGATAACAAGGCGGCTGTCACACACCTGTGTGGCAGCCGCCTTTTCCTTTTCCGCTATTTCCCGCTCCGGGACATGATCATGACTCTTCCCTGTGCCCGTCGCGGAACATCGAAAACTGATCCATCGGATAATTTTTCAGGTTCTCCAGGATACCCCGCTTATCTGCGGCGGCAAGCAGACCGGCGCGGGCGCGCTCCACAAGCGGCTCCGCCTGGTGCTTCGAGGGGCCGCCGATGCAGCCGCCGGGGCACATCATGCCCTCGATAAAGTCTTCCTTCAGGCGCCCTGCCCGCAGGAGCAGGAGGGCTTTTCTGCACTCCTCGCCGCCGGCGCAGGTGAGGAGGCTGATGTCGGAGGTATCCTCCCCCATCTCCTGCATGGCTTCGATGACGGCTGCGGCCACGCCGCCCGTCCCCGCGAAGCGCTTGCCGAACAGGGAGGCCGCCTGGTAATCCTCGGCGACAGGCGTGATCTCGATCCCCCTGGAATCCAGAAGCGCGACCATCTCGCCGTAGGTCATGGCGTAGTTCGTGTTGTCGGCGATGTTCTCATTGAGCGTCTCGCCCTTCTTGGCGATGCAGGGACCGATGAATACGGTGATGCA
>ODAI011659373.1_pt1 | contig 11679 bp, 14 predicted proteins | sample 1539321 | NCBI WGS metagenome assembly ODAI01 (sample SAMN02144231, study PRJEB22623) | gut metagenome | biome: sheep rumen | host: Ovis aries | place: New Zealand
CCGGAAACGATAACTGAAATCAGGGTTGAACACATATATCAGGCACAGAGGCAGCAAATGATTAATTATGAAGAAGAACTGAAAAAATTCAAACCGAGTCTCGACGTTGACGAGGCAGAAGGTGCGATTTACTCCAGAGACCTTACGGATGTCATCGATATCCTTCAGGAAATGCTGAAAGAGACATCCGGAAATAAGAGGGATTGGGAATGAGATGTATGAACTGCGGAGCGGAGCTGACGGAATCCGCTTATTGTCCGAATTGCGGATGTGACGTATCGGTACAGAAACAGGCTATCGTGCTGTCAGGTCTCTACTATAATCAGGGCCTTGAGAAGGCCCAGGTCAGAGATCTCAGCGGAGCCATCGATCAGCTGCGCAGAAGTCTGAAATTTAATAAAATGAATATTCCGGCCAGGAACCTTCTGGGACTGGTCTATTTTGAGATGGGCGAAGTTGTTGCAGCCCTTTCCGAGTGGGTCATCTCGAAAAACATTCAGCCGGAGGAAAATATCGCGGTAGAATATATCGAGAACCTGCAGAAAGACGCGAACCGTCTGGATATAATCAACCAGACGATCAAAAAGTACAATATCGCTCTGGAGAACTGTACAAAGGGCAACGAAGATGTCGCAATGATCCAGCTGAAAAAGATCCTCGCTCAGAATCCGAAGCTCATCAAGGGATATCATCTTCTGTCCCTTCTGTATCTCAGAAGCGGTGAATACGAGAAAGCAAGACGTCTTCTGAAGAAGGCGATCAAGATTGATAAAACGAATACGACGACATTGCGTTTTCTGCATGAAATCGACGAGCAGACAGGCCTTATGACGACTTTGGAGCCGCGCTTTTCCATCTGGTCCGGAAGAGACCAGACAGCGGAACCGGAGCCGCGATCCAGGCACACACAATCGCAGCAGGTCTCGTTCAGGGAGACGACCATGGGTTCCGCGCTCTTCAGTGTCCTCTCCGGCGTCGTGGTGGGGTGCCTTGCCATGTGGTTCCTTGTCATGCCCGCAAGGACTGACAAGATCACACAGGAGGCGGACAGAAAGGTAGCCCAGTATGCTGCCAACGCAGTATCGGATTCCGCACAGATGGAGACGATGAACGACCAGATCGTCAATTCGCAGGAGACGGTGAACACGGCCAACGCACAGATATCCGCGGCCAATAAACGTTCCACATCATATGAGAATCTGATCACCGCCTTCAATGCGTTCAATAACGGCGATCTTGAACAGGCTGCAAATGCACTGACAGCCGTTGATGTCGACCAGCTCTCCGTCCAGGCGAAACAGATGTATGACCAGATCAGCGGAACGGCGAGTGCGACGATGTTCACGGAATATCGTGACACGGGTATGGAGCTTTACGACGACTATGCGTACAGCGATGCGATCACATACCTCGAGCAGGCCAAAGCGATCAATGCAACAGATTATGATGTTCTCAATTATCTTGCAAATGCCTACCGCGCGATCGGTGATTACACCAATGCGCTTGCAAATTATCAGGCGATCGTTGACACTTATCCGGATACGAACAGAGCGCAGAATGCAAGCGAGATAATGGAGGAAATTGCCGAAGAGCAGCGCTACGATGAGGAAGCAGCGGCGGCAGCGGCAGCGCAGGCACAGGCGGAAGCTGAGGCGGCAGCTGCAGCGGCACAGGCACAGGCGGAAGCTGAGGCGGCAGCGGCAGCGCAGACTCAGGCTGAGGCCGAGGCGGCAGCACAGGCGGAAGCTGAAGCGGCAGCGGCAGCACAGGCACAGGCTGAAGCCGAGGCGGCTGCAGCAGCGGAGGCTGAGGCGGCAGCGGCCGAGGGTATGTAAGAAGATATCTCCGACCTATATGACGTCGGGAATCTCAGGTGAAGAAAAAACAGGAGAAAATATGTCCGGTTTAGACTACATAAACAGAATTATCGCGGCCGTAGGGGAGAAAAAAGTACTCCGCAACGAGGAGATGAGCAGGCACACGACTTTCCGGATCGGAGGTCCTGCGGACTGCCTTGTACAGCCGGAAAACGCCGGGGAGCTCAGGGAGATCCTCAGGATATGCAGGGAAGAAGACGTTCCGTACTTCATCTTAGGGAACGGAAGTAATCTCCTGGTATCCGATTCGGGCTATAGAGGCCTCATTATCCAGCTTTTCAGAAATATGTCCGGCATCGAGATCGACGGAGATATCATAACTGCGCAGACCGGTTCTCTTCTCACGCAGATCGCATCTGCAGCTGCGGGTGCGGAGCTCACCGGATTTGAGTTCGCATCAGGTATTCCCGGAACGCTCGGAGGAGCCTGCGTCATGAATGCGGGCGCGTATGGCGGGGAGATGAAAGATGTCCTGGTCTCTGTGACTGCTATGGACAGGGAGGGCAGGATCCGTACGATCGACAGGGACGACCTGGATCTGGGATACAGACACTCTGCACTTATGGACGGCGGATACATTGTTCTTTCTGCCAAAATGAAACTCAGCCACGGGGAGCCGGAGCAGATAAAAATGCTCATGGACGATCTGAGACAGCGGAGAACATCGAAGCAGCCGCTTGATCTTCCGAGCGCCGGCAGCACTTTCAAGCGGCCGACCGGCTACTTCGCCGGAAAGCTCATACAGGACGCCGGCCTTCGCGGATATTCCGTGGGAGGGGCTCAGGTATCGGAGAAACACTGCGGTTTCGTGGTGAATACGGGAGAGGCTACTGCAAGGGATGTGTTCCGCCTCATCAGACATGTGCAGGCGGAGATAAAAAAAGATTTCGGCGTGGACCTTCAGACGGAAGTGAGATTCTTAGGCGAATTTGACAGCGAGGGAGATAGAGCATGAAATTTGTCATTATAACAGGGATGTCGGGAGCCGGTAAGAGTACTGCACTCAAGTTTCTGGAAGATTATGAATACTTTTGTGTAGATAATCTGCCTATTTCGCTCATAGAGCCGTTCGCGCAGATATCCGTCGACGGCAGTTCTTCCGATATCAATAAGCTCGCTCTGGGCATTGATATCCGCAGCGGTAAAATGCTCGACAAGATGGAGTCGGTCCTTGAAAACCTCTCGAAAATGGGAATTCGCTACAAAATCGTGTATCTCGATTCTTCGGATGAAGTTCTTGTCAAGCGCTATAAGGAGACACGCAGAACGCATCCGCTCGCCGGAGTCGACGGCAGGATAGAGGATGGCATAAGGCTTGAACGGGAGAAAACCACTTTCCTGAAACAGCGCGCTGACTACATAATAGACACCAGTCAGCTTCTGACGAGGGAGCTGAGGAATGAGATCAAACAGATATTTGTCGAGAAACATACATTTAAGAACCTTTATGTTTCCGTCATGTCTTTTGGTTTCAAATATGGTATACCGACAGACGCCGACCTGGTTTTCGACGTAAGATTCCTTCCGAATCCATACTATGTTTCGGACCTGAGGCCGCTCACCGGACTCGACGAACCGATAAAACAGTTCATCAGAAAGAGCCCTGAATGCGATATCTTTCTTGACAAGTTCGAGGACATGTTGAATTTCCTTATTCCGCATTATGTGCAGGAAGGAAAGAATCAACTCGTAGTCGCTGTCGGCTGTACGGGCGGCAGGCATCGTTCTGTCATGCTCGCGGATGAGATTTACAAGCGATTGTCGAAGAATACCGACTACGGTGTCAGGATCCTTCACAGGGATATGCAGAAAGATCTTGTGACGAAACAGAGAGATTACGAGGTGAATTGAATGTCTTTTTCCAGAGATGTTAAGGATGAACTTGCCGGGATATATCCGAGAGCGAGACATTGCAAAATCGCAGAGCTTGCCGGAATCATGGGAATTGCCGGAGAGAAAGGCGATGTGATAAGCCTTCAGTCCGAGAATGATATCCTTCAAAGAAAGTTCTTTACATTACTGTTAAAAGCATTTAATATAGAAAAAGGTTTGTGTCCGACTGCTTCCGGCAGCGGGCGCAGAAGTACGTACCGTATGATTCTGGATGATACGAAGAAAGTACAGGATGTAAAGTCTGCAATAAGACATCCTATGCTGCTTTCGATGGAGTGCTGCCGAAGATCTTTTCTTCGGGGTGCGTTCCTCGCAGGCGGGTCGATCAGTGATCCGGAGAAGTATTATCATTTCGAAATCGTGTGCGGCAACGCGGAATTTGCGCAGACCGTACAGGATGTGATGAACAGCCTTGGTTTTGAGGCCAAGACCGTTAAGCGAAAGAATACTTTTGTTGTTTATCTCAAGGAAGGCGAACAGATCGTTCAGATCCTTGGCGAAATGGGGGCCGGAAAGTCGCTTATGAGACTGGTGAATGTCAGGATCGTGAGGGATTTCCGTGGTAAGATAAACAGACGGGTTAACTGTGAGACAGCCAATCTCAATCGAACAGCAGTGACGGCAGTCAGGCAGATCGAAGACATTCAGTACATCGGAGAGCATCTCGGATTCGGTAAACTCGCACCGCCGCTTCGGCAGATGGCGGAGGTGCGTCTCCAGTTCCCTGAAGCTTCTTTAAAGGAACTGGGGGAGGCTATGGACCCTGTATTGGGAAAGTCGGGTGTGAATCACCGGCTTCGCAAGCTCAGTGAGATTGCGGATAAACTGAGAGAAGAGAAGGTCTGAAAAAGATCTTCAGAGCCTGGAGGGAGAAGTAATATGATTAGAAAAGAAATCACCATTAAGCTTGACAGCGGACTTGATACCAGACCGGTTGCATTGCTTGTTCAGGTAGCAAGCCAGTTCAAGAGTGATATCCATCTTGAGTCAGGCATTGCAAGGGTGAATGCCAAGAGCATCATGGGCATGATGACATTGGGCCTTGTGACAGGTGAAGAGGTCACTGTTACCGCAAACGGTGACGATGAACAGGACGCATTGAATCAGATTGAAGCTTATCTTACAAAGAAAAGTTGATTCGGCTCTTGAAAGTAAAAATTAAGGGTGTCGCCGGATGGCGGCACCCTATATTTGTCTTAGCTTATATGTTCCCGCGTCCGAGGCCGGAGACTTTTATTCTTCATCGCGCAATACTCGTGACTTCAGTCGTGAGATACGCGCGCAAAGTGAAATTTGGCTTCATCGAGAGATTGTACTCACGATGAAAAAGAGAATTTACAGACCCGTCTCCTTGCCGTTCACGCGGAACCAGCATCGGTAAGCGATCTGAAAACCGAGACTTCTGTACAGCGCTTTCGCCGGCGCGTTCGAACTGACGACCTGCAGGTAGGCGTGGGAAGCGCCCCTGTCGTAGCCGGCTTTAAGGAGTGAAGCGACAATATAGCGCGCAAGGCCGCGGCGCCGGTAGTTCTCATGTACATGGATCGCATAGATACCGACGTAATCCCTGTCAAGTATACCGAGACCGGTTGCGATGATCTCTCCCGCCTCATTTTCGATATACATAGCGATTTCATCTTTCGGTATCGCGGCATACATGGAAGGAACAATTTTGCGATGTATGTCATTATCTGTCTTCTTCAGGCTAAACAGTGCACTGATCCAGGCATCGTTCACTTTCGGCATCACAGTGACATGAAGACCGGATAATCCCGACGCATCAATGTCCGGAAGAGTGGTGTAGGTGAGATCAGCTGTCATAACATAGATATCATGCTCGATGTGGTAACCTCTTTCCTGCAGGAAAGCGTCCAGAGCCGGATCCGTCACGGGGCTGATCTTAAAAATGCTCGGGGTTCCCCATCTGCTATACATCTGCTCACAATATTCGGTTTTTTCTTCGAGTGTTAATATGGAAGCACCGATCTGTTCAACGCAGTTGGTCCTGTGTGTGTAGAGATAGGAAAAACGCAGGATCCATCCGTCATAAACTTCCATCTGGTGGGACGGCCATGCATTGAGCGACAGGTCTTCAATCTTTTTTATATCCGTAATCATATCTGCATTATAGCCTATGAAAATGCCTAAAGCAATCAGCGCGTCATTCTTAATTTTAAAAATAGGTGTACAGATTAAAAGTAAGATGATAAAATAGTCTAAACTATGAGCATTTGCGTGGAAGGAGTGACAACATGTCTAAGTTCCTGAAATTTTTTGTCAACCTGTTTCTGACATTGGCTATTCTCACTGCAGTGGCGATCCTGGTACCGCCTTTCCTCGGTGTAAACACGACGATTGTGGACTCGGCCGGTATGGATACCAACCTGCCTCTGGGCTCCGTTACATATTCCGTCGATGTCCCGGTAACGCGTCTGAAAGCCGGAGATGAGATCCTGAAAGAGAACGGCTCATCTACTTATGCATATATAATAGAAGAAGGAGATGCCGGAACAGGCAAGTACAAAGTATCCAGTGCAGTCGACAGGGAATCCGTATCTGAGATTACCATCAGGAACACTGTATCTCTTGTAAAGGTCTGTATTCCGTATATCGGCTACGTGGTCGTTGCCATGCAGACGGTAGAAGGTATCATCATTATCGTTTTGGTCGTTCTCTTCATTATCATACTGTTCGTCCTTTCGGAGCTCTGGAAGTCAAGAGATGATGACGATGATGACGATGATACGGACAATGACAATGATAACGATGACACCGCCGTGCAGTACGAAGATATCGCGGAGGACGCCGGCGAAAATGCTGCAATTCAGGGAGATTTCAGCGAACTGCCCGGTGCAGACGAGAAGGCAGACGAAGATTCGGAACTGGATTTTGAGGAGATTCCTGCACAGATCGACCTTTTCGATGATGACGAATTTGCGGATGACGGGTCATTTTCCTCAGTCTCCCAGAGCGACGGCGACGCTTCCTTCTATGCGGAATCCATAAGTGAGGTTCCGATTGCGGGAAGCACCGATACATCCGGAACATTCCGGGCGGAACCGGAAATCGGCCAGACAATCGATCCCGATATGAATCTTTCCCGGAACCATGAAAAGTTCGGCACCTGGAACACCACGGACTTCAACTTCGCTATGGCGGTTGAAAAAGGAATTACGGAAGAGTCCTCAGAAGCGGAAAAAGCCGTCGAAGCAGACACCATGGAATACGCAAACAGCGGTGTCTACAATCAGGATATATATGAGCAGACGGCCAACGAGGAGCAGGCGGCGGTTCAGCCTGAAAGCGCTGCAACGACTTATATGAGCGACGATGCCGTAAGCGGTGCTTCACAGGAGACATCGGCACAGGCATATGATACGGGGTCCGATTATGAAGAGAACCCGGATATCGAACTTGAGCCGAATCAGTTTATCGCGGCGAGAAGATTTTCGCTTGAAGAGATCCTTGACCAGGCCAGAAAGCGCGGCGCGGAACCGAAGATCAAGAAAGACGATGTCTCGGGCGTCAGTATCGTAGACTACAGCGACCTGATCGGAAAGTGATCGGGTTGCGACGGACTAAAAACTTAACAAAAAATAAAAAAACCTCTTGCATTTGCAGGAGGTTTTTGTTATTATCATTCGTGCTGTGACATGATAGCTATGAAGCGTGAAGTTGCTGCATACATATTGCAGGTTCTCCGTGGAGCGAATGTCATGTAAAGATACTGGCGACAAGTCACTGTGCAATGTCCGCCTATGCGGCGGAAACAATCGTGTGTGCATTCCTGAGTTCAGGAAACGCACGGGAACGTGTACAGTCACCGCTTGTCGTACTATTAAAAGTGCGAAAAGGAGGAGACTTTTTTTATGGCAAGTCAGGTTATGAGAATCACTCTCAAGGCGTACGATCACAAACTGGTAGATGCATCGGCGGCTAAAATCATTGATACTGTGAAGAAGAGCGGAGCAACAGTCAGCGGACCGGTACCGCTTCCGACAAAGAAGGAAGTAGTTACGATCCTCCGTGCGGTTCATAAGTATAAGGATTCCCGCGAACAGTTCGAGCAGAGAACGCACAAGAGACTGATCGATATCATAGCTCCGACACAGAAGGTCGTGGACTCACTGTCCAGACTGGAAATGCCGGCAGGTGTCTATATCGACATCAAAATGAAAACCAGGTAACTACCAATTAGTATGATTGCAGTGCAAGAGCAATCCGCTGTAAGGAGGTAACACATGAGCAAAGAGATTCTTGCAAGAAAGATCGGCATGACGCAGATCTTTTCAGATGACGGAGTTCTCACTCCGGTCACAGTCCTTCAGGCAGGCCCGTGCTTTGTAACACAGGTCAAGACAGTCGAGAAGGACGGCTACAGCGCAGTTCAGGTCGGTTTCGAAGAAATTCGCGAGAAACTGATCACGAAAGGCGAAAAGGGCGTATTTGACAAGGCAGGCGTTAAGCCGATGAGATTCGTGAGAGAACTCAAACTCGACAACGCTGAAGATTACAAGCCGGGTCAGGAAATTAAAGTTGATATCTTTTCAGCCGGTGATCACATTGATGCAACGGCTGTTTCCAAAGGAAAAGGCTTCCAGGGCACAATCAAGCGTCTTGGTCAGCACAGAGGACCTATGAAGCATGGTTCCAAGTTCCATCGTCATGCAGGTTCCAACGGAACATCTTCCGATCCGAGCCGTGTTTACAAGGGAAAAGGCATGCCCGGTCAGATGGGCAACAAGCGCGTTACTATTCAGAACCTTGAAGTTGTACGTGTTGATGCAGAGAACAATCTGATTCTGGTCAGGGGCGCAGTTCCGGGACCGAAGAAGAGCCTTGTGACAATCAAAGCAACTGTAAAGAATAAGAAGTAACACGGATAGGAGGACGATTCGAGATGGCTAACGTATCAGTTTATAATATGGGTGGCCAGGAAGTCGGCACAATCGAAGTATCGGACAGCGTTTTCGGTGCTGAGATCAAAGAGAACCTGGTTCATCTGGCTGTCGTGCAGCACCTCGCAGCAATGCGTCAGGGCACACAGAAAGCCAAGACACGCTCCGAAGTATCGGGCGGCGGAAGAAAACCGTGGAGACAGAAGGGAACAGGACATGCAAGACAGGGTTCAACAAGAGCTCCGCAGTGGACACACGGCGGCGTCGTATTTGCACCGGTTCCGAGAAGCTACAAGATCAAGATGAACAAGCAGGAGAAGAAGGCAGCTCTGAGATCCGTTCTCACAGCTAAGCTTCAGTCCGGCGACATGATCGTTGTAGATAAGATCGCTTTTGACGAGATCAAGACAAAGAACATGGTCAATGTTCTCGCAAACCTCAAAGCAGAGAAAGCTTATGTCGTAATCGACGGAAACGACAAGAACGTTGTTCTTTCCAGCAAAAACATTCCGACTATGAAGCTCGCTTCCAGCGGAACACTCTGCGTATATGATATCCTGAAGTACAACAAGCTCGTCCTTACACAGGATGCAGTTAAGACGATCGAGGAGGTATTTGCATAATGGCTGATATCAAATATTATGACGTTATTCTTAAGCCGGTCGTCACAGAGAAGAGCATGTCCGGTATGGCGGACAAGAAGTACAGCTTCTATGTTCATCCGGATGCAACAAAGTCTCAGATCAAGGATGCTGTCGAGAAGATGTTCGAGGGAACAAAAGTTGCCCGCGTTAACACAATGAACCTCGACGGAAAGACCAAGAGACGTGGAATGACCTTCGGCAAGACAGCCAAGCAGAAGAAAGCTATTGTTTTCCTGACAGAGGACAGCAAGGACATCGAGATCTTCACAGGCCTTTGATGAATGCTTTCGGGCGGCATGAGCCGCAAGGCACCGCGATAAGCGGATGCCTCACTATACGTTAACAACGTGATGAATTTAAAGGAGATAAGAACATGGCTATTAAGACATATAAGCCGTATACACCGTCCAGACGACATATGACGGGCTCCGATTTCTCTGAGATCACAAAAAAGACACCTGAGAAATCACTTACAGTAGCTCTTAAGAAGCACTCCGGACGTAATAACCAGGGCAGAATCACAAGCCGTCATCGCGGTGGCGGAGCAAGAAGAAGATACAGACTGATCGATTTCAAGCGCAATGCAAAAGACGGAATTCCGGCATTTGTAAAGGCTATCGAGTATGATCCGAACAGAACAGCTAATATCGCTCTCATCTGCTATGCAGACGGCGCCAAGGCTTACATCCTCGCTCCGGCAGGCCTTACAGTAGGTCAGGAAGTCATGAGTGGTGAGGACGCTGAAGTCAGGATCGGAAACTGCCTCCCGCTCTCCAAAGTACCGGTAGGTACAGTTGTACACAATGTTGAGCTGTTCCCGGGCAAGGGCGGCCAGATGGTTCGTGCAGCCGGCAACGGTGCACAGCTGATGGCTAAGGAAGGCAAGTATGCAACTCTTCGTCTTCCGTCCGGCGAAATGAGAATGGTTCCGCTTGAGTGCCGCGCAACAATCGGTGTTGTAGGCAACGGCGAACATAACCTGATCAACATCGGCAAGGCAGGACGTAAGCGCCATATGGGTATCCGCCCGCATGTACGCGGATCTGTCATGAACCCGAACGATCACCCGCATGGTGGTGGTGAAGGACGCGCTCCGGTTGGACGTCCGGGTCCGAGCACACCGTGGGGCAAGCCGGCTCTCGGTTACAAGACAAGAAAGCATCATAAGCAGTCTGATAAGCTGATCGTAAGAAGAAGAAACGGTAAGGGTTCAGGAAGATAAGGAGGTAGGATAATGGCACGTTCATTAAAGAAAGGCCCGTTCGCGGATGAGCACCTTCTGAAGAAGGTTGATGCACTGAATGCATCCGGCGATAAGGCTGTTATTAAAACATGGTCACGCCGTTCCACGATCTTCCCGAGCTTTGTGGGACATACTTTCGCAGTACATGACGGAAGAAAGCATGTACCGGTATATGTTACTGAGGACATGGTAGGCCATAAGCTCGGCGAGTTTGTTGCCACACGTACGTACAGAGGCCACGGCAAGACCGAGTCCAGGAGCCGCTGATAAGACGGGCGTAGATCGAAAGGAGAGTATTCATGGCTAAAGGACACAGATCCCAGATTAAGCGGGAGAGAAATGAAAATAACAGAGAAAAAAGGCCGTCCGCAAAGGTTTCCTATGCACGGATGTCTGTTCAGAAGGCCAGCCTCGTTCTCGATGCAATTCGCGGCAAGGATGTTGAGACAGCTCTCGGCATCCTGACCTACAGCCCGAGATATGCGTCCAGCGTAATCAAGAAACTTCTTGAGTCTGCTGTTGCAAACGCTGAGAACAATAACGGCATGTCCAAAAATAATCTCTATGTAGCTGAGTGCTATGCAGGTAGAGCATCGACGATGAAGAGAATCCAGCCGAGAGCTCAGGGTCGCGCATACAGGATTCTGAAGCGCAACAGCCACATCACCATCGTGCTGGATGAGAGATAAGGAGGTCTAATATGGGACAGAAAGTCAATCCACACGGCCTTAGAGTCGGTGTCATCAAGGATTGGAATTCCAAATGGTACGCAGAGAAGGATTTCGCGGCAAACCTCGCAGAGGATTACAAGATCCGTGAGTTCCTTAAGAAGCGTCTTTACAGCGCAGGCATTTCCAAAATCGAAATCGAGCGCGCTTCTGACCGTGTCAAGGTCGCAATCTATACCGCAAAGCCGGGTCTTGTAATCGGCAAGGGCGGCGCTGAGATCGAAAAGATCAAGGCAGAACTTACAAAGAAGATCGGCCGCAAGGTCCTTGTAGATATCAAGGAAGTCAAGCGTCCGGACCGCGATGCACAGCTCGTAGCAGAGAACATCGCACTTCAGCTTGAAAACCGTATTTCCTTCCGCCGCGCTATGAAGTCCACAATGCAGAGAACAATGC
>ODAI010331268.1_pt1 | contig 11678 bp, 8 predicted proteins | sample 1539321 | NCBI WGS metagenome assembly ODAI01 (sample SAMN02144231, study PRJEB22623) | gut metagenome | biome: sheep rumen | host: Ovis aries | place: New Zealand
CCATTATAGGCACGAATTGTGTGCAAATTGAGAACGAACTTAAAAAATTTTTACAACAGATGATGATACGAATACCGAATTATCTCATTAAGTGATATAATCATTTTAGAATTTTTTTATAAGTCCCACGACCCCGGAACCGCAAGCCGGTCCCGCCACATGATGTTATTCTCACAAGGAGGTGCCTCTAATGAACATCAGAAAAACACTGATAGCCCTGCTGATCCTGACCATGATAATGGCCACGTCAGCCTGTGGCTCGACCGTGCCGGAAACCACCCCCGGCAATAATCCGGATTACAAAGTTGCCATGGTAACGGACTCCGGAGACATAACGGATCAGTCTTTCAACCAGATCACATACACAGCGATGTCTGAGTACTGTGAAGAGAACCACATTGACTACACGTACAAGAAACCGGACGGCGATACGGATTACGCCAGAATCGCTATGGTAGACGTGGCAGTCGCTGAAGGATACAACATCATCATCCTCCCCGGCTATACATTCGCTGCCACACTTGTAGAGGTGACCTACAAATATCCGGATATCAAGTTCATCGCACTTGATATGACAGCGGGAGATATCATCGCAGCAGCAGTCGGTGACATCTATTATTCTAATCCGGATGCCTACACCGCTTCGGATTATTACAACACGGGCAACACCTACTGTGCTGTTTACCGTGAGGAAATTCCCGGTTATATGGCAGGGTATACGGCAGTACGTCTCGGCTTCAGAAAACTCGGCTATCTCGGCGGTCAGTCCGTTCCTGCCGTTATGCGCTTCGGATACGGCTATCTCCAGGGAATCGACGCTGCGGCGAAAGATCTCGGCGTGACCGATGATATTGAAGTGCAGTATGCATACGGCGGACAGTTCTACGGATCAACGGAAATCACAGCCGCCATGGACACATGGTTCACCAAAGGCACCGAGATCGTATTTGCCTGCGGCGGCGGTATCTTCACATCCGCAGCGGAAGCGGCAGCCAAGGTAAACGGAAAAATTATTGGCGTTGATTCCGACCAGTCCGGAATCATCGACGCATACGGAGAGGGAATGACTGTAACGTCCGCTATGAAAGGTCTCGGCGCTACCGTCAAAGCAATGTTAAATTCCATTATTTTTGACAACACGTGGAATGAGCATGTCGGTAAGATCGAAAACCTCGGCCTCGTGTCCGGAACAGATATGTCAGTGAATTATGTCGGTCTTCCGGAAGAAACAACTCTGTGGAATGATGACTTTACCGTTGATGATTACCATGAACTCGTAAATAAGATCTACACAGGCGAGAATACGGTTGACAGCAGCATCGACAAGGTACCCGATGTTTCAGTTAAAGTCAACATGCGTGAAGGTACAATTATGTAAGTCACAGACCACAACTCTATTCCAATAATTCTTATTAATAATAAGCATCCCTTTATTCGGATCGCTTCGCAGCCCTCATGGCAAGCGGTCAGAGATGCTTTCGCGAAGGAGAAATGACATGTCTGAATACGCAATCGAAATGTTGAATATAACAAAACGGTTCCCGGGCATAATTGCAAATGACAATATAACTCTCCGCCTGAAAAAAGGCGAGATTCATGCGCTGCTCGGTGAAAACGGAGCCGGTAAGAGTACTCTCATGAGCGTACTCTTCGGCCTCTACCAGCCTGAAGAAGGCGAGATTCTAAAAGACGGTAAGAAGGTTGAGATCAGGAACCCGAACGATGCCAACGATCTCGGCATAGGTATGGTACACCAGCACTTCAAGCTGGTCGAATGTTTCTCTGTTCTTGACAATATCATCCTGGGAGTCGAACCCACTCAGGGTCTCTTTCTGAAAAAGGATGAGGCACGCAAGAAGATCATGGAGCTCTCTCAGAAATACCACCTGGCCGTTGACCCTGACGCAATCGTTGAGAATATCACGGTAGGTATGCAGCAGAGAACCGAAATCCTCAAGATGCTCTACCGCGACAACGAAATCCTGATTTTCGATGAGCCTACCGCTGTCCTGACTGTTCAGGAGATAGCTGAACTTATGAATATCATGAAAGGTCTCGCAAAAGAAGGAAAGAGTATCCTGTTCATCTCCCATAAGCTGAACGAGATCATGGAGGTCGCCGACCGCTGTACTGTTCTCCGCAAAGGCAAGTATGTAGGTACTGTCGAGACAAAGAACACAGATCCGCAGAAACTCTCCGCAATGATGGTCGGACGAAACGTCAGCTTCAACGTCGAGAAAAAACCCGCAGAGCCGGGCGAGACTATACTCGAAGTTGACAATATCACAATTGCCGGACATAACAAAAAAGACGTCGTTAAGAACGTTAGCTTCAATGTACGGCGCGGCGAAATCGTCTGCATCGCAGGTATTGACGGTAACGGTCAGACAGAACTCATCTACGGTCTCAGTGGTCTGGAACCACTGAAATCCGGTAAAATCGTTCTGAAAGGCGATGATATCTCCAGAGAATCCATTCGCCGCAAATCCATCCTCGGAATGAGCCACATTCCGGAGGATCGTCACAAACATGGTCTGGTACTCGATTATTCACTTGAAGATAATCTGGTCCTTGTAAAATACTTTGAGCCACGTTTCAGCAACAGATTCGGTATCCTGAACAGAAAAGAGATTCGTGACTATGCGAACAGGCTGATCAACGAATACGATGTCCGTTCCGGCGAGGGTCCGGCTACTCTCACTCGTGCTATGTCGGGCGGAAACCAGCAGAAAGCCATCATAGCACGAGAGATCGACAAAGACCCTGATATCCTGATTGCCGTTCAGCCGACACGTGGCGTAGATATCGGTGCGATTGAGTTCATTCACAAGCAGTTGATTGCAGAGAGAGATGCCGGCAAAGCCGTTCTGCTCGTCAGTCTCGAGCTTGATGAAGTTATGGATGTTCCGGACAGAATCCTCGTGATGTATGAAGGCGAGATCGTCGGCGAGTTCAAACCGGAAGATGTTACTATGGAAGAACTCGGTCTCTACATGACCGGAGCAAAAAGGCAGGAGGTGACACGCAAATGAAACCCGAAAAGAAAAGCTTCATTGAAAATCCAGGTGTGCAGTCAGTCCTCGCCTCTCTGATCTGTATCCTGATCGGTCTTGTCATCGGTTATATCGTTCTCTTACTGATTAATCCGGCAGGCGCGGGTAGAGCTCTTCTCTCCATTTTGAAGAATTTCCTCTATTTCCCCAGACCGCAGGTTGCACTTGAGTATTTCGGCAGTACGCTCGTTAAGACAGCACCGCTTCTTATGTGTACTCTCTCCGTACTCTTCGCCTACAAAGTCGGTCTCTTCAATATCGGAGCAGCCGGACAGTATGCCGTAGGAGCAGGTTTAGCGCTCTATTTCGCAATCGGCTTTAAGATGCCCTGGTTCGTATGCCTCATCGTTGCCATGATCGGTGCCGGCATTATCGGCGGATTCATAGGTTTCCTGAAAGCATATCTCAATGTTAATGAGGTCATCGCGGGAATCATGCTCAACTGGATCAGCCTCTACAGCGTCAACATGCTGCTTACAGGCGTCAAGGAATCCAGTACAACTTACACACTCGCACTCAGGACGAACGCCCCCGGCGGTCTCCTCCCCAGCGCAGGTCTTCAGAATCTGTTCTCGGGTAACAAATACGTAACGATCGCAATTCCGCTTGCAATACTCACAGCCGTCATCGTATGGGTCGTTATGGATAAAACAGCTCTCGGATATGAGCTCAAAGCGACCGGTCTCAACATCCACGCTGCAAAATACGCAGGTATGAAGGAAAAGCAGAACATGATCCTCACAATGGTCATCTCCGGTGCCATCGCGGGTCTCGGCGCTGCATTCCTGTACCTGAGCGGAATTGAACAGTGGTCCTGTGCACAGACCTCCGTTCCGGCCATGGGCTTTAACGGTATTGCGGCAGCATTCCTCGGCGGACTTCACCCGATTGGATGCATTTTCTCCGCTTTCTTTATTCAGCACATTACGAGCGGCGGATCTTACGTCGACAAGATGGTTTATTCGTCACAGATTTCCGACCTCATCTCGGCAATCATCATCTATTCCTGCGGCTTCGTTCTGTTCTTTAAACATAGCATGCGCAAGGGTATTGCCAAAGCTAAGAAGGGAGGATCCAAATCATGACATTACTTATTCAGTATACTCTCATTTATGCATCCGTACTTCTCCTTGTCGCTCTCGGAGGCTGCTACTCGGAACACAGCGGCGTCATCAACCTCGGTCTTGAAGGCACCATGGTAATGGGAGCCCTCGGCGGCGCTCTCGTCATGAGGAGCTTCCCCACACTTCCGGGTCTGGCCATGCTGCTCATGACGATTCTCGGAGCTGTCGTGTTCGGTCTGGTTTACTCTCTGCTCCTTGCGGTGGCTGCCATCAATTTCAAGGCAGACCAGACTCTTGTCGGAACCGCGATGAATCTGCTGGGTACAGCGGCTGCAACGGTATTTGTAAAAGCTCTCAACATGAGGGCTGACAGAAACAATGTATCCTCAGCCATCCAGTACATCAACCAGAAGAAGGCTTTCACGCTTGTCAAGATAGGTTCATTTGAGCTCAGCTGGTTCATGTTACTCGCAGTGCTGATCCTTATAGCGGCTCATGTAGTCCTCTACAAGACCAAATTCGGTCTTCGCCTCATGGCATGCGGCGAGCATCCGCAGGCTGCTGACTCCGTCGGTATCAATGTCCTGAAAATGCGCTACGCGGGCGTTCTGATCTCCGGTGCGCTCGGCGGTCTCGGCGGTATCGTCTACATCACGGCAGGCGTCAGCGAGTGGAAATTCGAGAACGGTGTTGCAGGTTTCGGATTCCTCGCCCTTGCGGTTATGATCTTCGGACAGTGGAAGCCTACTCTGATCGGTGCCGCAGCTCTTCTGTTCGGACTTTTCAGAGCGCTGTCCAACATTTATTCGGGATTTGATTTCCTGGTAAATCTCCATCTGCCGGGAACATTCTACAACATGCTCCCGTACATTATTTCTCTGATCATCCTGGCGATCTTCTCCAAGAATTCCAGAGCTCCGAAAGCGGAAGGTATTCCGTACGACAAGGGCCAGAGATAAAGCGCGGGCATTACGCTTAACATTGAGCTTATCACTAAGCTATAAGGAGCGCCTCGGCGTTCTTACCGCGCCGCGCATGGTGCGAAGCGCCCTCCTTAATGAGCGGCTGTGATCTCTGATAACATCAGGGGCTGTCGCATTAAGGCGTGAATCCGATATATGGCAGACATTGTTTGCAAGTGTCTGCTATATATTGTGATCACTGCCCTGATGCGACAGCCCCTTCTCATTTGACTGCTCTTCTGTTTGACTGAACTTCTATTTGACTGTTTTCTGTCTGACTGTTCTTCTGTTCGACCGAACTTCTATTTAACTGATTTTCTGTCTCACTGCTCTTCTGTTCGGACGAACTTCTATTTAACTGATTTTCTGTCTCACTGCTCTTCTGTTCGGACGAACTTCTATTTAACTGTCCTTCTGTTCGACCGAACTTTCTATTGCATCGACTTTATATCCTGCGCCAGCACACCCGTGAAATCCCGTGCCGTGTCCCAATACATATGGCCGTCATTGTCACTGTAGTCAGCGGGATCCGGAGAGATTCCCTCCCGGACCGCATGCATATAATTGAAGTACGTTATGCCTCTCTCATCCATACGGGCTTTCATATAAGCTTCAGACTCCGCAGTCATCGGAAGTCCCTTCTCATATGTCGTCCCGGGAATCGGCGTAGTTACTGCAATCAGTATAATTCCTTTCTCTTCGCAGAACCTCTGCAGGCGATCAAGCATCGGGAGAATATCCTTCTCCACATTATCCGGATTCCATTTGATCGGCTCATCTGTCTTCTCCGGTTCCGTCTCCGGACGGTTTATCGACATGAAGCCATCCGAGCGATAAATCTGAACAGCATTTGAAAACTGTGCTATATCATAATTCTTGTAGGCATCACTCTGTTTTTCTTCCCAACGATCTTTGATATTGAAGATCTGATTTCGGTAGAGATACCACTCAAAAAGAATGTTTCGTGAATCCTCCTTCAGTAATTTATCAACCGCATACTGAAGCTTCAGGCTTCCCGCCGGTATCTCATGGTAGATTCGCATTGAATCCGGATTGACCTGCGCAGGAAGTACCCAATAGGATGGATCGACTTCGAGGATCACATATTTGAGGTCCGTATGCTGCTCGGCATAACGGACGAGGTAATAGCTATCTACCATTCTCTCATTTCCGAGGCATGCATTAATGGCCTGCATACCACAGTCATTGTTCAGAATGATCGGATCGATCGCTGCTTTTCCGTGGGATGTACCCACGATAAGTGTGTCATAATCCGGCTGCCCCATGATGTGCACTGTGTGCCTCATTTCAAGATAAGGAAAAAGAAGCCAGCTCATAAAGGCACTGAGTGCCAGGATTCCGGCCAGCACAATTGCACACAGGGCAATTCTTAATTTAGAACTGTGCATAGATGAACCCCCCTTCGGAAAGAGGCGGCTGCCCCAGAACGGCCGGAAGGATCAGCATGATCGCATACAAAGCCAGCCTGAATGCAAAAGGTCTTCTTATGATTTCCTCCGCGACATTCACTCCCTTCTCGCAGAGCATGCTGACTGCAAATACGATCATGCACCCGACCAGAAGTACGCCTATTGCGACCGGAGTGCTGAAGGCACTGCCCGACTGTCCTACAGTAATAGTCAGGATCTCGGCGGGCGTGAAGCACGTGACTGCATTTTTCATCATGACGAACGCCATCTTAAGAGAAAGAGCCCTGTCAAAGAACCAGCTGATGTTTACTATGAAAAATGTACGCAGCACACAGAACACATGCCACCGCGTTGAGTCGTCACGTATATGCAGCTTCTTCTTCCAATCCCTGTACTGCGGCACGAGCAGACCGCTCACACCTATGATCAGACCGTTGTAGAGACCATATGCGATGTACTGCCACGCAGCCCCATGCCATACGCCGACGATCAGGAAAACCATCACATTGGCGATTGCAATCGGAATCGTTCTGCCGGTCTTGCGACCGAATTTTTTGCGGCACCATTTGCCGAAACTTCCCATCCATCCGGACAGAGAAATGGGGTAAAACACATAATCCTTCATCCAGGATCCGAGTGTTATATGCCACCTGTGCCAGAAGTCTGTCAGATTCACGGCAAAATAAGGCTGTCGGAAGTTCTTGTCAAGTTCTATCCCAAAGAGGACCGCTATGCCGGAAATGACATCGATACCGCCCGAGAAATCTCCGTAGAGATGAATCGAGTATGCAAGTATGGCAAATATCGAAAGACCGGGATATCTCTCCGGATCGTCAAATATCGCATTTACATAGTAAGCGGCCGTGTCCGCGAGGACCATTTTCTTAAAAAGACCCCAGAATATGAGCTGCATTCCCCGCTCCATATTACGGATATCGAACCGGTGCTCCTCAAAAAACTGGTGGGCCAGCCGCTCATACCGACCGATCGGTCCCTGCATGATCTGAGGAAAGAAGGATACAAATAGTGCAAAATGCAGCAGATTCTTCTCAGCCTGCTGCCTTTTCCAACACACGTCCAGCAGGTATCCCATCGACTGGAATGTGTAGAATGAAATACCGAGCGGAAGGACCCATTTAAATGTCGGAAGATTCAGGTGGAACAGGCTGCTGATATTGCTGACTGCAAAATTCGTATACTTAAGGACAGCAAGTATTCCGAAATTCAGGAGCAGAGTCACGACTGTGATCATACGTCTGCGACTGTCGGATTGCTCTCTCTCAAGCATGAGACCGGCGTACCAGGTCGTCACAGTTGTTGTCACGATAAAAACCAATGCCCAGCCGGCATTGGACAGATAGTATATATAACTTACAATAAGGAGCCATCCCCACTGGAACTTTTTCGGTATCATATAGTATATGAGAACCGACAGGATGACAAATATCAAAAAAATAGCAGAGTTTAAACCCATGATAAATCGCCTTTCCTGCGATATTATACATTAAATGTACCTTATCTTACAACAAAATTTCACATGTCAAGACCTTGACATTCTGATATATGCCTTTACAATTTAAGATACCGGAAATTCCATAGCACACAGGATGACAATTTAATAAGATACCGGTCATCACATAACAGGCAAGACGACAATTCACCAAAGTACCGAATATCGCATAACAGACAGGATCACAATTCACTGTGTGCAAAAACAGATAATATGAGAAGGAAGGGACAATATGAAAAAAAAGTTTATTGCACTGACAATGGCTGCCCTCATGGTATTTGGCGCAACCGGATGCGGAAAGAAAGAAAAGCCCGCTGAAACACCGACAGCAACTCCGACAGCAGCTCCTACGGAAGCACCGACAGAAGCACCGGCAGCGCCGCAGATGTCTATTTATTCCTTTGACGGAACAAATGCTGAAAAGGCTGTCACAGACTACCTTGTGAACAATTACACCAGAGAAGAAGCCTCCTCGGTTGTCATCCCCCATATGAATATCCTGAAAATTGACAACAAGGAAGCAACTATGGATATCTACGGAGCTTTCCTCATCTGTGAATACACACTTAAGAACAACGCGCTGTCTTATGTCGGCGGTTATAATGCAGACAGTATGCTCACACTGGATAAGAACAGCAACGGTACATTCACGGTTACGAACTGTAAGGAAGTAAAAGATCCTACAAATGAGGCGGATCTCGAGAACCTTTGTGCCGGTGATGAGGATTTGCTCAACAATTTCAAAGATCAGGACAAACATTCCCTTGATGTTGAACCATGGCCGTCGATCCGTGCAAATGATCTTGCTTACTATGGTTTTGACAATAACCTTACATTCAAGCTGTCAGATGACATAACATATTCCATCCCAAGAGTTCCGAGTGTCCAGTTCAGCACGAGCGGAACTAAGGATATGTATCTCACACAAGACGCCTACGTACGAACTGCTCCGAATGAAACCGGTCTCGATTATTACATGCTCCTTTCCGGAGCGCAGGTCACTGTAACCGGTATGACAGAAACCTGGGCACGTGTGAACGTTGAAGACAGGACCGGCTACGTAGCGGCGACCGCCCTGACTGACACGGCACCGTCAGCAACACCGACGCCAACCCTGACTCCGACGCCCACACCGGAACCCACTAAAGAGGAACTTCCGTCTGTATCCGGCACGCTCGCTGAATTGTACTCTGATCATATCATCATCGAGAGAGGCGATGAATATCTTCAGTACACTATTACAGGCGACACTTATATGAATATGGAAGATATTCCTGTCGATTCTGCGGTGACAATCACCTACTACACGGATGAAAACGGCCAGGCAGTCGCAACAGCGATCGAGGTCATCTCAACGCCCGATGAATATGAGGAAATCGAAGTAGACGACGACGGTAGTATTATTGAAGAAGAACTTGAACCTGAAGTCATCGACGAGAACGATGAAACTTACGAAGAAGTGGAAATCGAATAATCACAGATGTGCTGTCATACAGAAAAGCATATGAAAGGGCTGCCTGCGGGCAGCCCTTAAAGTATGCTCTTTAACTTATTAACTCAAACTGTTAAATGAAATTGATAAAGAATGTAATTACAAGACTGTTTATAAAGTCGGCGAACAGACTTCCTACAAGCGGAATAAGAAGATAAGCCTTGACCGACGGGACATACTTATCGCAGATTGCCTGCATATTGGCCATCGCATTCGGCGTAGCTCCCATACCGAAACCGCATGTTCCGGCGCATATAACAGCTGCATCGTAGTCGCGTCCCATAGCGTTGAACAGGATAAATCGTGCAAAGATGAACATAAAGACCGTCTGTGCAGCCAGAAGGATAATGAGCGGCAAAGCCAGCTCAGCGAGCTGCCAGAGCTTCAGCGTGATCATGGCGATTCCGAGGAACAGGCTCAGGCAGATACCGCCGAGGTCATTGATTTCTCCCATATGTACCGTGAACTTGCCGGTATATTCGCTGACATTTCTCATGATTGCCGCTACGATCATTGCTCCGATGTAAATCGGAAATGTCATTCCGGTCTTGGAAAGTGCCCAGGAAACAATTGTTCCGATACCTACTGCGATAATTATCTGAAAAACAGCGGGAGCATACATGTTGAACTGACGCTCATGCTTCTCTTCCTCTTCCACGAGCATGGAGGCATCTTCCTTGACGACCGTCTTAAGAAGATCCTTCTTGGTGATCAGGCTGTTTCCTATCGGTCCGCCGATCAAACTTCCTGCTATCAGACCGAAAGTTGCGGCTGCGGTGCAGACCGTTGTCGCTCCCGTGAGCCCAAAGTCTTCGAGGACGGGTCCGAATGCTCCGGCAGTTCCGTGACCGCCTACCATCGGGATGGAACCCGTGCACATACCGATGAGCGGGTCAATTCCCAGTACCTTGGCCAGACCGACTGCCATCGCATTCTGTCCGATGATCAGGATGATTACAAATGCAAGGAAGACGGCAAGTGATTTTCCTCCGGCTTTCAGGACTTTCAGATTTGCCTGGAATCCTACGGATGTGAAGAAGAACACCATGCATACCGTGCGAAGTGTCTCGTCGAAGGAAAGCTCTATGATTCCCGTTACGTAGAGAATGCATGAAATGATGGCAAATACCAGTCCTCCGATGACCGGTGCCGGTATGCAGAACCTTTCAAAGAAATTCACTTTCTTGCGAATGCGGGCACCGAGCATAAGTGCTATGACTGCGAGAGCCAACGTCTGATACATGTCAAATGTAAACGTCATAAATCCTCACCTCACATTCCTGAGGGGATTTCAATTCCCGCCTCTTGATAGTACTTCTTTGCTCCGGGATGCAACGGCACGGTAATTCCGTCCAGACTCAGCTCCAGGCTGAGCGGCATGGCATACTGCAGATCGGATGCGTGCTCATAAAGCTCCTTCGTGAGAGTATAGGCAGCATTTTCTGATATCTTGTTTCCGACCAGCAAAACCGATTTCACACCGATCGTCGCAACATCTGCATCCTGTCCGGTATACGTCCCCGCGGGGATCACTGCAGCATCATAGAAATCGTAGGAATCCGTCAAAATGGAAAGCGCGTTCCCTTCGACCTGTAAAAATCTGATCGGTAACTCCTTGGCAAGACTTTCGATAACAGAAGTCTGGATGCCTGCCGTGACGAACATAGCATCGATTTCACCGTTCTTGAGAGCCTCCGCCGCCTTCGTATAGTTCATATTGCGCGTCTTTAAGAGATTATCTGAAATTCCGTAGGCACTCAATATCCGGCTCGCATTTTGCGCTGTTCCGGATTCCTCCTCTCCGACAGATACGGTTTTGCCGCGCAGATCCGATACTGTTTTGATTTCGGAATCATCTCTTACAACGATCTGGCAGTATTCGGTATATAGAGCTGAAAGTGCGGAAAAGTCACTGTTCCCGGATTTAACGGCTTCATCGATCATATCGGTCTGGGAGATAGCCACAGAGATATAATTCTCCTGCAAGAGCCGTAAGTTGGCAGCGCTGCCCGCTGTCTCCTTCACTTCAAAAACAAGGTCTGTGTCCTGTGAAACATATTCCGTAAGTGTCTGACCGAAGAGATAATAATTTCCTCCGATACCGGCTGTTCCGAACCGGATTTTTGTTGATGAACCGCATGCTGTCAGCGAGCAAAGAAACAAGAGC
>ODAI012059979.1_pt1 | contig 11678 bp, 8 predicted proteins | sample 1539321 | NCBI WGS metagenome assembly ODAI01 (sample SAMN02144231, study PRJEB22623) | gut metagenome | biome: sheep rumen | host: Ovis aries | place: New Zealand
GACAAGGGCAACAGCGACATGAACAACCTGCCCGTGAACATGAAGGGTTACCTGAATATGCTCAAGGGCCAGATTGAAACTGCACAGGCCTACAAAGGCAAGACCGTTCCAGTGAAAACAACAAAGCGCTCAACCCCTATCGATCCAATGCTGAAGAGTAGTTGGGGACAAGGTGAACCATGGAACCTCCTGTGTCCGACGAACGCCATGGGACAACGCACTTCGGTGGGTTGTGCCCCTCTTGCTATGGCACAAATCGTGAACTACTGGAAATACCCAAACGAAGTACCTGAACTCTCCGGCTATCAGGGAACTGGCTACCAGTGGTACTCCAGTCTGCCCGCCACCACATTTGACTATGACCTGATTGTTGACGCATACCGCTACTACGATCCCGAGACTGGTAACCCTATTATTGCTGATTATACCGATGAGCAGGCCAATGAAGTTGCCAAGTTGAGCCGCTACTGCGGACAAGCCTGCAAGTCTCGCTATGGAAATAGCGGCACAAGCACAGGCAGTTATTCTTATGATCAGCGAGACGGTTTCAAAACCTTTGGTTTCAATAAGAACTTGCAATTGATTGGCAAAGATGCATTCTACTACACCGATAATTCTAACGATTATACCATTGATGAATGGTGTGAACTGATATGCACCGAGCTCGAAGCCGGCCGTCCCATCCCCTACCATGACGTCTGGGAAGGTCATGCATGGGTACTCGATGGTGTTGATGCCGAAGGCCGATTCCACATGAATTGGGGTTTCAACGGCAAGTTTGACGGCTGGTATGAAATCGACGCCATGTCTTTCCATCCTTATGGTGACGCTGAGATTTGGGATTTCAGCCAGAGCAGCAACAGCGGAAATCAGATGGTTATCGGTTGCTATCCCTACGAGGGTTATGTCATTCCCGGAGGTGGAGATGAGCCCGAGGTGATGACCGGTGACGTGAATGGTGACAAGACCGTGAGCATCTCGGACGTGACAGCACTCATCGACTACCTGCTGTCACAGGATGCCACCAGCATCAACCTCGATGCTGCCGACGTCAATGGTGACCACAGCGTGACCATCTCTGACGTCACGGCATTGATTGATCAACTCTTGAGTGGCAACACCAACCAGTAATCAATTAAACCCATAAACATCCACTAGTAGAGGCGCGAAATCTCGTGTCTCTACTTTTTTGCAATGTGAAAAAATTATCAAATGGGTGCAGATTCACAAATAATGATTACCTTTGCAGTTTAGACAATTCTTGAAGAGAAAATATGACTACTGGCAATATCATACGTTTCGTCTGCATCCTGCTCCTGTGGCTGGGATTATGCTGGATGCTGGTTACCCGTGCTGCCCGCATCGACTTTATGGTGATTTTCACCATTGTGGCATCAGGCATTATCGTGTTTGTCCCTCTCTACAAGAAATATGTGAGAAAAAAAGACTAAACCATGACCAAGAACTCCTACATAAAAGAACATTGCCCGCTGCTGGCCACCATCGACTCGCCTGCCGACCTAAGGAAACTTGATATCGACAGACTGCCACAGGTGTGCCACGAGCTGCGGCAATTTATGATACATGAGCTGTCAAGCAACCCGGGCCACTTTGCGTCGAGCATGGGTGCCGTCGAAATTGTGGTGGCGCTTCACTATGTGTTTAACACCCCCGACGACCGCCTGGTATGGGACGTGGGCCATCAAGCATACGCCCACAAGATTTTGACCGGTCGCCGCGACCAGTTTGATGACAACCGCAAGCTGGACGGCTTGAGCGGCTTTCCCAACCCTGCTGAGAGCGAGTATGACACCTTCACAGCCGGTCATGCTTCCAACAGTATCTCGGCTGCCCTGGGTATGGCCATCGCTGCCGAACTGCAAGACAACAAAGACCGCAAGGTGGTCGCCGTCATCGGCGACGCGAGCATCAGCGGCGGACTGGCCTTTGAGGGCATCAACAATGCCACGACCAATCCCAATAACCTGATTATCGTCCTCAATGACAACGACATGGCCATTGACGCCAACGTGGGCGCCTTGAGCTCCTACATGAACGACCTGCACACGTCACACCGCTATAACAAATTGAGGTATAAGGCCTACCAGTTCCTGCGTCGCCACAATATCATCAACGATAACCGCAAGGGGCTGATCATGCGCTTCTCTAATGCGATGAAGTCCCTGCTGTCGGGCCAGCAAAACATTTTTGAGGGTCTGAATATCCGCTACTTTGGCCTCTATGACGGTCACGACGTGAAACGTCTGGTCAAGATCTTCAATGACATCAAGGACATGACCGGTCCCAAGCTGGTGCACGTGCGCACCGTCAAGGGCAAGGGTTTTGCCCCTGCCGAGGCCGATCCCGCCACGTGGCATGCCCCTGGCAAGTTTGACGAGGAGACCGGCGAGCGCAAGTCGGGCAGCAAGGGTGGCCCCATCAAGTACCAGGACGTCTTTGGCAAGACACTGGTGGAACTGGCTCAACAAAATGACAAGATCGTGGGTATCACCGCCGCCATGCCCAGCGGAACGTCGATGTCGATGATGCTCGAGGCCATGCCGCGGCGTGCCTTTGACGTGGGCATCAGCGAGGGCCACGCAGTGACCTTTGCCGGAGGTCTTGCCAAGGACGGCATGCACCCCTACTGCGCCATCTACAGCACGTTCCTGCAGCGTGCCTATGACTCGATCATCCACGACGTTGCCATACAGGGGCTGCCGGTGACCTTCTGCATCGACCGCGGCGGCATCGTCGGCGAGGACGGTGTGACGCACCATGGCCTGTTTGACCTGGCCTACCTGCGTTGCATCCCCGGCATGACCGTGGCCTCGCCCATCAACGAGCACGACCTGCGCAACCTGATGTTCACCGCCCAGCAGGACAACCTCGGTCCGTTCGCCATACGCTACCCGCGCGGCAAGGGAGTCATCGCCGACTGGCACAATGAGATGCACGAGCTTCCCGTGGGCCGCGGCCGCCGCATGAGCGAGGGCGAGGGCGTGGCCGTGCTGAGCATCGGCCACATCGGCAACGAAGTGGTTGACGTGGTTAAACGTCTTGCCGAGCGTGGCATCAAGGGGGGACACTATGATATGATCTACCTCAAGCCCATCGACCAGGACATCCTTGAAGAAGCCCCCAGCCGCTACCACAGCCTCATCACCATCGAGGACGGCACCGTGGCAGGAGGTCTGGGCTCGGCGGTTGCCGAATGGCTCGCACTGCACGACCGCTCCACCCACCTGAGGATGCTGGGCGTGCAGGATGAGTTTGTGCATCAGGGCACCGTTGCCGAGTTGTATCAACGCTGCGGCATGGATGACCTGTCGCTCGAGAACGCCATCCTCGAGATGATTAAGAACAATAATCACTAACAATATATTGACACGATGAGAATAGTTATTGCCGGCGCAGGAGAAGTCGGAACCCATCTGGCCAAAATGCTCAGCAACGAGGAGCAGGACATCATTGTCATGGACGTTGACAACAAGAAGCTGGAGCCACTGGAGAATTACAACCTGCTCACCCATCAGGGCAGCGCGATCTCCTTCAGCGACTTGAATGCCATCAAGACAGGAGCCTGTGACTTGTTTATCGCCGTGACCAAGAGCGAGGCGCGCAACATCCTGTCGTGCTCGATGGCCAAGCGGCTGGGAGCCCGCAAGACCGTAGCCCGCATCGACAATGACGAGTTTTTCAACGCCGGCTACCGCGAGCACTTCACCTCGCTGGGTATCGACCACCTGATCTACCCCGAGATGCTGGCTGCCAAGGAAATCGCCAGCGCGTTGAAGCGCACATGGGCCCGGAACTGGTTTGAGCTGTTTGACGGCGAGCTCATCGTCGTGGGTGTGAAAATCCGCAGCAACGCTCGCATCGTCAACCACATGCTCAAGGACGTGGCCAACATCAGCCTCTTCCTGCACGTGTCGGCCATCAAGCGCAACCGCGAGATCATCATTCCCCGTGGTGATGACCGTGTGCTGGAAAACGATATCGTCTATATCGCCACCACCCGAGACCACATTGACGAGGTTCGCGAGGTGTGCGGCAAGATTCAGACGCCAGTGGACAATGTGCTCATCGTGGGCGGCAACGACATTGCCGAACAGTTGGTCAAACGGCTGGGCAAGACGCTCGACATCAAGATTATCGAGAATGACATGGCCCGCTGCGACTACCTGGCTCAACGCTATCCCAACTGCAAGATCGTGCAGGGCGACTTCCGCGACACCGAGCTCAGCGAGGAGGAGAGCGTGAGCTACTACGACGCCTTTATCGCCCTGGGCGAGAACAGCGCCGTGAACATGATGGAGTGCATGATCGCCAAAACCAATAGCGTGGCCAAGACTATTGCCCAAGTAGAGGATATCCAGTTCATCTACGAGGCCGAGGCTCTGAACATCGGCACCATCGTCAACAAGAAACTGCTGGCGTCGAGCCGCATCTACCAAATCATGATTGACGCCGATGAGGACAATGCCCGCTGCCTGGCCCTGGCCGATGCAGAGGTAGCAGAGATCATCGTCGAGGAAGGCGACCGTGTGACCCGCGCCGATGTCAAAGACCTGAAACTGAGCCGCGACTTCACCATCGCCGGCCTGGTGCGCGACGGCAAGGGGCAGCTCGTGACAGGAAACTCACGCATTCAAGCCGGTGACCACGTGGTGGTATTCTGCTTGCAAGGCGCGATCCACAAACTCGACAAATATTTCTCTTGAGACCCATGGCCAAGCGTACCAATCAGCATATCAACTTCGCCATCGTGATGCGCATGCAGGGATGGCTGCTGCTCATCGAGGCGGCATTCATGTTGTTGCCACTGGCTATATCATGGTGGTTTCAAGAGTCCACAGCATTGAGGGCCTTTCTCTACAGCGGAGCCATCACGGCAGGCCCCGGTGCACTGATGGCCTTCGGCATCAGGCCTAACAGCTCGTCGATGCACAAGCGCGAAGGACTGATGTTGACAGCGATCATCTGGGTGTTTTTCTCGCTGTTCGGCATGTTGCCCTACCTGTTCAGCAACACGTTTGACAACGTGACCGATGCGTTCTTTGAGACGATGGCCGGGTTCACGACCACCGGATCGAGCGTGATACGCTATGTCGAGGAGATACCGCATGGTGTGCTCTTCTGGCGCGCGATGACCCAGTGGATCGGCGGCATGGGAATCATCCTGTTCACCCTTGCCGTTATTCCCATGCTGAATCAAAAGGGCGGCATCGCCCTGTTTAACGCCGAGGTAACCGGCATCACTCACGAGCGACTGCGTCCCCGCGTGAGCCAGACAGCTAAAGACCTGTGGCTCATCTACATTGGCCTAACCGCGCTGCTCACGGGACTGCTGTATGCCGGTCCGATGGACTGGTTTGACGCCATCTGCCACGCCATGACGACGACCTCGACCGGCGGCTACTCGACCAAGAACATCGGCTTGGACTTCTGGCACTCCGACTATGTGTTCATCGTGGTCATTATCTTCATGTTTATCGGAGGCATCAGTTTCTCGCTCATTGCGGCCACAATGCGCGGCAACTTCAAGCGCATCAGGCACAACAACACCCTGCGCTGGTACTGCATGACAACCCTGATAACGACAGTGGCCATTTTTGCCTACATGGTCTATAAAGGATTCCTCGACCAGCACAGCGACCGCTTCATCTATGCGGCCTTTGACACACTGTCGGCCATCACATCGACAGGATTCTCCACCTTTGACTATGAGGACAGCGGAGAATTTGTCACGGTTATCCTGATGGTGATGATGTTCTTTGGCGGAATGGCGGGATCGACCTCGGGCGGCGCCAAGATGGACCGTCTCATTGTCTTGCTCAAGAACACAGCCAACGAGTTTTACCGCGTGCTGCACACCAACTCGGTGCGCGCCGTGCACATCGACGGCAAGCCCGTTCCCTCCCATGCAGTGAGCAAGGTAAACACTTTCTTCACTGTTTACATCCTCATTATCATGGTAGTAGCATTGTATCTCACCTTCTTTGGCCTGCCCGTGTTTGATGCGATGTACACGTCCATGTCGGCCATCAGCAATGTGGGCATCGGTCATGGCATGACAGGAACTAACGGCTCGTGGGTGGCTCTGCATCCTGGAGCAAAATGGGTGTTAGCCTTTGAAATGATGGTTGGCCGTCTCGAACTATTCACCGTCCTCGTCATCTTCACCCGCTCCTTCTGGAAAAAAGACTGACATCATTTTTTCTTTCCTAGAAAATCTCTATCCCGGGGTGACGGACGCGATTCCAAGGCCCAGGAATAGACTGCCGATCTGTTGTCTCCCGACATTTTTTGAATGACAGAAAAAAAAGTGTCAGATTTGCGTTTGTAAATCGATTTTATTTTGTAATTTTACAGCCCCAATTTTACTACGATAGCAAAAGATAGCGACAATGAGCAAAAGTCAAAGCAACCACAATAAGAAAATGAGTGATAATCAGGGCTATTTCGGTCCCGACATCAGCGGTGTACAGAAATCGGAGGACTACCGCCGTGCCCGTGAGGTAGAAGAGGCCATCGACAAGGAGAATGTGACCAAGTGGCAACGGTTCCTTGCGTTTTTCCAAAACGGAAGGTTGCGTTTCGCCACTGGCATCATCCTGTTGCTGACGGGCATCTACCTGTTGATCTCGTTCCTGTCATTCTTCCTCTCGGCAGGCATGAGCGACCAGAACCGTATCGCCAACTACTCGATGATCGAGAATGCCCAAGTGCCAGACCAGATTCGCAATGCTGGTGCAGCGGCCGGAGCGTCGATTAGTGACTTTTTCATTTCCAGCGGCGTAGGCGTGGCCGCCTTCATTATTGTAGTGTGGCTGTTGACGCTGGGTATGCGCCTGGTGCGCAAGGGCAAGAAAGCCCATTTCTTCCAGTACACCTTCGTCTGCCTGTTCAGCATTTTCACCTTCTCGATGATGGTGGGTGCCGCGACCTATTTCATGAAGCCCATCACATTCTTCCCGCTGGGCGGATACTTTGGTTTCTATGCCAACAAGTGGCTGCTGGGACTGGTGGGATTGTATGGCATGATTGCTGTGAACCTGGTGATTTTCATGCTTTGGATATTCCTTACCTACCAGACATTCAGCGCCCTGTACCAGCAACTGCAAAACGAGATAGGCAAGAAACGCAGCCGCAGCAAGGAGGAGGCCGAGCGTGTAGTGAGCCAGCCAGGTGAATCCTCCTTCCTGGGCGGAGAGCGACACATCCCCTCTGATACCCACCGCGACGAAGAGCAGGCCCAGGAGCCAGCAAAGCAGTCACTGGCAAGCAGGATGCGCAAGCCTCGCGCCAAAGCGGCCCCCGCAGCCAACAGCAATGACGGCGAGACGGCCCGCTTGAAACCCATCACTGCCAGCAGCGACGTGAGCAATCCTCACGATCCCACTGGCGAGTACCGTCACTACCGCTTCCCCACCCTTGACCTGCTGCAAGACATCCGCATGAATCCTAACAGCGTTGACAAGCAGGAGCAGGACGAGAACAAGGAGCGCATCCGTGACACGTTGAGCAAGTATGGCATCGAGATCAAGGAAATCATGGTACACGTGGGTCCCACGGTGACGCTGTTTGAAATCGTGCCGCAAGATGGCGTGCGCGTCAACAAGATACGCGGTCTGGAAGACGACATCGCCTTGAGCCTAGCCGCCCTGGGCATCCGCATCATCGCGCCCATGCCCGGCAAGGGCACCATCGGCATCGAGGTACCCAACCGCGATCCTCAGGTTGTACCCATGCGCGAGGTTCTGGGATCAAAGGCATTCCAGGAAAGCCGCGCCAAGCTGCCCATGTGCCTGGGCTGCACAGTGAGCAACGACGTGTTCATCGCCGACCTGACCAAGATGCCGCACCTGCTGGTCGCTGGTGCTACCGGTAAAGGTAAATCTGTCGGTCTGAACGCCATCATCACCTCCCTGCTTTACAAGAAGGGGCCGTCGGAGCTGAAGTTTGTCCTTGTGGATCCCAAGCGTGTGGAATTCAGCGTATATGCCGACCTGGAGAAATACTATTTTGCCAAGGCTCCCGGCGAGGAGAAAGCCATTATCACCGACACCGACCGCGTGATCAAGACGCTGAACTGCCTGGTGCAGGAGATGGAAGACCGCTACAAGGTGTTTGAAGAGGTAAGGGTGCGCAACGTGAGCGACTATAACGAGATGTGGCGCCGCGAGCTGCGTGAAGTGCGCGACGAGCATGGCGTGAAGAAATATCAATACATGCCCTACATCGTGGGCATCATCGACGAGTTCAGCGACATGATCATGACCGCCGGCAAGGAAGTGGAGACCCCGCTGGTGCGCATTGCACAGAAGGCCCGTGCCGTGGGCATCCACATGATTATCGCCACCCAGCGCCCGTCGTCCAAGGTCATCACCGGCTTGATCAAGGGTAACTTCCCCGGCCGCATCGCCTTTGCCGTGGCCCAGCGCATCGATAGCCAGATCATCATCGACCGCACGGGAGCCCAGCAGCTCATCGGCCGCGGTGACATGCTGTTCCAGATCGACGGCGAGTTGACCAGACTACAATGCCCGTTTGTCGATACGCCAGATATCGTGCGCATCTGCGACTACATCAAGGAGCAAGAGGACAATGACCTCGACATCAGCCACGAGGAGCCTTACCTGCTGCCCGAGTACGTCGGCAAGGACGAAGGCGGCAGTGGCGGTGACGCCAATGTGGGCAACGTCAAGGACAGGGATCCGCTGTTTGAAGAGGCCGTGCGCTTTATCGTCATGGGCAACACCGCCAGCACATCATCACTGCAACGCCGTTACGAGATCGGCTACAACCGTGCGGGCCGCCTGATGGACCAAATGGAACATGCCGGCATCGTAGGTCCGGCCCAGGGCAGCAAACCCCGCCAGGTGCTAGTCAGCCCCATGGACATCGAGCAGCTGTTCTCTTGACAACGACTAAAAAAAGAGTGCCCCCCTTCTTCTATTTCTGGGTTGGCACTCTTTTTGCAATCTAGATGTTCTAGATGCTCTAGATAATCTAGATGAATCATGACTTTAACACGAATGACAATGAAAAGAATATTCATCACAATCATGACAACACTGCTTGCCATCGTGGCCCTGGCGCAAGCGCCTCAGGCCATGCTCGACAAGTGTGTGGGCGCCATCAACGTGGGTGGCGGCGTGACGGCCAAGTACAGCATCACGACAGCACAAGGCACCAGCAACGGCACCATCGCCATGCAGGGCAACAAGTTCCGCATCATCTCGCCCGAGGCCAAGTGCTGGTATGACGGCAAGACGCAGTGGTCCTGGTCACCGGTGACCAGTGAGGTGAACATCACCACCCCCAGCGCCGAGGAACTACAGATGACCAATCCCATTGCGGCAGTGCAGCATTTCAAGACCAAGTTCAACATGGAGCGCGCCAAGGCAAAGACTGCCAAGACCTACGTCATCAAGCTCACTCCCAAGAAAAAAGACAATATCAAGACGTTGTGGCTCTACTTTGACGAGGGCACATCGCTGCTGCGCACGGCACGGTTTGAGATGAGTGACAAATCGGTTTATACCATCAAGATCACTGACTACAAGCACAAGTCACTGCCTAGCTCAACGTTTACCTTTGACAAGACTCAAGTGCCCGCCGGCACCCAAGTTGTTGACCTGAGATGATACATTACCTTGTTGGCCCCCTCGTGGGCGCTGTTATCGGCTATATCACCAACGATATAGCCATCCGCATGCTGTTCAGGCCTCATCAAGCCAAGTACATCATGGGCATTCACGTGCCATTCACTCCAGGCATCATTCCCAAGGAAAAAGGCCGCATCGCCAGCGCCATCGGCAAAGCGGTGAGCGAGAACCTGATGAATCGCGAGGTGCTGGAGAAGAGCCTGCTGAGCGATGACATGCTGACCAAAATCGGCAACGCCATCGATGAGTTTGTCACCACACAGGGCCAGAACAAAGAGACCATCGAGCAGTTTGCCCGTCACTACCTGACCGAGGAGGACATCACAGCCATGCACTCCAACGTCACCGATGGCATCGTCAAAATGATCACCACTAAACTGCAAGACTGCGCCCTGGGTGAGAATATTGCCCACATGGCCATCGAGCACGTCATGGAGAAAACGCGCCACAGCGTGGTGGGACTGCTCGGAGCAGACAAGTTCGTTGCAGGATTAGCCTCACCGATAGAGAAGTTGCTGGCCAAGCACATCAACGAGATCCTGCACAACAATTCCCGGCAAATGGTCGAGGGGCTCGTGATTGACGAGTCACAACAGTTGATGGGCATGACCATGAGCGATCTCATGACGGGACACGACGAGCAAGTGGCTCAAATCAAGGGCGGCATCCTGAGTGCCTATCGCGTCATCATCACCGAACACCTGCCACGCATCTTGCAGGACATCGACATCAGCACAATCATTGAGCAACGCATCAACGAGATGGACATGAACGAGGCCGAAGCCATCATCATGGACGTGATGAAAAAAGAGCTCCGCGCCATCGTGTGGCTGGGAGCCCTGTTGGGTAGTATCATGGGCACAATCAATGCCCTGATTTAAACACTTTACTTACTCGACTTGCCAGGTGTCACCAGCCATGATGACATCCTGCAAGCACGTGAAACCATGCATCTGCTTGGCTTGCTCTACCTGCTCGGCAACGGCGGTCTCGTAGGTAGGAGCCTCGACGGCACGGATGACGCCCAATGCAACGGGCAGGTCGGTGCCATCCATCTTGGCGAGCATCTGATGCAGGAAGTTGCTCTCGCAGTGCGCATCATGCACGAGCACATCGTCGATGGTGTAGCCATCCTCACCGATGGTCACAGCCTTCAGGCCGAAGCCATCCTGCACGAGGCCGCGATTCTTGTCCTTGCCGAAGATCATCTTCTCGCCATGAACGAGGTGGATGGTGCGGTCGGCACGGTGCTCACGGTCAGTAATGTAACTGTGGATACCATTGTTAAAAATCATGCAGTTCTGCAATATCTCAACAACCGAGCATCCCTTGTGCTTGGCGGCCTCGATCATCACTTCCTGACTGATGTTCAGTTCCACATCCAAGCTGCGGGCAAAGAACGTGCCGCGAGCGCCAAAGGTCAACTCGGCAGGCACAAACGGATCCTCGACCGTGCCATAGGGCGACGACTTGGACTTGAAACCGCGCGCGCTCGTGGGCGAGAACTGACCCTTGGTCAAGCCATAGATGCGGTTATTGAGCAACAGCAGGTTCACGTCGATGTTGCGGCGCACCTCATGGATAAAGTGATTGCCACCAATGGCAAGGCAGTCACCATCGCCCGATATCTGCCAAACGGTCATATCGGGGTTAGCAGTCTTGAAGCCGGTTGCCACAGCGCCACCACGACCATGAATGGTGTGGAAGGCGTAGGTCTTGGTGTAATAAGGCAGACGCGAGCTGCATCCGATACCCGAAATCACCGCAGTCTTCTCGGGAGGGATACCCAACTGGGCCATCGACTTGAGCAAGACATTGAGTACGGCATGGTCACCGCAGCCCGGGCACCAGCGAATGGGCTGGTTATTCTTGTAATCCAGTGGCTTATAAGCCATTTCTTGGTTATTGGTATTCTGTTCCATTACAATTCCTCCTCCATCATGATGTTTTTAACTCCGTCAACAATTTCCTGAACCAGGAACGGCTGGCCCTGCACCTTGTTGA
>ODAI012275546.1_pt1 | contig 11677 bp, 12 predicted proteins | sample 1539321 | NCBI WGS metagenome assembly ODAI01 (sample SAMN02144231, study PRJEB22623) | gut metagenome | biome: sheep rumen | host: Ovis aries | place: New Zealand
ATTTATGGCAGGATTAATGAGCACAAAATATACAGAACTATATGAGATAATGAGTAAAATATTAACTGAAAAAGAACTAAGTAAATTTATGGAGGATGTGATTGCTATGACTAATGAGGAATTACTATATAATATTCATTACTGGGAAAAAGAAAAGATGGATGCTCTAGTTGAACATAATATAAAAGAAGATGCAAGAAAGACCGGACATGAACAAGGCTTTAGCGAAGGACTTACTGAAGGGAAAGCTGAAGGACTAGCAGAAGGAAGAAAAGAAGGAAGAAAAGAAGGCATTGAATCAAATACAATTGAGATTATACAGAATATGCTTAATAAAAGAATAGATTATGAAACTATTTCCGAAATATCTGGTAAAACTGTAGAAGAAATAAAAGTAATAGAAAATAATATGAATAATTAATAGATAGGGATAAATTCCCTATCTATTTTAATAAATAATAATATTTTTCTTTACATTTAAAGAATTAATATAGTATAATAAGGTTGTAAAGGAGGAATATATAATGAAAAAGATGGCTTCAGAATTTAAAGAATTTATAGCTAGAGGAAATGTTATGGACTTAGCCGTAGGTGTTATTATAGGAGGAGCATTTTCTGCTATTGTAACAAGTTTAGTAAATGATGTAATTATGCCAGTAATATCACTAATTACCGGTGGTATAGATTTTACTAATTGGTTTATTTCATTAGATGGTACTAAATACCAAACACTAGCAGAAGCACAATCTGCAGGGGCATCAGTACTAGCTTATGGTAGCTTTATCCAAGCAGTTATTTATTTCTTAATTCTTGCTTTTGTTATCTTTATGTTAGTTAAAGGTGTAAATAAATTAACTAAAATAAAGAAAAAAGAAGAGAAGAAAGAGGAAGCTGTTCCTAGTAAAAGTGCTGAAGAAGAATTATTAGAAAAGATTTTAGCTGAATTAAAAAAGAAGAATAAATAATGATTTATAATGAAGAATTTAATTTCAGTACTGAAGAGTTAATTTTTCTTAGAGAAAATACAGAATTAGATATAATATCTAAATCTAAATTATGGTTATTAAGAAATAAAATAGATTATTCAGATATGGAAATATATGAGTATAATCTAAGAATAAAAGCATGGCTTAAATATTGTAAATCATATTGGATAGATTTTCTTAATACTGGTAATGGATGTAGTTTAAAGGCTTTTGCTAGAAAAAAACTTGATGATGGTATGGGTATAAATACGAATAAAGTAAAGATAAGAATTAAATAATTCTTATCTTTTTTTAAAAACTACTTGTTAAAAATAATTCTTTGTAATACAATTAGTATTGTAAAGAATATATAAGAAGAGGTCTACAATGAAAAAGAAAATAGTATTTTTAAGTATAATAATATCTATTATAGTAATTTTAATTGCATCTATTTATTTATATAGTACATATGCAACTGATCCAATTGAATCAAATGATAGTTATACTATAACATTGACTGGAGATACTTCTGTTAGTGTACCAAGATTTTCTTATAAAGATGTAATTTATCAAATAAAAAATACTACTGATGGTACAGTTAACTACGGAGTAGGTTTTACCTCAAATAACAGTACTACCAAAGTAAAAACATTTGCTGATAGCACTGATCCCGGTACTGGTACAATAGCTAGAAATGATTATAAATATATAAAACTTAGAGTAGAGAACTATTCAGATGATATAGAAACGGTTACTTTATCTACAATTCTTGGTTATGAAAATGGTGGGGATCTAGTAGTACCATCTGGGGTAACTCAAGTAACTTCAACTACTGACGGAACATATACTATGAATTCAGCAGCGAATGGAACTTATTTCTATATAAGTACTTTAACTAGGTCAAATATAGAAAGTATAGAATATACAAAATTATCTGATATGCCTGTTAATCAGACTACTACAAATATATCATCAGATAATAGTGTTAGATTATGGTATGAATTAAACGAGGATACTAACCTTTATAAAGTATATATAGGTTCTTTAACAGGTAAATTTAAGGCACCTTCCAATATGTCTAGCATGTTTAGCTGGCTTACCCATGTTTCAGAGCTTGATGTATCTGCAATAGACACATCATCTGTAACTAATATGCATCAATTATTTTATGGTAGTTCTGGCCTTACGGATATTAATTTAAGTAGTTTTAATACAGAAAAAGTTGTAAGTATGGCTGGCATGTTTTATGGATGCTCTAAACTAAAAAAATTGGATTTAAGCAATTTTTATACACCATTATTATCAGCAATTAAAGGCTCTGGTGAGTCATATGGTATGTTTGGAGCTTGTACAGCACTTGAGGAATTGGATTTAAGCAATTTCAATACTTCTAAAGTAACAGATATGAGAGTAGTCTTTTATAATTGCAGAAGTCTAAGAATTCTTAAATTAGATAATTGGGATTTTTCTAATGTTACTAATTATACAAACGCTTTTACCGGTGTACCTTCGTCTGCAGATATAACAGTTAATAATTGTACTCAATATAATTTATTTGTTACTAATGTTACTAAATTCGGAAGTAAGAGTGGTTTACATACTGTAAGCGGTGACTATTCTTGCTCTTCCTAGAAGATATAAGTGTGCCTCTATATAATATAGAGGCTTTTATTATGTATAAAATAATAAAAAGATATTTTAAAAATAATAAATATATGTTATTATTATATAGAGGTAAGATATATGAGAGAAAAATTAAGTAAGATAGATAAGCCTTTACTTATAAGCAGTTTGGTATTATTTATATTTGGTCTTATTATGGTATTTAGTGCTTCATCTATGGAATCTTATATGAGATATAATTATAGTCCATACCATTATTTTTTTAGACAACTTATATTCTTAATTATAGGTAGTATTGGATTTGTATTTACTTTGATATTTCCTACGAAGAATTATAAGAAGTTAGATAAAATAATATTATTTATTGCTATTATATCTTTAGGAGGTTTACTTGTATATGGACATGCGGCGAATAATGCTGCTTCTTGGTATAAAATTGGTCCTTTTACTATTCAGCCTTCGGAATTTTGTAAGATTATATTAATTATATATATGGCTGTATATTATGATAAGAATAGAAAGAATTTAGATAATCAGTGGGTTATTATTAAACCAATATTATTTGCTATTGTTATAGTGGCTTTAATTGCTATTGAACCTGATTTAGGTACTGGTATTATTGTTATGTTAATTACTTTAATGATGTTTTATGCTGTACCTATTGATAAAAGAAATAGGAGTATCTTTAATAAGATATTTGTAGGAGGTATTCTAATAGTAGTACTTCTACTTATTACTGCTGGTACAAGGTTACTTAAGAGTTATCAATTAGAAAGATTTAATTTTATTGATCCTTGCGTGCGATATCAAGAGGAATCTGGTTATCAATTATGTAATAGTTTAATTGCTTTTAAAAATGGTGGTATTACTGGTATGGGTCTTGGTAATTCGACGCAAAAGTATTTATATTTACCTGAATCTTATACAGATTTTATTTTTGCTATAGTAGTAGAAGAATGGGGACTTATTGTTGGTATAGTAATATTACTTATATATTTATTAATTTTATTTAGAATTATTAAGATAGCTAGAAGAGCTAATAATCTTAGAAATAGTTTAATTGCTTATGGGGTATTTTGTTATATACTTATTCATATTATGATTAATTTACTTGGTATTACGGGTTTAATGCCTTTAACTGGAGTACCTCTTCCGTTTTTATCATATGGTGGTAGTTATGCTATATGTATGATGTTAGCTATGGGATTAGTACAAAGAGTTAGTATTGAGTCATATAAAAAAGAAATTAAATAGAAAATATATACATTTTTCGATATTTTTGGTATAATTAAAATGTATTTAGGAGAGTCGATATAAAGTGAAAAAAATATACACTGCTATTGATATTGGGTCTGATACAATTAAATTTGTAGTAGGAGAATACTTTAATAATAAAGTTAATGTTCTTACATGTCATGAAGAAAAGTCTAAAGGGATAAGAAAGGGTTTAATTGTCGACTCTAATTTGACTATTAATGCTATTAAAGATGGTGTTAAAGAATTAGAAAAGGATCTTGGAGTTAGGATTAGAAAGGCTATTGTTAATGTTCCTGATTATAATTCTAAGTTTATGTTAGTTACTAGTTCAATTGATATTACTAGTGATGAAGAAGTAATTACTACGGAAGATATTAATAGATTAATTAAATCATCAGTATATTCTAAAATAGATAAGGAGTATGAACTTATTACTGTTATTCCTCTTACATTTATATTAGATGGTAAAGTAATTGATAGACCTGTCGGAGAAAAGGGAAAAAAATTAGAACTTAAAGGAATAATGATTACTGCTCCAAAAAAGAATATTTATTCCGTTTTATCTGTTATGGAAGGAGCTGGTATTGAAGTAGTAGATATTACGATATCAGGACTATGTGACTATATGGAAGTAGAAAATAAAAATATTAATAATAAAATAGGAGCTATTATTAATTTGGGACATGAGACTACTAATGTATCAGTATTTAATAGGGGAAAACTTATGAATACGGAAACTATTCAATTAGGTGGATTAAATGTTGATAAGGATCTAGCTTATATGTTTAATATTAATATGTTTGATGCTAGAATTATTAAAGAAAAATTTGCTTCTAGTCATAAGAGATTTATTGCTTTAAATGATACATATGAGGTTAAAAATACAGCTGATGAAGTTATTAAGTTAAATCAAATAGAAGTAACTGAGATAGTGATGGATAGAATAGCAGAATTATTAAAACTAGCAAGAAAGCAAATAATGTTATTGACAAAACAGAGTATTTCTTATATAGTATTAACAGGAGGATTAACTGAAATAAAGGCTTTTAAAAATTTAGTCTATGAAATTTTAGGAAAAGATGTTATAATATTTACAGAAGATACTCTAGGGGTAAGAGATAATAAATACACAACTGCCGTTGGTATGATCAAATACTTAAATAACAAGATGGAAGTAAGGGGCAGAGAGTACTCAATGTTTGATAAGGGTGAAGAAGATATTCTTATCAATCCAAATAAGAATAAAAAGGACAAAATGAATGTAGCCAAAATATTTGGAAATTTTATTGGTACTAAGGAGGATTAAGAATGAATAATATGTTTGGTTTAGAAATGGATCAGTTAGCAAAAATAAAAGTAATTGGAGTAGGTGGAGGCGGATGTAACGCTGTTAATAGAATGTTAGAGTCAGGGCTAAAGGGTGTTGAATTTATTGTAGCCAATACTGACCTTCAAGTATTAAATAATTCTCTTGCACCAGTTAAATTACAAATAGGAAGAGAATTAACTGATGGACTTGGAGCGGGGGCTAATCCTGAAATAGGAAGAGAGGCTGCTCTTGAATCTAAAAGTGAAATAGAAGAGGCTATTAAAGGTGCTGATATGGTATTTGTAACTTGTGGTATGGGTGGTGGAACTGGAACAGGTGCTGCTCCGGTTATTGCTGAAATATCACAGGATTTAGGTGCATTAACTGTTGGTATTGTTACTAAACCATTTAGTTTTGAGGGAAAGAAAAGAATGAGTCAAGCAGTAGCAGGACTTGATGAATTGAAAAAACATGTTGATACTTTAATAGTAATACCTAATGATAGATTAAGAGAACTTATTGATAAGTCTACTCCTATGCTAGAGGCATTTAGAGAAGTAGATAATGTTCTTCATAGAGGTGTACAATCTATATCAGATTTAATAGCGGTATCTGGTTTAGTAAATCTAGATTTTGCTGATGTTAAAGCTGTAATGAAAGATAGAGGTAATGCTCTTATTGGTATTGGTGTTGGCTCTGGAGAAAATAGAGCAGTTGAAGCTGCTAAACAAGCTGTTTCATCACCACTTCTTGAAACATCAATTAATGGCGCTACTGATGCTATTATTAATGTTACTGGTGGTTCTTCACTTACTTTATTTGAAGTAGAAGAAGCTGCTGAAGTAATTAGAACGGCTGCTAATACGGATATTAATACTATCTTTGGAGCAGTTATTAATGAAAATTTAAATGATGAAGTAATTGTTACTGTTATTGCTACAGGATTTGAAGAGCAAAGTGAACCACTATATCATAGTTTTAATTCAACTAAGAGAGAAGAATTGTTTAATGATTCTACTGATGATTTAGATGGGGATTTAGATATACCACCATTCTTAAGAGATAGAGATAATTATTAGTGAAAAGGGTTCTTATATGGAGAATCTTTTTTCTATTATATGATAACCGGTAAATTAATATAATTTATAAAAATGAATATAAAAATAACTAAAGGTACTTTAAAAAAAAGTATTTTTATGATAATATTAATATGGTGATTGATTATGCATTCTTATCTAGTAGAATATTTAAATGAAAATGAATTTAAAAAGAAGGAAAGAAGTTTAAAAAAATATAATATGCTAGCTTTTAAAGAGTTGGTTTTTAAATGTGTACCAAGTTTAAGAAATGGTATTTTTCAAGGTGAAATAGTTAGTAAAAACAGTAAAGAAGGAATAACTAAATATAAATATAAATTACCTACTGATCATTTATTTTCAAAAGTTCATGGTGATATTTATTTACATTATACTTTATATGAAAATCAAAAATTAATAATGTTGGATACATTAACACCAGAAGAATTACTTTCTGAGGGGCATCAAAAAGAATTGACAGCATATAAAGGAGTAATGCTATCTAAAAGTCATGCTGAAAGGGATATGTTTAAAATTAATTTACTTAATAGTATGAATAAAAATGGTTTCTTAAATAGTAAAATATTAATAGGGGTATCTTTAATTTTATTAATTTTATTTGGATTAGTATTATATTTTACTTTAAAATAGTTTGGGGGATGAATAATGGAAAATATGGTGACAACAGGAATAAATATTTTAAGAATTTTTGATGGGAGTAAAATAGAAAAACAAGAAATTAATTCTTTGTTTGGTGAGGAAGATTTAAAGTTAGTTAACTCGTTATACAAAGACGGCAGTATAGTTGATATCATAGACGAAACAAGTAAGAAGACTATTATTTCATTAACTAATAAAGGAAAATTTGTTTTATTTATTGAAGATAATCGTACGGATATTTTTAGTTTTGGAAGTTATCTTGAAAGTTTTGGTCTAGATACATCTCATTTATATTCTTATTTAGAGGGGTGTTATTCACCATTTAATTATTTAAAAATATTTAGTATTGATAATTATGAAAGATTTTTACATAATTTAGATAGTAATAAAACTTTGCTTCGGAAGTAGTAGAAATATCGAATAAAAAAATATGTCTTATGTTTAGACATATTTTTTATATTTCTCTCATATTATCAGCATCTTTATACGGATTTTTAGGGTCAATATAGTCTGTAAATAAGATTCCATTTAAGTGATCAAATTCATGTTGAAAAGCTATAGCTAAATCTTCTCTTACACGATATCTTTGTAAGTTACCATCCATATCGTATGCTTCCATAGTAATTCTAGCATGCCTTGGAACTATTCCTTCTACTTCTCGATTAACGCTTAGGCATCCTTCTCCTTCACCGGCATATATCATTTCTTCTGAGTAAGATATTACTTTTGGATTAATAAGAATATAATCTTCAAACTTTCCTTTATCTCTTTCATAGCAGACTACAAAGAATCTTTCATTAATACCAAGCTGAGGGGCCGCTAGTCCCATACCAGGTCTTAAATTATATTTCTTAGATAGTTTTTCTATTTGTGAATATCTTAAATGTTTTAACATTTCAGGTATTATATTTTTATTTGTATCATTAAGAGGGAAAGCTACTTCGGTATTACTTGCTCTTACTCTTGGATCTGATTCATCTAAGATATCTTTTGTTCTAAGCATAAACACCATCCCTTTCTTTCGCTAATATTTTATCATAAAAATAAAAAAAAGGGAATAGTTTTCCCTTAAATTAATTATAGACTAAATCTAGAACCGATTATGATAACTAGTAGAATAAATAAAACTAAGATTATTGCAAAATTATTGCCATATCCATAACCATATCCGCCACCATAATTTGGACAGCAAGTTGGTTGGCAGCAGCTATTACCGTATCCTCCTGAATATCCACCATAATAATACATGTTAACACCTCCTAGTAAGATATCTAATATAGTATAGTCTCAAATAAAAAAAGTGTTCGTTTATTTACCTAATTTATATTATTTTTGCGCTAACGCTAACAGTTTATTCATTAGTATGAATAAACATCCTTCTAGTAGTATATTCCAGTATATATATTTGTTTAATATACGTTTGTATGATATATGATTAGTCAAACAAAACCTTATAAGTAAAGAGTTTACAAACAAATTAATAAAAATATTTATTTGAATTTACTAAAAAGATTTGACATTATATAAAAAATAATGTATATTATATTCAACAAAGGTTATTTCAACCACCTTTGTTAATTAAAGACCCTTGCGGTCCAGAGAGATAGTTACAATATTAGCTATCTCTATTTTAGATTTTGAATAATTTTATGTAGATATAATCATACTAATACTGGTGAAAATATGATTAATAAGAGTATATGGATAAATAAAGAAAATAATAGTGTAGAAGAATCTCTAAAAGAAAATACCCAGTGTGATATCCTAATAATAGGAGGAGGCATATCCGGATTAAGTGCTGCTTATTATTTAAAAGATAGTAATAAAAAGGTAGTTCTTATTGATAAAGATCGAATAGGATATGGAGCTACTTCTAAAAATACTGGTAAATTAGATTATATGCAAGGACTTATATATCATAAAATAAAAAAGAATTATAATAAAGAAACTGCTAAAATATATTTAGAGAGTCAAAAAGAAGCAATAAGTGAAGTAATTAAAATTATTAAAAAATATAAGATAAATTGTCATTTAAATGAGACAACATCTTATGTATTTAGTAATAATATTGATGATGAAAAAGATATTAATAAAGAGATAGATTTTTATAATGATAATAATATTGATTATAAAATAGAAAGTAATTTACCTATTAAATATCCCTCTAAGATTGTGATTAGTACTAATGGTAATTATATCTTTAATCCATATGAATATATGTTAGGACTTAAAAAGATTATTAAAGATAAAATAAAAATATATGAGAATACTATCTGTACTAGTATAAATAAAAAAGAAGATTATTATTTATGTAAAATAGATGATAAATATGAAATAAAAGCTAAATATGTAGTATGTGCTACTCATTATCCGATATTTATTGTTCCTTTCTTAATTCCTTTTAAAACTGAAGTTCAAAACTTTTATATTGGAGCATTTAAAGTAAAAGATACTAAGGATATATCATTGCTTTCATATAATAAACCGGTTATATCGATGAGATATTATGATAATTATTTTTTATATGGAAGAAGAAGTCATTCATCAAGTACTAATTTAGATATTAGAAAAGATTTAGAATGTATTAAAGAAGAAATAACGAAATATTGGGGTAAAGATATCGATTATTTTTATCATACTAATGATATTATGACATATGATAATCTTCCTTTTATTGGAGAGGTATCTTCTCATTTATATATTGCTACGGGATTTAATAAATGGGGTAATACTAATGGTACTATTTCAGGTAAAGTAATTAGTGATTTAATAAATAATAATAAAAATAAATATATAGAATTATTTAATCCTAAAAGAGGTATATCATTAGATAAAATTAAAAATATACCTATATATAATATTAAAGTAGGAACTAGATATATATTAAATAAAATAAACCCTCATATGAATTATTATAATAATAATGTTAAAATAAAATTTATAAATGGTAAAAGATGTGGTATATATATTGATGATAATAATAAAGAACATATCGTTAGTAATATATGTCCACATATGAAATGTAATTTAATATTTAATTACATAGATAAAACTTGGGATTGTCCTTGTCATGGTTCTAGGTTTACTATTGATGGAAATATAATTGAAGGACCATCAGTATATAATATCAAAATAAAATAAATAAATAAATTTCTACTTATAGTAGAAGTTTTTATTATACAAATGTTTCTAAAATAATTGCATTTTATTATAAATTATGTTATTGTATTAGGAAGTTATTGAAACGGGTGGGATTTAATAATGGAATCAGAAAAAATAAGAAATGTATTTGATTTTGACTATGAACAGTATGGAGAAGATATATATAATAATTTAGATAAACCAAAAATGTCAACAATTGAGTATTCTGAAAGTGGAGAAGTAATATATGAAGATTATTCTAAATTAGATGAATATCTTGATAAAGTATTTATACCAGAAAAAGTTAAATATGAAATTAATGAAAGTTATCATGAACGATTTAATGGTAAGGTGAGACTTAAAGATATTATAATTTTAAAATTATGTTTTTTAGAGTTTTGTCATGTAATGGATTATTTAAAAGAAAAAAATATCTTAGTAATAGGTGAGTTACCAAATCTTGGTGAAAGATTTGGTAATTATATAAGTAAATCAAATGGTTCATTAGCGGAAAATGGTTCATTTATAGATAGTTTTATTTGCCAAAATAAATATTTACAATTAACTCCCCATGAAACTATTTCTAAGTTAATTGAGTATAAGAAATCTAATAATCCACTACTTAGAAAGGAAATAATTGAAGGAAATCTAGGATTAGTTCATAAAATATGTTGTAGATTAAATAAATGTTTTTCTTTCGAGGGTTTATATATAAATGAACTTGAAAGTTATGGCTATGAAGGGTTGATAAAATGCGTAGATAAGTTTGATCCTTTTAATGGGAAAAGATTTTCATCTTTGGCATATAATTATATAATGTATTTTATAATTGATGGTGTATATGCAGCTAAATATAATAATTATAAGAAAAGTAAATGGGCTTCTGATTTTATTTTATGTAAAAAAGAAGTAGAAAATACAACAGGTTTAAAATTAGAAGATAATCATGAATTAGCTTATTTGATTAATGATTTAATGTATAAAAAAGGTTATGTCGGAATAATGACAAAAAGGTATGATAATCTTAATAGAATATTACTAACAGTTCAAATTTCACTAGAAGAATCTGATAAAGATGATGTTCGTGAGTCTTCTTTTGATGTTGAGAAAGAAGTGCAAGAAAGAGAAGCAAGAAGAATGTTAATTGAGTCTTTAAAAAAATTAAATGATAGGCAGCGTAAGGTTATTGAATATAGGTATGGATTTTATGATGGTAGAAAGCATACACTAGAGGAGACAGGAAGAGTTCTTAATGTAACTGCTGTACGCGTAGGACAAATTGAATCTAAAACTATAAGAATACTAAGGAAACTTTCTATCGACAGTAAATTAAAAGAATTTTATTAAAAGAGAAGAATAATTAATGATATTAGGCATAATTTTTACTAGGGTGAGATTATGAGAAAAATGTTATTATTTATCTTCTTTTTTCTATTTATACCAATAATAGTAAAAGGGGAAGAAATAGAAGATTTAGCTCCGAATGCCAGTAGTGCGATTATGATTGAAGCTTCTACTGGGGAGATTTTATTTCAAAAAAATGTTAATGAAAAACTAGCTCCGGCTTCGATGACAAAGATGATGAGTTTACTTTTAATATTTGAAGAAATTGATAAAGGAAATATTAAATGGGATGAGATGATTAC
>ODAI013734238.1_pt1 | contig 11677 bp, 7 predicted proteins | sample 1539321 | NCBI WGS metagenome assembly ODAI01 (sample SAMN02144231, study PRJEB22623) | gut metagenome | biome: sheep rumen | host: Ovis aries | place: New Zealand
GGCGGCACGCTTTCGCGGCCGGAGCCGTCGGCTTCGGCGGTGAAAAAGCGGAACGGGTGCTCGTTGTCGAATTCGACCGCCTCCTGGATCGCCTCGTGCAGGTCGTAGAGGCAGGCGCGAAGCGGAAAATCGACGTAGCGGACGCATTCTTCGCCGTCCGTCCACGGCCCGGACACCAGCGAAATGCGGAGGCGCTGCACCAGGGCTTCTTGCTCCGGTCCGCCAAGGACCGGGGACTCGTCTTCTTCTTTCATCGGGAAATCCCCCCTTCCCGGTCCGGGCCGAAACCGGCCTGCCGCAGGAACGCCACCGTCACGCCGGAAGCCCCGCCGCGCGCCGCGGCGCCGCCCAGAAGCGATTCCACGTAGCGCCCGAGCACGTCGGTTTCGAGATTGAGCGCGTCGCCGCGCCGCCGCTCCCCGAGCGACGTTTCCCGGAGGGTCGTCGGAATGAGATTCACTTCGAAAACGCACGGTTCGGGCACCGCGCTCACCGTGAGGCTCGTGCCGTCGAGCGCCACGGATCCCTTGTAGACCACGTACCGCGCTTCGGACGGGGCGCACCTCAGGCGGAACCGGAAATCGCGCCCGACGCGTTCCACGGCGAGCAGTTCGGCCGTGCCGTCCACGTGCCCCTGCACGATGTGGCCGCCGAGGCGGTCGGCCGGGCGCAGCGCGCGCTCCAGGTTGAGCGCCGCGCCCGGGGCGAGACGCCGGAGCGCCGTGACGGCGAGCGTTTCGTCGAGCACGTCCGCGTCGAAGCCGTCCGGACGCACGGCCGAAACCGTGAGGCAGCACCCCTGCACGGCCACGCTTTCGCCGGGGACGAGCGGACCGTCGGCCCACGGCGCGCACGAGACGGACGCGACGGCCCCGCCGCCCGCGGCGCGGGAAAGGCTTCCGAGGCGGCCGACTTGCTGCACAAGTCCGGTGAACATCACGCGCGCCCTCCGGGTTTCCGCGCGGGGCGGAGCGCCAGCATCGCGTCCTCGCCGAACCGCGCCGCCGCAACGATGCCGAACCGGGGGGCCGTCGGCAGGTCGTGCGGGAAGGCCCCGAACGTCCGGAGGGCCTCTCCGCCGAGAACGACGGGCGCGACGAAGAGCCTCAATTCGTCCACGAGCCCCTCGGAGACGAGCGAAGAGGCGAGCGCCGCGCCGCCCTCGCAGAGGACGTGCAGGAATCCCTCTTCGCCGAACTTCGCGAGAAGGGCGGAAAGCGAGAGCGGGCCGGGCGCCGGCGCCGCGCCGCCGCGCTCCGTCTGGGGAAGCGCGGCGGGAAGTTCCCAGACCGCGGCGCCCGTTTCGCGCCAGGCGCGCTTGGCGCGCTCCGGAGCGGCCTCCGAGGTGGCGACGATCGTGCGCGAGGCGAAACCGTCCGAGAAAATCTTCGCCGTGGCGGGCACTCGTCCGCGGGCGTCGAGAACGCACCGCATGCCGGGGAGCCCGCCTTCCGGCTCTTCGGCGCGGAGAAGGGACGGATCGTCGGCGAGAACCGTGCCGGAGCCGACCAAGACGGCATCCGCCCGGCGGCGCATGCGCGCGACTTCGGCGCGGGCCTCCGAGCCGGTGATCCACTTGGAGACGCCCGCGTGGTCCGCGATCCCGCCGTCGAGCGACTGCGCCATTTTGAGCGTGACGAACGGGCGCCCGGTCCGCACGTGGGTGAAAAAGGGTTCCAGGAGCGCGCGCGCCTCGCGTTCCAGCACGCCGCCCGAGACCTCGATCCCGGCGGCGCGGAGCACGGCTTCGGCGCGGCCGGCGTTGCGCGGGTTTTCGTCGCGCGCCGCGAACACGACGCGCGAGACGCCCGCCTGCACGATGGCGTCCGTGCAGGGCCCGACGCGCCCCGCGGAGGAGCAGGGCTCCAGCGACACGTAGAGCGTGCCGCCGCGCGCGGCCTCCCCGGCGCGCGAGAGGCAGTCCGCCTCCGCGTGGGACCCGCCCGCGCGCCGGTGCCGCCCGCGCGCGACGACCGCGCCGCCCTTCACGAGCACCGCCCCGACCGGGGGGTTGGGACGCGTGCCGCCCTCCCCGAGGGCGGCCTCCGCGATCGCCTCCCGCATCCACCGTTCGTCGGCGGTGCGCCCGGCGCCGGAAGTGTCCGTGTCGTCCATGGCTCCCAAGCATACCACAAGCCGAAGCGCCCGCCGAAAAAAAACGCTTGAAATCGAACGGGACTTTTGCTAACATTCCCGCCGTTCCGCGCGACAGCGTCTTTTGACGGGCGGTGACGTCGGTCCTGCCGGTCGAGATCGGAAGTCGCGCGAACGTAGCCGCGGAGAGGTGTCTGAGTGGTCGAAGGTGCCTGACTCGAAATCAGGTGTGCCGCAAGGTACCGGGGGTTCGAATCCCTCCCTCTCCGCCATTTTTTTTTGAACCGATCGGAGCCGTTCCCGCCTACCGCCGCGCGGGCGTCTTCTTTCCTTTTCCGGACAACGCGGCCACCTGCACCGCGAAGGATTCCACGTCGGCCTCCAGCGTTTCGAGTTTCGCCAACTGCGCCTGTACGGTCCGGAGCCTGCCGTTCCAGTCGGTGGCTTCGGCCCCGTAGCCGCTTCCGGAGGAAGCGTCCGCAAGGGCCGTATCGCAGGCTTCCTTTTTGCGGAGCAGTTCTTTCCTCGTCGCGTCCAGTTCCGAGAACGTTTCCGGATCCGTCGTTCCGCGCGACCAGTCCAGGTCGGCCGAAACGTGTTTGATCCTTTCCCCGATTTCCTGCAAGTCGTCCTGTCCCGCGGCGACGTGGAGATCGATCACGCAGTCGCAAAGGCGTTCGCCGTCCTTTGCCGCCGCCACGGCGTCGGACTTCAGAGCCTGGATCTGCCGCAGCGTTTCGGCGGCGGCGACTTCGGAAGATTGGATCATGCCCGAAAGGTTCTTGTGCGCGTTCGCCAGCCGTAGCGCGGTGGCCCTGTATTTCGCGCCCCGGGTTTTCACGTCTTCGGGAATGTCTTCGTCGGTCGTTTCGGCCCAGTCTTTGATCGATTGCGTCGCGAAGTGGTAGGCGTCCTGGACTTTTTGTATGTAGGGAAACGTCTCGTCCAAAATCCGCGCTCCATCCCGCCGCGTCTGCTCCACGCGGGATTTCGCCTCGTTCTCGCGTCGCTCCATTTTCCGGCGTTTTTCCTCTTCCTGGCGCTGGACTTCCAGTTCCTTCTCGCGCTGGATCTCCCGAGAGCGTTGAAGATTCTCCCTTTCCGTCCACGTAAGTTCTTTGTGCCGTTGCCGGTTGACGTTGTATCCGCATGTTTCCGCCGTCGGCAAAAACAACGCGAGCGTACACAACGCTTCGATGGACTGAAAGATCCTGCGGAAGTGCATTTTCCCGATTTTGGCAGATGTTGACATGTTCGTTTTTTTTTCTCTGGACCTTTCCGGTCGAGATTCTGTATTTCTGGCGAACGAATTCTACCTGAACAACGGTTAATAATCAAATGGGCTTTCCGGCTCGGGTGCGGCCGAACGTTGTCAGCGCCATAGCGCGCTCGCCCGAGGAGTTGCGCTTGCGCTGCTGCTTCCCGACCCGCCGCCGCCGGTCGAGGCGCCGCTCCCGGAAGCGCCCGGACGGGCGTCTCGCCGCGCCTTGTCGGCCTCGCGGCGTGTAGGCCGCGAGACCTCCTCGGGGGCCATCCGCGCGCCCGTGCCGTGTTCCCCCTTGGCTCCGCTTCCCCCTGCGCGCCCCCTCCGCACCGAACCCAAGGCCGCACCAAAAACCGCGCATAGGCTATTCTAGAATATCTGTTTATATTCATAAGGAATATTCCGCGAGAATTCGGTAAGAACTCCGGGCGGAGGACCGTAGCGTTGGCACGGCGGCGTCCGTCCCGGGCGGGGCCGTGCATTCGCTTCGAAGTCCGCAGGGATCGGACGCCGCGCAGCCTAGCCGCCGTGAGCAAGGACGCAGAAGCGCGACGGGGAAAAGGCGCCGGAACGGGTCCTTGGGCCAAAAAGTCGGACCGAGGGGCGAACGCACGGAACGGAGCCACGGACGGCGCCGCGACCGCGCGGACGATGGCGCTGGCGCGTCCATGGCGCACTAGACCGCTGACAACGTTCGGCCGCACCCTTCCGGCTCGGGAATACTCCGAAATCGCACCGAATTCTATCTAAAATATCCATTTATTATCAAATGAATATCTTGTGAGAATTCGGTCGGTTTTCGGGAGGCTCGGACCAAAGTCTGGGCGGTGGTCTCGCGCGCATCGGGCGCGGCCGTGGGCTCGGCGCGGAGAGGGGTGCGGAGAGGGGGCGGAGGGGGGCGGAGGCGGACCGCATCATGCGGTCATCCGGCGGAGGACGCAGAGGGTTTCGAAGTGGGCGGTGCGGGGGAACATGTCGAACAGGCGGGCGGATTCGAGCCGGAAGGCGCCGGGGGCGCACAGCAGCTTGAGGTCGCGCGAGAGGGTGTCCGGCGCGCAGGAGACGTAGAAGAGGCGTCTCGGAGGGGAGGCGAGGAGGGCGCGCACGACGTCCGGCGCGAGGCCCGCGCGGGGCGGATCGGCGAGAACGTCCGCGCCGGGGCCGCGGAACGCCGAAACGAATTTCGCGGCGCCGCGGCCGGCGTCGGCGCATTCGAACCGCGCGCGGGCGTCGAGCCCGTGGTCGCGGGCGTTGCCCCGCGCCGCGCGGACGGCGTCGCGCCCGGATTCCACGCCGAGGACACGGGCCACGCCGAGTTCCGCCGCGGAGAGGCCGAAGACGCCGACGCCGCAGTAGAGGTCCACGAGGGAATCCGGCAGGTCGGCGCGGAGTTCGTCCGCGACGGCGGAGACGAGCGCCGAGCCGACGTCGCCGTTCATCTGCCAGAAGCCGCGGGCCGGGACCCGGAGCGCGCCGAGGACCGGCGTGTCCTCCGTGAAGAAGGCGCCGCCGCCGTCGTCCGCCGGGCGGCCCGGGCGGTCGACGAAGAGGGCCGCGCCGTCGCGTCCGCTCCAGCGGAAGACCGCGCGCGATCCTTCCGGCGCCCAGCGGGCGAACGCGGGGTCGTCGCGCGTTTCGGCGATCGCGGCGGAAATCGCCGGGACGGAAAGCGGGCAGCGGATCATGTCCACGACCGTCCGGTTGTCGTCGCCGAAATAGCCGAGCGTGCGGCGCCCGTCGGGCGTGCGGCCGACGTGGAGTTCCGCCTTGTTGCGGTAGGCGAGGCTCTTCGGGGAGACGAAGGGCGGGCGCAGCGCGGCGGCGGCCGCCTCTTCGCCGAGGCCGGCGTTCCGGGCGAGGAAGCCGAGCAGCTGCGCGTTCTTTTCGCGGACTTCGGCGCCGTGCTCCATGTGGTCGTAGACGCATCCGGGGACGCGCACCTCGCGGCCCGGCGCGGAGGTGTCCGGCAGGCGGCAGTCCGGCTCGGCGAGGCGGTCCGGCGAAGCCTTCTCGACGGCGACGACCCGCGCCAGGCGGTAGGTCTTGCGCTCGTCCGTCACGACGGCCCGGACGATTTCGCCGCGGCACGCGCCCTGCACGAAATGCACGATTCCGCCGCTGCGCGCGACGCCGCCGCCGCGGTACGCGATTTCGCCGATTTCCAGCCGCACGGCGCCGTCGGCCTCCGACGCCCCATTCCGTGTTTCCATGCGCCGGAGTCTACCAGAAAAACGGCCGGGGCCGCGGGGTCTACTTCGCGGCCGGCCGGACCGGCTGCACGCGGACGAGACGTTCGACGGAGGCGAGGAGGTCGTCGGGCGTACGGCCGGCGGGGCGGGGCAGGGCGCCGCGGAAACGGGCGGGGGCGCCGTCGCGGACGAGGCGGAGGGCGCCGTCCCGCATTTCGACGCGTTCGATGCCGCGGTCGGAGGCGGCGATGCGGAGCGCGGCGAGGCGGTAGAGGCGGCGGAGCGGCTCCGGCGTCGGGCCGAAGCGGTCTTCGGTTTCGGCTTCGAGCGCGGCGAGCTGCGCGTCGGTGGCGCATTCGGCGAGGCGGCGGTGGAACTCCACGCGGCGCGCGTCGTCGTCCACGTAGTCCCGGGGCAGGAGCGCCGGGGCGCGAGCAGGGTCGGCGGTTTCTCCCTCGGAGAGGAACGGCAGCTCGACGAACGCCCGGGCCTCCTTCGGAAGCGTTTCGCCCTTGAGGCGCGCCACGGCGTGGCGGAGGAGCTTGCTGTAGAGCTGGAAGCCGACGGCGCCGATGTGGCCGCTCTGCTCGGCGCCGAGGAGGTTTCCGGCGCCGCGCAGCGAAAGGTCTCGCAGGGCGAGCGAGACGCCGCCGCCGAGGCGGGAGGCGCGGGCGAGCGCTTCGAGGCGCTCCTTGGCGTCGCTCGTGAGGAGCGATTCGGACGGGACGAGGAAGTACGCGTACGCCTTCGTCGCGCCGCGACCGACGCGGCCGCGGAGCTGGTAGAGGTCGGCGATGCCGAAGCGGTCGGCGCGGTCGACGAGGATCGTGTTGGCGCGCGGGATGTCGATGCCGTTCTCGATGATTGTGGTGGAGAGCAGCAGGTCCGCTTCGCCGCGCGCGAACGAATCGACGACGCCCTTCACCTCGCGCGGCGAGAGGCGGCCGTGGGCGACGGCGATGCGGACGCCCGGAAGGAGCCGGCGGAGGCGGGACTCGACGAGCCCGATCGTCATCACGCGGTTGTGGAGGAAGAACACCTGGCCGCCGCGGGCGATTTCGCGCGTCACCGCGGCCTTGACCGTCTCGTCCGTGTCGCGCAGGACGCGCGTCTCGGCGGCGACGCGTCCGGGCGGCGGGGTGCGGAGCAGGGAAAGGTCGCGCGCGCCGGTGAGGCCGAGGTAGAGCGAGCGCGGGATCGGCGTCGCGGAGAGGGTGAGGACGTCCACCATCTCGCTGATCTCCTTCAGCCGCTCCTTGTCGCGGACGCCGAAGCGCTGCTCTTCGTCGATGATCACGAGCCCGAGGTCCTTGAAGCGGACGTTCGGCCCGAGGATGCCGTGCGTGCCGACGAGGATGTCCACCGTGCCGTCGGCGGCGCCGGCGAGCGCGGCGTCGCGCTCCGCCTGCGTCGCGAAGCGGGAGTGCACGGCGATCGAGAGCGGGTAGTCGGCGAGGCGTTCGCGGAAGGTCGCGGCGTGCTGCTGGGCGAGCACCGTGGTGGGGACGAGCACGGCGACCTGCCGCCCCTGCATCGCGCAGATGAACGCGGCCCGGAGCGCGACTTCGGTCTTGCCGTACCCGGCGTCGCCGCAGACGAGGCGGTCCATCGGGTGCGGGCTTTCCATGTCGGCGCGGACGGCGCGGATGCACTCGGCCTGACCGGGCGTTTCGCGATACGGGAAACTCGCCTCGAACGCTTCGAGGTAGGGCGTTTCGTGCGCGAAGGGCCGGCCCGGAAGCGCCTTGCGGCGCGCCTGACGGCGGAGCATGCCGAGGGCGAGCTCCTGCACGGCGTTCGCGGCCGCGGCCTTTTCGCCGGCCCAGCGCTTGCCGGAGAGCGCGTGGAGGCGGACGGGCGCGTCGCCGACGCCCGAGTAGCGGGAGACGAGGTGCGCCTGCGACATCGGGACGTAGAGTTTCGTGCCGCCGGCGTATTCGAGGACCATCGATTCGACGGCCGTGCCGCCGAAGGCCACGTCTTCCGTGCCGAGGTAGCGTCCGATGCCGTGGTTGAGGTGAACGACGGCGTCGCCGGGCGAAAAGCGGTCGAACAGGCGCGCCGCGATCGCCTCGGCGGCGGTTTCGGCGGCTTCGTCGGGGTCTTCGCCGGCGGGGATTTCGACGCCGAGCTGCGCCGCGAGCAGTTCCTCCGGGACGCCCGTCCCGGCGCCGCGCACGCGCGGGCGGATTCCGTAGAGATCGGACTGCGCGAGGATCGAGAGCGAGCCGCCGTCTCCGGGCGCGACGATGCACACGCCGCCGGAAATCGGGGCGACGCGCAGCTCGGCGCCCGGGGGGGGCGCGGAATCGCGGAGGTGCTCCAGGGCGCCGCGCGTGTCGAGGCACACGACGAGCCGCGCGCCGGTCCGCCGCGATTCCGCGGCGAGCCGTTCGAGCCGGTCCCGGCGGTGGTTTTCCATCCAGTCGGGGGTCGGGGCGAAGTCGCCGGCGGAATCGGCGTCGTCGATCGGACGGAAGGGGAGGGAGACGGCGGGAACGCCTTCGGGAAGCGGGAGTCCGAGAAAGACCTGCCGCACGGACGGCCGCGCGTCGAGCGCGGCGCGGACCGCTTCGAGGCGGCGGCGAGGCGGGAGCGCGGCGGTTTCGGCGAACGCGGCGGCGGCTTCGTCGAGCCCCTCCCCGCCGCACCAGAGCACGGTCGCGCCGTCGGGGAGGAAGTCGGTGAGCGGCCGGCGCGCCTCGACCGGAAGCTTGCGCGGCGGGATGCGGAGGCTTTCGAGCGGCGCGGCGGAGCGCTGCGTCGCCGGATCGAACGTCCGCATGGAATCGATTTCGTCGCCGAAGTATTCGATGCGGCTCGGGACGCCGGCGGCCGCGGGCCACACGTCGGTGATCCCGCCCTTGACGGCGTAGACGCCGGCTTCGTACACCTCGGGTTCGCGCCGGTAGCCGTTCTCTTCGAGCCAGGCGCGCAGCGCTTCCGGGCCCGGACCGCCGCCCGGCGCGAGGCGGAGCGACATCTTTTCGGTGCGGGCGGGGTCGGGCGATGGCTGCATGAGCGCCTGGACGCACGTCGCGACGAGGAGTTTCGGCGCCGGCGGCCGCGCGCCGCCCTTTCCGCCGCCCGCCGGGGCGGGCGAAAGGGCGGAGAGCACGGCGAGCCGGGCGGCCGCGGCGACCGGATCGTCCTCCGCGAGGTCGAGCATCGGGAACATCCGCAGCGGTTCGTCGGCGCGCATCATCGCGCGCAGGTCGGCGGCGAGGCTTTCGAGCTGCGCCGGACCGGGCGCGACGGCGAGGACCGCGGTGCATTCCGCCTCGCGCCGGAGCGCCGCGGCGAGCGCCGCCGCCCCTGCGCCCGGCGGCTCGGACGCGCCGCAGCGCCCGAGCCCCCGCGCCGGCGCGCGGAGCGCCCGCGCGGCGGCGTCCGTCAGGACGCCGCCGAACGCGCCGGTCGTTCCGGCGGGAAGGGGAGAGCGGCCTTTTCCGGTCATTTCCCCCCGGTGGCGAGGATTTTTGCGACGATGGCCGAAGTCGAGAGTCCGGGTACCAGGTCGGCGAGGACCACGCGGCCGCCGTTCGCCTCGACGACCTCGCGGCCGCTCACGTAGTGCGCCCAGTCCTTCCCCTTGACGAGGACGTCGGGGAGGATTTTCGCGACGAGGTCCTTCGGCTCGTCCTCGTCGAAGACGACGACGTAGTCGACGAACCGGAGGCAGGCGAGGAGTTTCGCGCGGTTCTCCTCGGAGACGACGGGGCGCGTCGGCCCCTTGTTGCGGCGCACGGAGGCGTCGGAGTTGAGGCCGATGCACAGCGCGTCGCCCTGCGCGCGGGCGAACTGGAGGTAGGTGACGTGCCCGGCGTGCAGGATGTCGAAGCATCCGTTCGTGAACACGAGTGTTTTTCCCTCCGCGCGGAGGCGGTCGCGCTCGGCGCGCATCGCGGCGGCGCCGAGGATTTTTCCTTCGAATTCGGTGGCGTTCATGGTCCCAATGCTACCACGTCCGGCGCCTTCCCGTTTGCGCCGCGCGGACCCCGGCGCCCGGCCGCCGCCGGCCGCGCCGCGAAACAAAGTCGTATATACAACCGTTGAGCCGGTGTCGGGAATGCAGTAGGATTCGGCCCCGCGCGGGGCGGACGGCCCGCGCGGGGAAAACGCGACATGCAGACCGGAACCAAGTGCAGGAAGATCGTCGAAGAGCTCGCCGGGGAAATCGCCGCCGGGCGCTACCGCGCGCCGGCGTCGTTTCCGAGCGCGGAACAGATCGTGCGCCGCTTCAAGGTCGCGTATCTGACGGCGGTCAGGGCCTTGGAGGAACTGAAGCGGCGCGGGCTGGTCTACTCGGTCGTCGGGGCCGGGACCTACGTGACGCAGACGGCGGGACGCGCGGTCGGCCTCGTCGTGCCGGCCTGGCCGGGGAGCGATTTCTTCCCCGCGTTGTGCCACGCCGTTTCCTCCGTCTGCCAGAGGGCGTCGCGGCCGCTGCTCTACGCGGATACCTCCGCCGAGTCCGGCGAAGGGCCGGGCGAACGCGTCGTGGCGATCGCCAAGTCGCTCGTGGCCGAACGGGCGGGCGGTGTCCTTTTCCATCCCATCGACTTCTGCGAAGGTGCCGGAAAGGCCAATCGCGAGGTGCTGGACGTCTTCCGCGAGGCGGGCGTCCCGGTGGTCCTGCTCGACTGCGACATCTCGAACCCGCCGGAGGAAAGCGGATACGACGTGGTGGGGATCGACAACGTGGCGGCCGGCTGGCGGCTGGGCGAACATGTGATTTCGCGCGGGGCGCGGAAGATTCTCTTCGCGTCCATTTTCGCGGCGGTGTCGCCCAACGCGCAATCCCGCCTTGCGGGGCTTCGCAACGCCGTGGCCGCGAAGCGCGGGGCGCGCCTCGCGGCCTTTGACGTGCCGCCGGACGAAAGCGCCGCGGCCGCGCTTTCCGAGGCGATCCGACGCGAGAAGCCCGATGCGGTCGTCTGCTCGAACGACAAGGTGGCGGCCGAGGCGCTGCGCGCCGTCGAAAGGCTTGGACTCCGCGTTCCGGAGGACGTGCTCGTCGCGGGCGTGAACGACGGCGAAATCGCGCGGGTCGTCTCTCCGCGCCTGACGACGATCCACCAGCCCTGCGTCGACATCGCGCGCGTCGCCTTCGAGGCGCTTGACCGCCGTCGCAAGGACCCGGACGCGCCGCCGATGCGCATCTTCCTCCCCGCCCCGCTTGTGGTGCGGGAATCGACGACGCCGCAATCCAACTGACGAAAACGCCAAAATGAACGCAACTGACAAGAAACCAGCAGGATGCGCATCTTGCGCGTCTGCGACACGCTTGAAGCGTGTTGTCCCGTCTGCGGGCGAGCCGTCCGCGCCACGACAACTCGTTCGCCGCATCGGCGCGGTGAACTGGGACTGCTCCGTCCCAAGCGACACCTTCTTCGGCAAAGCCACGACGCACACGCTTGGCCCCGCGAAGTGGCGCGACCGCACGCCCTACTACGCCGACATTCTCGGCGAGGACAAAATCGAGCACCATAATCGCACACTTGAAGAATACGAGGTAGAGATGCGCTACGCCATCGAAGCGGACATCGACTACTTCGCCTACTGCTGGTACGACCTCACGCCGCCGCCGGGAGACAAGTCGCCGTGCGCCGGGCATCTTCAGGAAATCACCCGCGCCCGCCGGCTGCACGTCCAGAGCGCGCTGCGCGACAAGCTTTCGCTCTGCGCGATACTCGTGACAATCCACCCCTACTCAGACGAGTGCCTGCGCGATCTTGCCACGGAGATGAAGAACCCATGGTACGAGAAGGTCGATGGCCGACCACTGGTCTATATGTTCTCCTCGTCGCGCACGGTGGCACCGCGCCTGAGGGCCTTCTGCCGCGAGGCGGGCGTCCCCGACCCGTATGTCGTCGCCATGATAAGCGATCCGCCGAACAAGTGCGCCGCGAGCTTCGAGAACGCGGACGCCATCAGCGCCTACGGCGGCTGCACCGCTGACACCCCGACAGGCGGGGAATTCGCGGCCGCAGCGGTAGTGTTCAACGCGGTCCGTGCGACCGCCGGACTGCCGATCATCCCGCAATTCAGCACGGGGAGGAACCCGACGCCGCGCATCGAGCGGCCGAACCCATGGTCGAACTACCCAAGGCGCGACTATGCGCCACCA
>ODAI010248962.1_pt1 | contig 11675 bp, 10 predicted proteins | sample 1539321 | NCBI WGS metagenome assembly ODAI01 (sample SAMN02144231, study PRJEB22623) | gut metagenome | biome: sheep rumen | host: Ovis aries | place: New Zealand
AAATACCCTATCCAAAACAGGATAGGGCGTTTCTTTTTTTGGAAAGTTGAATCAGGTCCAGATATTGTTGATGTAATTTTCAACAGGAAGCGGTGTCTCCTGAAGGCATTTTGCCATAATTGCATCGGAGTCTTCAGATGTTATTGTACCCGTAGCCGTAGCGTCTGCTGCTATCATAGCCTTTGCGTTGAGGTTATAGTTGGGGTTTATAGCCTTTTGGTAAGCCATTGAAGCATCGGTAGCTGTGATATAACCATCATCGTCTACATCGCCATACTTGATGTATGTACCTGTACCTGTCTCAATATCGGGAAGATTATAAGGAAAAAGGTAGGTGGGTGGAGTTTCTCTGAGAAAATATCTATATCTGTAATTGTACCAACAACTTTCCCAAATATCTACACACCACCAGTTACCATCAATTTTTACATAATTCCAGTAATGTTCATACCCATCTATTTCACCATTTGTAACCAAACAAGGTATACCTGCGGCTTTACAAAGAACAGATAAAGCTTTAGCAAAACCTATTATTGTAGCAAGTCTCATGTCTGAGATTGCTGCGTAAGCAGTGTCACAAATCTCTTCATAATCGTCATTTCCACTATCTGTTCCATTAACATTGTTTATAAGCCATTCGTATATTTTATGAAAATTTTCAAAATTAGCAGGACTTGAAGAAGTGATAGAAAGACTGTTCAAAATTGAATTTATGCTATTGTTGTATATAGCAAGGTCAGTTGAAGTAAAATCGTCATATAAAATCGCATTGAATGTAATTGTATTTATAAAGCCTGACAAATATGAAATAGAATATGTTATGTCCTTAATCCAAAATTTATCAGGATTTTCGCTTAAATAAGTAGAACAAAACAATTTTGCAACAGCGTCTCCACTATAATTCGGAATGGTATTACCCATGCTAATTGTAACACTTGTAGATGATATTGAATTAAATGCAGTAGATAATGGCGAATACTTATTTATAAGTTGTGTAGAATTAAATGTTGAAGAAAAACAATCATATGTATTGGCAAGTGTAAAATCTTTAGAACTAATTCTTCCGCTTTCATTGTATGATTGACGTATTTCGTTAATTACCCAATCGAAAGAATCTGTGTAGTATGTTCCTGCTTCCCAATAAAAAAGCATAGGCTTTTTATTAAGGAATGCATCGTATTGCCTATATGGGGCAAACGCTGATTTATGTGTTTCATGAGTATTATAAAGCAATTTTTCAATATCAGCGTTTAATTCGTATTCGCAGCCTATTAAACAGTTAGAAGTGGGTTGAGAGATAACAGCGTTCCTTGTGTTTTTATAATATAATTTCCCATGTTTAACAGATTGGTATATTGCTTTAATGTTTTTCTTTCCGTTATTACGTATTTGTCTAATGTTTCTTGTGTCCCAATTTTGAGGATATTCAGCATATCCCCCAGCACTATCATAAACTCTTATTAAATATGCCTGCAAAAAAACGCAGTCAAAAACATTTGTGGTACTTATTATTGTACCTATATTAGTATAGAATTTATTAGTGGTATTGTCATTGGATGAACCATTAGTTAAAGCAGGTAAATATGGAACCCAAATAAAATCTTTATTTATTGTAGGAGGGTTATTAAGCGTGATGTAATTAAAAACAGAATAGTGGATACAATCACTAACTACATCCATCAATCTAAATTCGCCACTGGAATTCAAATCAGAAGGGTTAAAATCTTCATCATATAGTCGTTCTTGATTATAATAAAAACCCTTAACATCAGACCATATGCTTGAAAATTTTTGCGAAGCATAATAAATAAATGTTGTAAGCACTTTAGCAAATATTTCTATTCTTTTTGTTTTTACAGAAGAATTTACATTGGTAAATAATTCAGTTAATCCAAAAGTGTACAATTGTTCACTATCGCCAGATGGATTATAATTTATCAATTCGGGAAGACCTATCCAAAAACTAACATTATTTTGACCAAATTTTTGTTTAATAGTTAAAGCAAATGAAGCCATTTGCTCTAAACAGTTCGCAATTGCTGTTTCGTTAATAACATAATCATTATTAAGGATATTTTGATAGGTAACGTTTCCGCCGCTACTGTTTTTTACAAAATCTGAAACGTTATAAAGTTTTTTAACTTCTGGGATATCGTTTTTATTATAACTTCTCGGAATTAAAACGTACCCATTTGCTCCACAACTTGTAAAACTATCCATATGAGCAGGAATATTGACACTTTGGGGTCTATCAGAAGAAGCATTCATCAAATATTGTGTGGAAAAAACAGTTACCAGTCGGGCTTGATTATAATTATATGCCATAATAAAATTCTCCTTTGAAATATTATAGGATAAAATACAAAACGGTTTGTACATATAATATAGATATAAAAACCATATGAAAGTCAACCGTTGACAAAAAAATATATTGTGATAAAATATAAATATGTTGAACTGCACAGCAACGATGAAAGGAAGTGTTTTAGGTGTTAAAAAGGGCTATTCTAATATCCTTAATTTTTATAGTGATATTTAAATTAAATATATATGGCGATGAAATGCAACTTACAGATTATGATTATACATACGCTAAAAGAATGTTTGATGGATATAATTACGTCAGTTGTTCTGATAGCTACGGAATATCAGGCTATAAATATGATAAAGTTGAAACAAATATAATTAAACCCAATGGAACGTTATTAGTTGAGCCTGCAACGTATAATATAATATACGAATATTTGGATGAATCAACAAGATGGTACTTTCCACAATCTGAAAGTGGTAATATTTTTCTTGTAAGGACCTTGGAACAACCTTATATAGACTATGACATACGAAACAACATCAGAGAAGCATTTGTAGATTCGGAAGGAAACCAACTTTGTGACTATGGTTTTGTGGGTTTTACCAAAGACTCACTTTATGTACAATATACTATTGATGAAGATTATTTGGATAATAAAGGAGAAAAAACGGTAGGAATTATAAATACAAAAACAAAAGAAAAAATAGAAACTCAATACAATAAAGAAGAGTATCCTGTTTTTCAAACTTTTATTGATGAAAATAATCATAATTTTGTATTTTTGTTTATGGAGTATTCTTCTAAAAAAGATAATTTAACAATTAAAATTGATTTTTATGAAAACTTCAACAAAGTAAATAGTTACAGTGGAATTGTAACAAAAGAAAACAATGATGAATACAAAAACGATGTTCTTCTTTTTAAATGCAATACTGGTAAAGCAGAACTAATTTATAAGGATAAACATTACTATTATTCATATAGTGATGGGTATGATATAGATGAAACAGGCAAAATAGGCGATATGTCATACATAAAAATGAATTATGATACAAAAGAATCAGAAAGTGATAGGGTAGATAAATCTTACGTATTCAAGGAAAAAAAGATAAACGGTACAACATACTATGCCTTATTTAAAGAATTAAAAGACGGTGAAACAGCGGCAAATTTTACACCAACAGAGAATCCTAACGAAAAATATGCCGATAATATTGAAAAAATGACTGCTGATAAGCTGTTGTTTAATAATGAACTCTGTTTTTTTGATAAAGGTATAACTAAACTTGATTTTGGCATTGTTCTGGGGCGAGCATATTGCGATGCTGTTGGGTACAGTATTGATAATTTCACTTCAGATACGCACTTTGCCGATGTAAATACGCCTTACTGTTTATTACTTGCTGACAAGGGCATTTTAGGTTCTGACACAGACCTTTATATAAATGAAAAGGCAATATCTCAAGCCACAGTTCTTAATTCGCTTGATGAAATAGCTAAAAAATATGGGATTTTGTCAAGGTGGAATGAGGTGAAAGAAATAGAACCATCGGAAAAGGAATGTACACGGGAACTTGCATATTCTGAGGTTTATAAGCTGTATAATATCCTGAAAGAATTGTCGAATGCTAATATTAACACGGATTTTAGAAATAAAAGTGTTGATTATAACAAAGTTGTTGGAATAAGCCTGTTTTCAGTTGTTATTCTTGTTGTAGGAACTTTTTTAAATAATACATTGATAAAAAGAAATATTTAGACAAAAAAACACGCTGCATATTCGTAGAACAAGCTTGCTTAATGCTTATTGCATAGCTGTTAAATCTTGAACTCCGACAGCAAAACCGAAACTATGCATTATGAAACAGTATCGGATAACGCCTCGAATGCAGAAACAAGTACGGAAATGACTACATATGTGACAGCAGTTAATGATGGAAACACTTCAAAAATCACCGTTGTTTCAATAATCAGCAGTGTTGTAGCTGTATTCGCAGGAATAATCGCAGCAGCAAAAGGATGAAATCATATATTCCCTCATAAAGGCTCAAACTAATGGTTTGGGTCTTTTTTATTAAAAAGTTAATAATTTTTTGAGACAAGGTTGATTTATTTGTTCAAATTTTATTTTTATACTTATAGCAGTAATCCGTTCAGAAATAAAGGAGCAGGTCATGGAAGGGCATACAGAGTTATGGGGCTTGATTCACGAAAGCCAGTCTGGGAATAAGCAAGCGACTGAGCGTTTGTACACAATGTTCCTGCCTTTGTTAAAGAAATATGCCCAGAAGATAGGCAATGAAGATGCTTTATCAGACCTTACCCTTAGTTTCCTGCAAATGCTTAAAAAGATGCCTATTCAGGACAGTGACCTTGCATCTGATGACAAGTATATTCTTTCATATATCAGCTTATCGGTCAAAAATGCTTATATTCAAATCAATATGAATAAGGAAAAATACCAGAATAATAACATCTTTGTCCTCGATGATGAGGAATACATGGGTGAGTGTAAGCAACTGAATATTGAGTTTATAACCGTAAGCATGATGTGTGGAGAGATGGAAAGACTGCTTTCGAGAAATGACTACTACATCATAATCGAAAAGTTTATAAACGGTCGAACCGAAGAAGATATAGCGAATACGTTTGGTATCAGTAAACAAGCAATAAATAAAAGGATAAAGAAAATAAGGCGAACACTCAGAGAAGTCTACAAATAAATTATGAATATAATCATCGGAATTATCAGTGTAATCAAACGTTATGCGTTCTGCATAGCGTTTTTGCTTTATGTACATTATACTTTGTAAAATTTATGTATTGATATTCTGACAAAAATAGAATATAATAATTGTAAGGATGAACACACAATATAGCGTTAAAAATGTTTCTTTTCTGACTGTGTTTGATATAGAAGAAGGTGAATGATATGAATAATATGGTAGAGACTCAAAAACAGATTGTAGATTTCGCTAAGAAAAAGCGTATTTTTACCACTAAAGAGTTGGCGAAGAATCTGAATATTGATAAGAACAGAAAAGGACAAGTATATACTATACTCAGCAGGCTTTGTAAAAAAAATATCTTGCATCGCTATGAAAAAGGAATATATGGATATGTAATATACAGCCCGTTGTTCAAACAATACTCTTATATGCCTTATAGTAAAGCTCTGACGGAAATTTATATGAGTGACGATAACGGCTATATAACTGGAGCTGATTTTTGCTATACCATAGGTCTTTCTACTTGGTGTGCAGCAAAGGCTACAATAGTTGTAAACGGAATACAAAGAAAAAAGATAATTGATACAACAGTCTTTATGCCTGCAAAAACAAGAATAACCGCAGAAAATAAATGGTATCTTCAATTGCTTGATTTTTTTGAGAATAAGGATTCATTAGCCGTTGATGCACCTAACCCTTCGCATTTGATTATTTCTTATATGAACAAACGGAACATTGAACTTTATAAGTTGATTGCTCTGGCGAAAAGATACTATAACAAAAGAACCTTAGATAATCTTGTTAATACGATAGAGGAGAATTACTTTGAAACTGCACGATAATGAGGTGATATTATGAAAGTGAGTATTGCAAATATAATAGATTCGGATACATCATTTGAGAACTATAAAAGCAACGTATGTCATTTAGTCAAAGATATGGGAGAATTTCATTTTATTAAGGAATTACTTATAAATGATGATATAACAGTGCTTTTTGAAAAAGCAAAATATGCAGAGGCTTTATATCTGCTTGGTATGCTTGATTATTTGTGCAATAAAAATAATTTAATGCAGTCAACAAAATATGAAAATCTACGCTCATGTAAGTTGGAAGAAGTAATTTATCCATCAGATGTATTTATGAAATACTTAATTTATAAAAATGAAAGTATTTTGGAAGACAGTTTTAAGGATGCGATTCCAGAATTCAAAAGATATAATATTGTTGAAAAGGATGTGGAAAATATTGTCTGATAATAATTACTTTTCGTCTGAAAATCTGAATTTTTATCTGAAAGAGCTTGCTCAGGAAAAACTATTCCCCAATCGGACCGTTTAGCTGATATTGCCAAGGCTCTCGATTGCTCCGTATTTGATATTTCATTTTTAAATGACAACAGGCATTTGAATGTTGATATTGATTATTCTGCGCAGTGGGATATGACCATTGATATACTTCGTCTTATTCCTGTTACAAATGATTTGGAAAATTTTGTTAAGGCTTCTGCGATTCGTTATGCAGAAGAACAAAAACAATATTGCAAAGGTGCTATGATATATCACCTTTCTTTAAGTGAAAAAGAATATGAAATCTACAAATTCTGGAAGGAGAACACATATTTGCTGTCGGGTATAGGGGATACATTGTTCTGGAAGTGTTTCTTTCCACAAGACTTTTTCTTGACAACATCAGAATTTCGTCCGTTGGTGGCTGCAAAATCAGCAGCGGTTATTGAAGGTCTTGCTAAATATGAGATTCTGATAAGCAAAACAGACAAGCTACAGGAAGAATATTATCCTGAGTTGTCTGAGAGGATAACATTATGACATATCCTGACTGGGTAGAAGAACGCTTCAGTGATGACATTCCTGAATGGGCTGAAGAGCGTTGGGGTAGTGGCGAAGATGATTTTGAAGACGATTATTCAGATGATGAGTATAACTAACATAAAACGCCCTTTCCTATGTGGATTGGGCGTTTAGCTATATGAGTATTTAAGGATATTAAATCCAGTTGTTATGGATATAATTTTCGACAGGTAAAGGCGTGTTTTGAATATACTTAGCTGTAATAGCATCGGAGTCATCAGTTGTGATTGTTCCAGTTGCAGTAACATCAGCGGCTATTAGCGCTTTTGTGTCGAGATAATAACTGGGATTGATGGCTTTCTGAAGGGTTATGTTGGCATCGTCTGTCGTGATATATCCATCATCGTCTACATCTCCATATTTTATATAAGTATTGATTCCTGTTTCGATATTAGGCAAATCAAACGAGGGAGAATAAGATGCAGGTGTTTCTCTAAGAAAATATTTATATTTATATCCAGAATGTTTACCTTCACATACATCAATAAACCACCATTTATTAGATTCACTCAAGTAAACATAATTCCATGTGCATTCATATTTTAAAACATATCCGTTTGTCAAAATGCAATGAACACCCGCAGATTTACATAAAACAGCAAATGCTGCTGCCATTCCTGTGTCAGTTGCAATTCTATAACTGGGATTTATAGCACCGTATGCAGTGTTATAATATTCAATATAGTCATCTTCTCCCTCATCAGTTAAACTTACATTTGCTATAAGCCACATATATATCCTATGAACGATTTCAAAATCATCGAGAGAAGAAGTGATATTAAGACTGTTTAAAATAGCGTTTATGCTATTATTAAAAATAGATATATGATTAGGACCGCTTCCAGATATGCGAGAGATAGAAAAAGTTATTTGATTAGACGGATAAGTATTGGCAGGTATATAGGTTATACTTTTTATCCAGAATTTTTCAGGGTTATCTGCTTTATATGCTTCTACTATAGCTGAAGCAATATCTTTGTGTATCATTTCTTTATAACAGCTATTTAAAGAAATTGTAACTGTAGTTGTTAAATAATTATTAAGAGAATTACTTAAACTATTTACAGCATAATAAAGCATAGAACTTCCGAAAGAATCGAGGATGTTATCGCAAGACGAGTTTAAAGAATATTTTTTAGGGTTATATGCTGTATTAGAGTAAACCTCAGTTATCCATTGAATCATATTATTAAACGCAGAAGTAGTTGAAGCTTCCCAATAAAGAGCTACGGGTTTATTTCCGACAAAGCTATTATATTTAAGATAAGGTCTATAAAGTGTTTTGTTCTGAACATAGTATAATGCTTTGTTTTCAGGTAAAGAGGTAGTGCATTCTTTTGTTGCATTAAGTTCATATTCACATCCTATAACACAATTTGATGAAGGCGAAGCAACTACTGGATTTTTATCGGGAAACAATAATTTGTTTGATTTAATTGAATCATAAATAGTTGAAATATTAGTTTTACCACTTACAATTCTTTCTTGTGTTAAAGGATAACGATAATTTTCAGGATAGGTTTTATTATATACTATTTTGTCGTCTTTGAATAAGCCAATTAAATTTGCTTGTATAAATGCACAATTGAAAACGTTTGTATTTCCAATTATTTTGCCGATATTATCGTAGGTTTTATGAATTAGTAAACTGCCATCTAAATTATCAGGTTCAACAGGGGCATAAGCGGGAACATAAGGAATCCATATCATATCTTTTTCAATTTGAATATCTGTGGAATTGATATCTATTATCTCGCTGTCACAGTTAAGCTGATGGGGAACAGTGCCATGAACGAAATTACTAACTATATTCATTAAGTTGTATTCTCGAATGGTTTCCGTATTATTAAAATTAAAGTTCTCATTATAAATATGTTCTTGGTTATAATAGAAACCCTGAACATTAGACCATATATTTGAAAATGAATAATATGCTTTAACTAAATATTTTGCTATAGTAGCTGCGTGGTGCATTACTAAAATAGACTGTTCATGATACGACGCTGCATTAGAGTATGAGTCTGCCACATCTTTATCTATTTGAGGTAAACCAATCCATATTTTGGCGTATTCATCTTTATTTAATATTAAATGTGCAAATATTGCCATTTTATCTAAACATTCTTCATATACTTTGACTGTATTATCTTGAGGAGAAGCGTTCTCCATATTGAGCAGACCATAATTTCTTTCAGTTTCAGGAAAATTACTACTATGAGCAACAGAAAAAGGTATAAGTATATACCCATTTGCACCGCATGAAATAAAATCGGTGAGATTATCATTATTGCGCAGGCTTACGTTTTTATCTGTTTCATGAATGTCCTCGATTAAATATTGAGATGAAAGAATAGTTAGCAATTTTGCTTGATTATAATTATATGATGACATACAATAATCTCCTTTCAATATTTGTATTATCAAGTGTATTATTTAAAAATAAAAATTAAACAAATAAATCAACCTTGACAATAAATATAATTTATTATAGAATATAAAAAAGGTGATATACATGAAAAAAATATTATTTATTCTTTTTTCTTTTATATTTTGTTTTAAAGTTCACGCCGAAGAAATACAATTGACAGATTACAATTATCAATATGCAAAACGGGTCTGGGACGGATACAGTGTGGTCGCATATTCTTCGGATTATTATAAAATTGATACTGAAGATTTCTATATTTTCGGTAGAGTAGAAGATGGATATTTAAAACCAAATGGAACGCAATTATATAATTCGGGAACTTATTGTACGTTATATGGTTATAGTAATGAAACCTGTGCCGTTGCTACCCATCAATATCTTTCGGGTGATTTGTTTGATGTGTACAAACCAATATATCATTACAACGATATACGGTTTCACAAATTATTAACGATAAATTCCGAAGGACGGTTTGTAGATTCAGATAAAGCAAGAGAAGATGTGGGTTACATACCGTATGATAGTATGAAGATGAATGAAAAAACAGAAGAATCTGAGTCTGAAAGAGTAGATAAAACCTATACTTTCAAAGAAAAAGAAATAAATGGTGCAAAATACTATGCCTTATTCAAGGAATTAAAAGACGGGGAATCAGCGGCGGACTTTATCCCTACGGAGCGACCTGACGGGCAATACAGCGATAATATTGACAAAATGGCTGCCGATAAGTTGTTGTATAATAATGAATTATGTTTTTTTGACAGGGGTATAACCAAACTTGATTTCGGTATCGTTTTGGGGCGGGCTTATTGCAAAGCAATAGATTATAATATTGATAATTTTACATCAGACACTCATTTTGTGGATGTAAACCATCCGTATTGCTTGTATTTGGCGGATAAAGGCATATTAAGTTCAGACAATGATTTGTATATAAACGAAAAGGCAATATCTCAAAGTACGGTTTTTAGCGCATTAAACAAAACAGCCGCCGATAACCATATTTTAACCGAATGGAGCAAGGTAAGGAAAATAAGGGACGTGGAAGAAGAGTGTTCAAGAGAGTTGGCGTATTCGGAAATATATAAATTATATGAACTTCTGCAAAACCCCGACACACCCAAAGACATTGGTGCAATGAACGGGATATATATTATAATAGGTTCGCTTTTAATTTTGTTCGCAGGAGCATTTCTTAATGATAAAGTTAAGTGTAAAGCTGTAAAATGATTTTAAAATATTTAATAAAATTACATACGCCTTTTAAAACTTTTGACTGTCTGTTGACTGTCCAATAACTGTTTTTTACTGTTGAAAACTGTATTTTATCAAATTTGCAAAAGCCCTGAAAGCGTGATTATCAGCGTGTTTGGTGCTGTAATAGGCTTTTTGAAACAAAGCAGGGTTAGGCTTTTAATCAAGGGGTCCCGGGTTCGAGTCCCGGGTGTCTCAGTCTTTCAAAGAGGCTCAAACAGCAATGTTTGGGCTTTTTTATTTTTCTCGAACAGACCCTTGATTTAGCTTTTGACTGTCTGTTGACTGTCTGATAATTATTCGCTACTGTTGCCTACTGTGCCATTACAAATTCGGATAATTTTTCGATTTCATTCTGAATATGCTCTTCATCTATATGAGTGTAGACTTCAAGCGTCATTGTAAGATTGCTGTGTCCTAAAAGATACTGTGCGGTCTTTATATCTATCTTGCTGCAATAAAGGTTGGTCGCATAAGTGTGTCTGCATATATGTGCAGTAAAATCAACAGGCTCACCTACAGCAGCACTAATTTTTTTGATTATACCTTTCCAGAATTTCTTATAGCTTGATTTGGTCATATATTCACCGTTAGACATAGGAAACAGTATATCCCCGTTCATTTCGGAAATATACTGTGTAAGTTCTGTATATAAAGGCTCGATTAAGGGTATTACCCTTCTTCCCGCTTTCGTCTTAGGGTCTTTTATTTTAGCAGAATTATCTTCAAAATAAAGGTTTTTACTGACAGATAATTTGCGCCCTATAATATCTATATCAGATGTGTTTAAAGCAAGGGTTTCGCCACGTCTCAGACCGCAATATCTCATTACATCAATGAATAATTTTTCCTTATATGTAAGAGAAGCTGTCTCGATGCCTTGCAGTTCAGTCTGTGTAAGTGTGCGCTTTTCGTTTTTCTTTCTGGGAATAGAAGATATACCCTGAGTCACATCTCTTACTATATACCCTTCATATACAGCCTGTCTGAATAATTGTTCCAATGTTTGTTTGACTATTTGAGCTGTTCGTTCCTGACCACTTTTTAAAATGTTGTTAAGCAACATTTGAATTTGGACAGGT
>ODAI012995656.1_pt1 | contig 11675 bp, 9 predicted proteins | sample 1539321 | NCBI WGS metagenome assembly ODAI01 (sample SAMN02144231, study PRJEB22623) | gut metagenome | biome: sheep rumen | host: Ovis aries | place: New Zealand
AGAAGAAGCAGGCGAACAGGAGCTTGTTGTTGTCGTAGATGTTGGGCTGGAAAACCACCACCTCGGAGATGAGCCACAGGGTCAGGAACCCGCCGGCGATTTTCCGATCCCGCCGGGAGAGGAGCAGCAGGGCAAAGGGCAGCAGGATAAACAGCCAGCCAAGATTCTTCAAATAGAACCAGAGGAAGCCGTCCACCTCGTTGGCCCAGTTGAAGTGGAGCCGCACCATGCCGCTTTCCGAGGCCTGGGCAAAGGCGAATCCAAAGAGCTGGGGCGCGGCCAACGCCACGGCGATAAGCCCATAGCTCAGCCATTGCAGGAGCCGTTGTTTGCTGAAGCGGCCGATTAAATCTTGTAGGCAGTACACGGCGCTCACGATGCCCAGGGCCAAAAAGGAATGGGTGTGGATGAGGGGCAGGCCACCGGCCAGCCGGATAAGGGGCGGGAGGGCCTTCTCCTGCCGGGAAAAGGCGAACCGGAGCAGCAGGTACAGACAGGGGAACAAAAACGCCCAGCCAAAGAGGGTGGCCCGCTGGGGGATGAGCATGTCCACGATGGGGTTCACCCACCTAAGGCCGATCCGGGGCAGGTTGGTAGGGGTCACATAGAAGTCGTTCAGCAGAAAGGAGAGGTTGGTAGCATACCCATTCTCGTCGATGAGGGCCCCCACGGTGGAGGCGCCGCCCAGCCGGTCGAAGAAATAGAGGAAGCCGAAGCCCCCGCCCAGGAAAAAGAGGTAGGTGGCGAACCGGGCCCGATCCTCTCGTTTCAGCCACGCCTTAAAGGCGAAGAACACGCCCAGGATGGCCAGGCCGTAGGCGTATAGGGCAGGCAGCAGATAGGCCCAGCGCAGATTGGCTCCGAACCGGAACAGGGAGGCGCTGGGCACCTCGCACAGGAAGGGGTAGTTCACCCTGTGCCCCGGGAAAATGCTGTACTCCGGCGGGAAGAAGCCCTGCTCGGCGATGCTGGAGATGAACCCCAGGTGCATGGCCAGATCCCCGTAGGTGGTTTGGCCCACGTACAGCCCGTCGCTCTGGGGCTGGAGGATGTGGGTGGAGAAGAGATAGGCCCCCAGCAGAAAGAGGGGCAGCAGGATCAGCACGGAGGCAAGGGAAGCAGCGTCCTTTTTCGGCGAAGCGAAGCGCGCCTTTTTGCTGCAGGCGCTAAATACGGCCAGCATGCCCATGACGGCCGCCCCCAGGATGTGGCTGAGCGCACCGAAGCTAAGGACAAAGGAAAACAGGCTGGGCAGCCAGATGCTCCCAAAGAGCCCCAAAGTGAGCCCCAGCCAAATCTGCCGGGCGAAGGATTCCGATGAAAACACATACCTGCCGATGGCTATGCCGCAGAGGGCGAAGAACAGCAGATAGAGGATGGACAGGATCATACTACCTCCAATCTTTGAGCTCCATTATACCATGGCCCGCCCCGGTTTGAAAATAGAAAACCCTCCCAAAAGGAGGGTCTTGCGTGTTGAAAAAGTGTAAACGTTTTATTTCGTCAAAAACAGCACGCCGATGCACCCCGGCCCGCAGTGGGAGGAGATGGTGCTGCCCGCCGTGGTCACGATGATCTCGCCCCAGGGGCCGTATTTCTCCACCTCCGCCTTCATCCATTCCACGTCCTCGGCGGGGAAGCCGGAGTGGGTGATGAAGATCCGATCCCGCACGATATCCGTGCGGCCGTCCAGCTGGTCGTGAATGTAGGAAAGGATGCATTTCTTCAGCTTGCCGAAATACTTTTTGCCCACGGTCATGTTGCCATTCTGCTCGTTGAGCACCCGGATGCTGGGCTTGATGCTCATGAGGTTCGCCCCCATGTGGGCCAGGGATGAGCAGCGGCCGCCGGCGTGGAGAAAATCCAGGGTGTCCAGGATGAAGCTGGCGGAGGTCTTTTCGTTGAGGGGCTCCACTTCCTTCACGATGGCCGCCGCGTCCAGGCCCTGCTTCACCCGCTCCCCGGCCTCACAGACCAGCAGGCCGATGCCGGTGGAGAGGCTCTTGGAGTCGATCACATAGACCCCGGGGACCTCCTGGGCCGCCAGGACCGCGTTCTGATGAGTCACGGACAGACCGGACCCCAGGGAGAAGTGGATCACATCGTATCCCTGGTCGGTGAGGCGCTGGAAGACCTCCTCATATTCGCCCACGCTCACCGCGCTGGTCTTGGGCAGGCTTCCCGTCTTCTCCCAGTTCTCATAGATCATTTCATTGGTGATATTCACGCCGTCCAGATATTCCTGATCGTTCATGGTGACGTGGAGGGGGATGATCTCAACGTCATACCGCTCCTTCAGCATGGGGCCGATATCGCAGGGGGCGTCCGCGGTGATCTTTACTTGCCGTGACATGAAAAAAACCTCCTAATTGCTAACAAAATAATACCAGGTCGTTTCGGTTTCGTCAATTTCAAAGGGAAAGGGTCAGTGGTTTGCGTACACCCACACGTTGCCGCTAAGGGAGTCGATGGAAAAGCGCCCCGCGCCGTCGCCCAGGATCAGCTCCCTGGCGCTCACCGCTTCCTTATCATGATACAGCTTGCCGGACAGGGAATCCAGCCGGATCTGACAGGAAGCGTCCTTCGGCAGGACGAGCTCCACGTCGGCGGATGTGGTGCTGATCTGGGCATCCTCCGGCGTCGAGTCCAGCATCAGGGCCACCATGCCGGACATGGTGCTGACCTGGATCTCCCGGCTGTCTTGGAGGAACAGCTGCACCGAGCCGGAAACGGAGGAGGCCTTGACCTTCTGTATGCTGCCATGGACGCTCATCAGGCCCGATACATCGTCCAGCCGCAGGGAACCAAAGGCGCAGTCCCGAATGACTGCGTCGGCGGAGACGCAGTCTATCTCCGCCTTCCTGGCGGTCAGGTTGCTTAGATCCAGCTTGCCCGAAACGGTGTTCACCTCCAGCTCCTGCAGGGAAAGCCCATCCAAATGGAGGGCGGCGGAGACCAGGTCAAACTCGCACTCCTCCAGGTCATTGACCAGGGAGCGGGGGAGATAGAGCACCAGGTTCTTGAGGGGGAGCTTGCCCACATAGTTCTTCTTGCAGGCCTGGATGCGCAGCTTCCCGCCGCTGATGCCATAGCGCAGGGCGTCCCGCTCGGGGATGGATTTTACGGCCGTTTCCTCGAACCGGATGATGGATTCATCCGTCAGCTCCACCACCACCGAGCCGCTGATCCAGTCGACGGAGAGCTCCTTGAGCTGGTCCAGTTCCACGGTATAGCGGCCGTCGGCAGCATAGGGACTTTTCAGGTTCTTATACTCCTTTGTGATGCCTGCGTCCACCTTGGTGGCCTTCTGACCCAGGGACAGGGGACCGGCGAGCCTGCCCGCCAGGTAAAAGCCCAGTATGGCACAGAAGAGCAAACTCAAACAGACGATCAGGATGATCCATCCGGTTTTACTCATGGCCTTTCCTCCCAATTTTTGAACCTTATTGTACAGTATACTTTTTTATAACGGAAAAAGCAATCCCAAATGCCCTGTGGCTCTTGATTTTTGGGCATTTTTTTAGTAAAATGCACAGTGCTTTTGTTAAGGAGAGAACGTATGACGGTATTGGAACTGGTCATCCTGGCCGTAGGCCTGTCCATGGACGCCTTCGCCGTGGCCGTGTGCAAGGGGCTGGCCATCGGCCGCATCCAAATCAAACATGCGGCTATCGTGGGCCTGTGGTTCGGCGGTTTTCAGGCCATGATGCCCCTGATCGGCTATTTGCTGGGCAGCCGTTTCGCCGCCTATATCGCCGCCGTGGACCACTGGATCGCCATGATCCTGCTGACCCTCATCGGCGCCAACATGATCCGGGAGTCCCTGGACAAAAACCCGGAGCACGTGAACCCCTCCCTGAGCTTTCGGACCATGCTCCTTATGGCCGTCGCCACCAGCATCGACGCGCTGGCTGTGGGCGTGACCTTCGCTTTCCTGGAGGTCAGAATCCTGCCCGCCATTCTGTCCATCGGGCTTATCACCTTCTGCCTGTCCGCCCTGGGGGTGAAGATCGGCAGCATTTTCGGCACGAAATACAAGAGCAAGGCGGAATGCCTGGGCGGGGTGATCCTCATCCTGCTGGGCATCAAGATCCTCCTGGAGCATTTGGGCTATCTGCCATTCTGACAAAAAAGGACCGGTTCAACCGGTCCGTTTTTTTACTCTTTGTAGCCGAAATGCAGCAGCGCTTCCAGCACCCCGCCGCCCACGGAGAGGGCCTTGTCCGAAGCGCACAGGCAGTGCTCCGCCCGGCAGCGGGGGTCCACGTCGCCGCTCTTCATGCCGGCGTATACTTCTGTGCCCTCGGGCAGGATCCCCCGCAGGATGCCGCCGATTTGGCAGCGGACGGGGGCTTCGTCTACATAGGCCACGATCTCCCCGGCGCTCACCGTGTCGGCGATGGCCTTCACCGGGTGAAACACCCCGGCCTGGGGGGCTTTGATGAGCCGCTCCACGGTATAGCCGCCGATGTTCCCGGGGATGCCGGTGTTGGCCGCGGCGCTGCCTTCATAGATGGCCCGGCCCAGATAGTGGCCCCGCTGGGTCTCGATGACCGCGTGGCAGTCCTTCCCGGCGGTGAACCCCGGCCCCACGCCGATAACGATGGGCGAATCTTCCATGGACGTGCCCAGGTTTACCTTGGCCAGCCGCGCGTCCACAACGGCCTGGGGGTGAAGCAGGGCAAGGGCGGTCCCCTCATCGTCCGCAAAGACGGGGATGTGGCCTCGCTGCCAGATTAAATCGGCGTCCGCCTGGGAAGCGGCCTTTTCGGCTGTGATGTCCTCCACCGTGCATTGGCCATGGACGATGGCCTCCGAAAAGCACACGGTCCGCCGGATGGAGGTGGGGGAAGTCAGGTCTGTCATAGCCAGCCGAAAGCCGCATCGAAACAGCCGTACGGCGATGCCGCTGGCCATGTCGCCTGCACCGCGAATGAGGATCATCTGTTGCACACTCCCGTTGTTTTTTCTTGAGTATACAACCGATCGCCCCGTCCGTCAAACGCTATCGATACATGTCCGCCGACACGTATACCAGCCCCTCGATGGAGGGATAGCTGTCCTCGAAGGCCTTCTCCCGGCGCAGGAGGGCACCGGTTTCGTCGTAATACTCCTTGTAGGTCTCGGAGGTCTTGCCCCGGCGCTCCTTTCGCTCCTCCACCCGTGATCCGGCGGGCAGGCTTTCGTCCAGCAGCACCTTGGTGCCCTTGGCGGGCAGGGAGCCGGTCCGCTTGGAGGTGACCTTGATGTGGTCGAAATCCCCGGATTTGAGGCCGTAGAGCCGGACGGTGACGGTCTTTGCCGATCTATCCAAACTGGCGAAGATGATCAGATCCCCCGCCGTGGAGTTGACGAACCTGAAATCCTTATACCCGGTGGAGATGGTGGCGTCCCGGCCGATGGGCACATAGGTCATGGGCCAGCTGTGGTGATGCCGCTCGGTGATGGTAAGGTCCGCCATCATGGCTGCGTTGAAGAGGGTGGAGGACACCTGGCAGCCCCCGCCGCCGTATTCCTTCTCATAGGCGCCGTTGCGGATGGCCGGGGCCAGGTAGTAGCCGTTTTCTTTGGTTCGGTCCAGAATGGTTTGGTTCATGCTGAACTCCTCGCCCGGGGCCACCACCACCCCGTTGATCCGCTCCACGGCCAGGGCCATGTTGTTCACCCGGTTCTTTCGCCCCAGGGTGGAGCCCTTGAAGGAGGTGGAGAACTCGGACAGGAGCCGGTAGCTTTCCGCCAGCTCCGCCGCCGTCACCTGAGGCGAAAGGGACTGCAGGGGCAGGTCGATCTTCCGCCCGTCCCCAAGGGAAAGGAGGGCTTTTGCCAGCGAGTCTTCGTCGATCCGCCGGCCCGCCGCCTCCGGCTCGATGTCAAAGGGGGATTCCGGATCCTCCGAGTAGGCCACTTTGGCGTCCTGGGCCGGCTTTCCGTAGGTCTCGTTGAGGCCATCGCAGAAGGCGGAGAAGGCGGCCTTATCCAAGGTCAGCGCCCCGGCGGCCCCCACCATCACGCCCATGTCCGACAGGCGATAGCGCAGCACGTCGTTTTCAACGCACACCTCCAGGGATACCTGGGACACGTCCAGGGGCGTGGGGGAGGGGGAAGGGCTGCAGGGGGTCCGGGCCGCGTCCAAATCCGCCCGGCTCCCGGACGCCTGTGCGCATCCGGACAGGAGCCCCAATAGAATGAGCAAAATTAAAGCGTGTTTCATGGTCGTAGTATGCGCGAAAAAAACTTTTTTACACGAAGGATTGACAAACGCGTTCCGCTTCGCTATAATTCAAAAGCACGCGGTGGTGCTGGAATTGGCAGACAGGCACGTTTGAGGTGCGTGTGCTTCGCGCGTACGAGTTCAAGTCTCGTCCACCGCACCAGCAAAAAAAGCAAGCTTTCGGGCTTGCTTTTTTCATATCAAAAAGGAGCCGATTTTCTCGGCTCCTTTTGCTATGTGTAAGTTAGCCCATGAGCTTCTCCAGGGCGGCGATCTTCACGCACACGCAGAAGATCTCCATGGCCTTCTTCAAATCGGCCAGAGGCGGATAGGAGGGGGCGATGCGCAGGTTGCTGTCGTCCGGATCCTTGCCGTAGGGGTAGGTGGCGCCCACGTTGGTCATCACCAGGCCCGCTTCCTTGGCCAGGGTGAAGATCCGCTTCGCGGTGCCGGGCATGGCGTAGAAGCTCACGAAGTAGCCGCCCTTGGGCCGGCGCCAGGTGGCGATATCCAAAGGCGCGATCTCCTTATCCAAAGCGTCCAGCACGGCGATGAACTTGGGCCCCAGCACGGCGGCGTGCTTCTTCATGAGGGCCAGGGTGTTCTCCTTGTTCTTCAGGTACTTCACGTGGCGCAGCTGGTTCACCTTGTCGTAGCTGATGATCTGGGCGGTGAGGATCTTCTTGATGTGGTCCACGTTGGCAAGGCTGGTGGCCATGCAGGAGATGCCGGCGCCGGGATAGGTGACCTTGCTGGTGGAGGCGAACTCATAGAACATGTCCTCCGTGCCCGCGGCGGCCGCCAGGGACAGGATGTCGGGGAAGGGCACGTAGTCGCCGATGACCTCGTGGATGCAGTAGGCGTTGTCCCACATGACGGTGAAGTCGGGGGCGGCGGGCTTGAGATGGACGAACCGGTCGATGGTCTCGGGGGAGTAGATGATGCCGTCGGGGTTACTGTACTTGGGCACGCACCAGATACCCTTCACGTCCGGGTCCTTCACGGCGTTCTCCACGAAGTCCATATCCGGGCCGAACTCGGTCATGGGCACGTAGATCAGCTCCATCCCGAAGGTGGCGCTCACGGTGAAATGCCGGTCGTAGCCGGGGGCGGGGCACAGGAACTTGACCTTGTCCAGCTTGGCCCAGGGGACGGGCGAGTGGAGCAGGCCGTGGGTGTAGGCCTTGCTGATGAGGTCGAACATGAGCTGCAGCGAGGCGCTGCCGCCCACGATGACCTTCTCGGGCACGGTGTCCAGGATGTCCGCGAACAGGGCCCGGGCGCTGGGGATGCCCAGCAGCTCGCCGTAATTGCGCACGTCCAGCTTGCCGTCGTAGCAGTCCTCGGGCTTGGAGAGGACGGTCAGCATGTCGCTGACGATGTCCAGCTGCTCCGAGGAGGGCTTGCCGCGGGCCATGTTCAGGCTCAGGCCCTGGGCTTTGATCTCGGCGTACTTCTCCTGCAGAGCCTTGAGCTCCGCAACTTGCTCATCCCGTGTCATAGAAGCGTAGGGTTTCATATTTTCCTCCTTATAAGATGTTCAATTGTGGATAACGTGGATAGTGTGGACAACAAGGAAAACCTGTGCGTTACAGGGATACGGTGGTGCCGGCGGTTCCGTTCAGGGCGTCCACAGCCTTTTCCAGGGAGGTGATGATGCACTGGCGGTTCGCCTTGCTCTCGGCGAACTTGATGGCGGCCTCCACCTTGGGCAGCATGGAGCCGGGGGCGAACTGGCCCTCGCCGATGTATTTTTTCGCTTCGGCCACGGTCATCCGGGAAAGATCCTTTTGATCGGGCTTCTTGTAGTTGACGGACACCTTTTCCACCGCCGTCAGGATGACCAGGGCGTCCGCGTCCAGATCCTCCGCCAGCTTCTCGCTGGCCAGGTCCTTGTCGATGACCGCCGCCGTGCCGGTGAGGGTGCCGTCCGCATTCCTGATCACGGGGATGCCGCCGCCGCCCACGGTGACGACCACGAAGCCGTCCTTCTCCAGAGCCTTCACGGCGTCCAGCTCCACGATCTCAACCGGCAGGGGAGAGGCCACCACCCGGCGATAGCCACGGCCCGCGTCCTCCTTCATCACATAGCCCTTCTCCGCGGCGATCTTCTCCGCCTCCGCCTGGGAGTAGAAGGGGCCGATGGGCTTGCTGGGATTCTGGAACTTGGGGTCGTTTTTGTCCACCACCACCTGGGTGACCAGGGTGACCACCTGCTTTTGGATGCCCCGCTGGCGCAGGACTTTGGAGAGCCCCTGCTGGATGTGGTAGCCGATGTACCCCTGGCTCATGGCGCCGCACACGTCAAACGGCATGGCGGGGGTCACGTTGGAGGCAGACTCGTTCTGCAGCACGATGCGGCCCACCTGAGGCCCGTTGCCATGGGCGATGACCACGTCATACCCGGCTTCGATGATGTCCGCAATGTACGTGGAGGTCTTTTCCACGACCTCGAGCTGAGATTCAGCGGTGGCCGGCTTACCGGCTTCCTGGAGCGCGTTACCGCCCAGGGCGATCACGATCCTTTTCATAGCTGTCCTTTCTTTTTGCAAGATTTGATTCAATCCGTACCATTATTATAGAGCAGGAAACACATAGTGTCAACTTTGAAAGGTTGAACAAGGGCGGAAGATGTGCTATGATACGGGGGACAAAAGCAGGGAGGCGCACATGACTCGGCCGGATTTTGACATCGCATTTTCCATCGGTTCCTTTCATGTGTACTGGTATGCCCTTTTGGTGGTCGCCGGCATCGCCGCCGCCGTGCTCCTCACCGACAGGCGGGTCCAAAAGCGCCCCCTGCCCAAGGAGATCTCCCTGGATTTGTGCATCCTGGGCGTGCCCTTCGGGGTGTTGGGGGCCAGGCTTTTTGCCTGCCTCTCCGGCAGCGTCTCCTGGAGCCGCTTCTTTGACCTAAGCTATCCGGGGCTGTCCCTCTTCGGCGGGCTCAGCTTTGCCGCCGGGGCCATCCTCCTGTATCTTGCGCTGCGGAAGGCGGACATCAGCGAGCTTCTGGACGCGGCGGCTCCCGGGGTGTTCCTGGGCCTGGGCATCCGGGCCTGGGGCGATTTCTTCAACCGCAGCCACTATGGCCCCCTGGTGGAGACGACCGCCCACAAATGGTTCCCCCTGGCCACCTTCGGCAGCGACCTTCAGATCCACTACGCCGCCTTCTTCTATGAGTTTTTGCTCTGCCTCCTGCTGGTGCTCCTGTATTATACATGGGTGCGCCGCCGGGTGAAGGGGAAGGGGGACAGGTTCCTGCTCCTGGTCATGCTCTTCTGCCTGGGCCGCTATCTCATCGACTGCATCCGGGTGGACGGCATCCCCGCCGGCCCGCTTTCCTTCGATCAATGGTGCGAGGTCGGCCTCTTCGCGCTCTGCTTTCTCCTTATCATGCGCAACAAAAAGCTTCTTCGCCCCGGCGCCGCCGCCCTGCTTTTGATCCTGGGGCTTTTCACCGGCTGCGTCCAGCAGGATGCCTGGCTCTCCTACCGGATCCCGGAGACCCCGCAGCCCACCACCACCGCCATCCACACCCCCGCGCCCACCCGGGAGCCCGTGACCCTCACCTTTGAGCCGGTCCTGGGGGAGGACTTCCTCACGGACCGCAAGGGCATCCCTATCCTGGACAAGGACACCCATTACTTCACCTACTACCTCTCCTTTTATGACATGAGGGTCTATGAGGAGGAGGGCTACACCTACCTGGACGGCCTCTGCCTGAACGCCTTTGACGGCACCCTCACCGGGGAAGCCCGCATCTGTTTTTACGACGCCGACGGGAAGCTGGTCGGCTTCGGCACCCTGCACACCGCCGAGGGCGGGCTGACCCTCGCCGTGGGCGAAAACCGCATCTACGCCGAGATCCTCTCCGAAGTGGACGTGCAGGCCCTTTCCGCCGTCATCGAGCAGGTGGCCCCTTTTAATCCCGCGTAGCTTTCAATCGATGAACAAAACGTGAATTCCCCCAAAAGCGCTTTACAGCGCTTTTTTCCTGTTCTAAACTTTACCTATCTATGACAAAGAAGGTAACTGCCTATGGAAACTGCCGAACGGATCTGCAAACGGTTTCATTCCTATCTGCGCGCTGGGGAATACGCCGGCCGGGTCGCCGCCGTCACGGGGGAACGGGTGGACGTGGAGACCGCCTTCGGCACCGTTAGCCTGGTCAGCGGCGGGGCGCTGCAGCCCTTCTCCTGCCGCATCAGCGGGGTCCAGCCCTTTACGGCCATGAACATTCAGCCGGGCATGGACGTGATGCTGGATCAAAAGGGCATCGACATCCCCGATGTGGACCTGTATGTGGACGTGACCATGGCGGAGGATGTGGATTTGACCATCGAAGGCATGGTGAACCTGTTTTTGCCCGTGGATCTGTCCATCCGCGCCCGGTATATCCATAGGATCATCGAGCAGTTTTCCGCCAATGAGGATCTTTCCCTCCTGGTCATCGCCCCGGACAGCGCCCCGAACCTGAAGAAGCTGGTGGGGCCCATGGAGGATTTGTCCGCCGCCTTCTTTGAGCAGGACCTGGATCACATCCGTTCCGCCGCCGCGGCCTGCTCCGGCTTCGGCGGGGGGCTGGTGCCCGCCTCCGACGCCTTTTTATGCGGGTATCTGGCCTGCTTCTCCTGCCTTTCCTACGCCCTGGGGCGCAGCCGGGACACGGTGCTGAGCCTAACCCGGGCCGCCGCCCAGGGGGCCGTGACCAACACCAACGAAAACGGCGCCGTCGCCCTGCTGCAGGCGGGGGAGGGCATCGTGGCGGAGGACGTGTTCCAGCTGCTGCGGAGCCTGTTTTCCGACATCCCCTACACGTCCCTGTCCGCCTGGGGCAACCGCACCGCCAAGGGCACCAACGGCGTGAACACCCTGGTGGGCATCAGCGTCGCCCTTTACGATCTGTATCTGAAGAACGCCCTGGCCTGAGCTTTCGCCGGGTTTTGCATGGTTTTGTCCGTTTTGCGCAAACTATTGGAAAAACGAACCGAATGAAGGGGAACCCATGAGCAAATCCGTCCTGAACCGCATATGCGCTCTGCTGCTGAGCCTGGCGAGCCTTCTGCCCCTGTCCGCCTGCGACAGGGTGAAGGCGCTCTTTGCCGAAACGAAGCAGGAGCCTTTCTGCATCAACGAGGTGGTCACCAGCAACCAGCTCAGCCTTCGGGACGAGGTCTACGGCAGCCCGGACTGGATCGAGCTCTATAACGGCACCTCAGCCCCTATCCATCTCAACAACTACTATCTGACGGACAACGTGGCCGCGCCGCAGAAGGCCACTCGGCTCCCGGAGGTGGAGCTGCAGCCGGGAGAGTATCTTGTCCTCTTCGCCAACAAGAAGGACCGCCCCAACTGCCTGGACTTCTCCCTTAAGCGGAACGGCGAGACCCTGTCCATCCTCAACGCCCGCATGGAGGAGGTGACCACGCTGGTGATCCCCGCCCTCATCCGGGACGTTTCC
>ODAI013906643.1_pt1 | contig 11674 bp, 3 predicted proteins | sample 1539321 | NCBI WGS metagenome assembly ODAI01 (sample SAMN02144231, study PRJEB22623) | gut metagenome | biome: sheep rumen | host: Ovis aries | place: New Zealand
AGCGGCCACGCTCTCTGTCCAGTTGGTAGAGTAGGCGGTAGCACCGTCGCCCGTGATAGCCACACCGGTAATATTGATGGTTCCGGCACCCGTATTGGCAAAGTTGTAAGTAACGCTGGCGTTGGCTGCACACTCGCCGAAGTCGTAGGTTAAGCCAGAAGTCTGTACGGCACTCTCGCTGTCGGTGACACTGAGCTCTGGTGCATAGTTGATGCCCTGAATTTCGTCGATATAACCATAGTAGCCTACAAACTGTAGCTTCTTAACCGTAGCCGGAACATCGCTCAGCAGGACAGCGGTATAGCTGGTTGCATTGAGGACATCATTTGTCAGCTTCTTGGTATATACCTGTTCATCATTTGCATCGAGGCCATTAACTGTTACATAATAGGAAGAACTGTTATACTCAATCTTTGCCTTGACAACAAACATGTCGCCTGCAGTTACATTGACATTGGGGGTCGTCATAACATAAGCTGGTGAGTTATAACTTGCATAAGCAGCACCATCACTGAACATCCATCCGGTATTCGTCCAACGTGCCGGGAGCTGGTTGTCATTAAAGTCAATCACGGAAAGACCTGTGGGCAGCACGGTACCGCTGACTGCAAATACCACATTCTCCATACCAGTAGCACTCACCGTAATGTCTGATGAGTGGTTGCCTACAGCAGCAGACGACATCGTGATGGTCACCTCCTGGCTTGCGCCAGCAGCCAATGATGTGGGAGCACCGCTGACAGTGAATATCGAGCTATTTGAAGAAGTTACCGTGATGCCCTCCAGCGTAGCGAGACCTGTATTGGCAATAGTAAACGTCTTGGCAGTAGCCTCGGAGATGATTCCATAGTCGAGCGAAGAAGGCTGCGTTACCACCATCTTCGGCTCGATGGGCAGCTGGCCGCCGTAGAACATGCGGATGTCAGCCTGTGAAGCATTGATGGCTATATAGTATTTACCGACAGGCACACCTGTGAAAGAGAATGTCTTCCAATTAGACGGGTCAAGCGAAGGCTCGCTGTCAAAGTTTGTCCATGTTGTGCCATCGGCAGAATACTGCATCTGCAGGTGCTGATAGCTTGTATTGCTGGTGCTGTAGCCCTTTGCCTCAACATAGAACACTTCACCCTCAGCAATTGTCAGCTTCGGAGTAATCAGGCGAGCATTGTTTGAAAGATACCATGAAGTATTATAAGCACCATTATCCTCTGAGTAATACCAAGTGCCAGTTGTAGTCCAGTCAGTAGGCAATGAAGTAAAGCCATACTCATAAACCTTATTGGCATCGCGAATCGTACCACTGGCATTGATGACGAAGTCTGCAATACCTTCTGTAGTGGAAGAAATTGTAATAGCACTACTACTCGTGGCAGCAGGCATCGTGATGGTCAGCGTAGCCTCGCCACCAGCAGCGATAGATGTTGCAGACAAGGATGCGCCAAAGCTTCCAGTCTCTGAAACCGAGAGCCCCTCGACAGCGGCAGTTCCAGGATTGCTCAGCGTAAAGGTATGCGTTGTTCCAGCTGTTGCCAGGCCGAAGTCGTAGGCATAGGGAGAAGTCAGCTTTGTGCTACCGTCCTTGACAGTAAGGGAAGAACCATCAACAGATGCGGATTCGTAAGTAAACGTTGTCTTAGGGATAAAATATCTGTTGCCACCACTGCAACGACTACATGTCACATCAGAAGCTGTGCTTCCATAGAAAGTAGAATTAGCCTTAGCAACATAAGAACCTGTAGTGGTAACTTTCGTTCCGATAAGCAGATTCCCTCCGCCATACTCATATGGTGTAGAGAAAGTAATAGTCATCTGCGAACCATCAAGAGTTAGTTCTCCAGTGTAAACGGTCGTTGCATCCGTTTCTGTTGAATAGGCTGAAAGAGTCGCACTTGCTACCTCCTTCATATACACCAAATAAATTGGAAGTTTTGCTCCCCAAGAAAAGTTGGCGCAATAAAATGTGATGCCAGTAATAGTTTTGCCAGATATGTCAGTTAACATGGTTGACGGAACGACAAATTCAGAACGGTCTCCATTGGTGTCTGCATTGTAGGCGTAAATGGGAATCTCGTTTGATGTAGATGTTGCTGATTCATAAATTGTCAGCTCATCCGCCCACGCAGAATTTGCCCCCACAAGTAGTGTTAGGAGCAAGGTGAGAAGAATCTTTCTTCTCCTGAATTTTAAGTTGGTGAATTGTTTCATAAGTGATTTTTTTAGTTGTTATTATTTGTTGATAGGTACTTTATTCTGTCTTGGTCGCTCCGCTCAGAATTCTCTGCAAGCACGTGTGGCGGTGCGAATCTCGCAGATCATGGGGACAGGTTGTGTTTGTCCCCATGATCTTTGTTCACTTCTGCATATACTTCTTGCCGTTACGGATTACGATGCCGCGATAGCTGCTATCAACCTGCTGTCCGCTGATGTTGTATAGGCAGTCTTTTGTATTGGCCTTTTCCTGTCTTACATCGCTGATGCCGGTGGGGGCTGGTTTCTGGTCCTTGTAGATGATGACGTCGGAGAAGTATCCCCACAGTGAGATAGCCGTGGTGGAACCGTTGAGCAGCACGTGTTCGAAGCAGTAGAATGCCTTGTCGTCATCGCTGTAGAAGAACTGGATGTCGGTCAGCGTGTCGTTGGCACCACCGCAGTAGTAGATGTTCTCGCCACTATACTTGCCAATGTACTGTCCCATGGGGAAGATGTAATAGACGATGCCTTCCTGCTCGTATCTGGTGCCGCGCAGCCATGCATTGCCGTTCATCGGGTTGGGGAAGTAGAATCCTACCTTGTCGTCGTCGAACTCTACCTCCATGTTCTCGGTGCCCTCCTCGGCATGCTCGCCATCTTCGTCATTGTAGTGGAATGTGTAGCTGATGTGCCATGTCTCCTTGACGGCCGTTGATGGAGCGAGGGTGAAGCCCTCGAAGTTATCGAGGTTGAGGTTCTCCGAGGCAACGCGGAAGCGGTATGTGCCTGCCTCCAGGCCACTGACGGTATATGTCTCGAAATCGGTTTGCGTGTTGCGGTTCTCGTTGAACAAGCTTGTCCACTCGCCGCCATCCTTCTGGTATTCCACCTTGACGTCGGTATTATACTGTCGCGAACGTGCCTGGAAGGTCATGGCCTGTCCGGTCTGTACCTTCAGACGTGGCGTGACTATCCATCCGCCCGGCTCATAGCTGCCCTGTGCCTCTCCGTCGCTGAACGTCCAGCTGGTGCCTACTACGTCCCACCCCTCCGGCAGGGTGTTGCTGCTGAAGTCTTCTGTCCACTGGTTGGGATCGGTGATGCTTGCCATGGCCTTGACGGTCTTGGTGTCGCCGTCAGTAGCCTGTATGGTGATGTTGGCAGCATGACCGCCGTATGCCTCAGCTGCGTAGTGGAAGGTGACGTCGAAGGATACGCTCTCGCCCGCCTGGACGGTAATCGACGAGGTGCTGACGGTAAACTCGCTGTTGTCGGACGCGATGGTTGCTGTCAGCTCGGCATCGCCGGTGTTGCTGACGGTAATGGTGCCGGTGATATCAGCCGTGACGGTTCCGAAGTCGAGCACCGTCTTGTCAATCTCCATGACGGGAGCGGGAACCTTGTAGGTGCTCTTGATGTTCAGGAGATAGGGGCTGTTGGCGTCGTTCGATGCAATGGTCAGCACACCCTCGCCATCCTGTGCCGGTGTGGCAATGGTGACGGTAGCCGTCTCACGCGGTGCTATGGCCGTCAGTGTGGCTCCTGCCGTGATGGTATATCCGCCCGTGACGCTGATGCTGCTGATGGTCAGCTCTGACATTCCGTTGTTCTTCAGCGTGAACGACTGCTCCGTGCCGGCAGCCACCTTGCCGAAGTCGAAGGTGCCGCCCGAGACATAGTCTAAGACAGTCAGCTCAGGGTTGGCGGTTGCCTCGGCGAGCGTGTAGGTGAAGTCGTCGAAGTTGGCATTAGACAGAAGCAGGGCTACGCGTGTGTCGTTGGTCGTTGTAAAGGATACCTGTTCCCACGAAGGCGTACCGCTCGTTGTCTTACTTAGCGTCTTGGTATCTATCTGACTGCCTAAGGTCAGCACACCGTCAGCGTAGGTGCAGGCGTAGGCCGTGACCGAAGCCTGGTAGTTCTTGGTGCGGTTGCGCAGGTAGAACGAGAACTGTCCCGTCAGCTCGGGCGTAATGAGGTAGTCGGCCGTATGTGCACCCTCTACCAAGATGGAAGGCTTTTTGGTTTTGAATCTCTCGTCATCACGTGAGAAGTCGTTGGCATTGCCGCTGAAGTCCCATCCCTCGGGCAGGGTGAGCACCTTCGTCGTGCCCTGCCAGGAAGTGCTGAAAGTGTCGAATCCCTCAGTGACGGTTTCTGCTGCACTGGCCGCCATGCTGCCTGCGAAGAGGGCTGCCACGACGGTTAGTGCGGAAACTAATGTTCTTGTTATCTTTGTCATCTTATATATAATAAGGTGTAAGGTAGAATTTAAAGCTTGACCTTCATGACCTTGTCGGCCACCTTGATAATATAGAGGTTGTTCTGCTTCAGGGCGATGTCGGCCTGATGGCTCTGCATCTTCTGTGTATAGACCATACGGCCATTCATGTCGTAGATGGCTACCTGGTCGCCAATCTTGGCGTTGGTGATGTGTATGCCCTCTGCGCTTCCCAGCACCTTCACCTGTGACAGTTGTGCTGCCGGAACGTTCTCGATGGCGGTCGTCTCCTGCTCGTAGGTGACGATGAGGCGGTTATACTGGCTGCTGACGGCAGGCGTCTTGACGAAGCCGTTCGCGTCGATGGTCAGCTCTGTGCCATTGAAGGTTACGGTGTTGATTTTCCAGCCGTCGGCGGTCTCGATGAAGTATGAGTACTGCTTGGTCTGCTCGACGGTCTGCCATACGCTGCCGCCCTCAGCTTGCTGTATGGCGATGTAGTAACTCTCTGTGGGCACGGTGCTGTCGGGGTTGAAGGGGTCAATCTCTGCATCGTCGCTGCAGTCGTCACCCTCTATCCACAGGGCTGAGAAAATCCAGCGGTTATCAATCTTGCCGACACGCGTGGTCTCGCCGGTAGTGATGTCTATCTCGTAGAGCGCAGTGTCGTACTTGCCGTTGGTGCGCCACTCCTTGTCAGGCAGCGAGCCCCAGGAGCCCCAGTCGTTGATTCCCTTTCCGCTGTTGTAGTAGCCTACCCAGTACATTTTGTTGGGATTGCTCTTTGCGAAGCATGCAGCCTGCCGGCTATACTGTGAGCTGTAGCCCGTGGCGGGCAGCAACGGCTCGTAGTCGGTATAGGTCTCACCGGTGTCGGCATCGGTCTTCTCTACGGCCTTGGTCTTAAGCAGACCGGTGGCGAGGTTGAACTCCCACAGCTGGGCACCTGTCAGGTTGTTGTCGATGTCGCGCTGTTTGCCGTCGTCACCTATCGCAGCACTGCTGCCGCCGCTGGTCAGGGCAAAGGCGCGGCCCTCGCTGTTGATGGCGAAGGTGATGAAGTTATAATAGTACAGACCCTTGGTGATGGGCGTTACCTTCATGGTGCGCAGGTCGATGGTACACAGTGCATATCCGGCATCGCCGTCGGTCATGTCGTCGTCCTCGTCAGTGAAGTAGTCGGGGTCGGAGGTAATCTCCTCGGGCAACTGGTTGCCGGTCAGGTAGAACAGGCCATAGACCTTGCCGTCCTTGGGGTTGTAGGACATACCTGCACACTCCAGGTGGTCGCTCTTGGGACGAATCTCGGTGCTGAGCAGGTTACCGGTCACGGCATCCCACTTGCAGACGCGGAACAACTCCTCATCGACGGTTGATGACTCGTCGCGCGAGTAGATAGTAACCAGCTTGCCGTTGACATAGACGGCACCTGAGTTGCCGTACATCATATTGAAGTTGTTAGCCCAAATCTGCTTCTCATTGCTGGCTTTCACTTCATTAGCCACAACGGCAGGATCCTTGACTGGGGTTGACAGTTTAGAGCCATCCCATGTCATGCTATAGATGCCATTATCGACAATGAAGATACTTTTGCTGAGTTCTGTGTTCCATCCAACGTATTCGGACTTCATCTGTTCGCCGTCGTCGTAACGGTTGTTATGTCCGATACCTTTAATGGTCTGACCACTTACTGAAAGTGTCGTTAGTATCATTGCCGATGCGACAAGGATAGTAAGTTGTTTTTTAAACATTGTTTTTGTATTTATAATAGTTGTTATTAAAAAATTGCTGCAAAAGTACTATTATTTTTTTCATTATGCAACTTTTTCTAGGAAAAAAGTATTAAATATGCATGAAAAACCATTATCCTCTAATATTTTCGTGGAAAAATTCTCGAATTACAAAAAAAATCATTTACTTTGCATTTGAATTCGTGAATCTTCGGATGAAGAAAGTGTTTCTGTGGATTGGGATTGTGCTGCTGTCGCCCATTCTGCTGTTTGTCATACTGACAGTATTGCTATATTGTCCTCCTGTGCAGAACTGGGCTGTGCAGAGGGTGGTTGCTGTAGCTTCGGAGAAACTCGGAGCCGATGTCAGCGTTGGGTATGTGTGTCTAAAGTTTCCCCTCGATCTGAGTCTCGAACATTTCGTCATGGTTCAGCATGCCGACACTGTTGCCGACATCGGACGTCTCGTGGTAGATGTGCAGCTGCGCCCCCTTTTCGACAATAAGGTGATTGTCAACGAGCTTGAGATTGACCATGCAAAGGTCAACACCTCCGACTTCATAGCCGCCGCCCGTGTAAAAGGCCGTCTGCAGCATCTGTATGTGGCCAGCCGTGGTATCGACCTCGACCGGCAGACCGTGGAAGTGAACGGAGCGCGTATTGACGGTGCCGATGTCGATGTGGCACTTAGCGACAGCGTTCCCCCCGACACCTCTACCACAAAGAGCCTCTGGACTATCAGCATCGACAGTGTTGTTGTGGCGCGAAGCAGCGTCTTGGTGCATATCCCTGGCGACAGCATTAAGATTGGTGCCTCGATGGGGCGGCTCTCGGTGTGCAACGCTCTCATCGACCTTGGTTCCGAGAACTACAGCGTTGGCAGCATCCGCTGGCAAGACGGCAGTCTGTTCGACGTTAGTAATGTATATATAGGAATAGACAGCGTGCTGTTCGACTCGCAGTCGGGTCGTCTCAGTGTTAGCCGTCTTGCCGCCCGCACCCCCGACAGCAATGTCGATGCAGAGCTGATGCTCGACCTAACAGTCTTCGACTCTATCAGTCCTGGTCAGCTCAGTGCTCGTTTGAAAGCCGACATCGGCAGATACGACATCATGCGTTTTGCCGAGGTAATTCCGCAGGACGTGGTCAGACTGCTGCCCGATGGCCCGGTGAGCCTGAACGCGACGCTCAATGGCAATATGGAACATGCTTCTATCGACAGCCTCTTCATCGATGTTCCGTCGCTCGTGAAACTCACGATGAATGGCAACGCCTATAACCTTAACGACATGAAGTCGGTGCACGGAGAGCTTGACCTTACTGCCGACACATACGGACACGGACGGCTGACGGGGCGTGGCAGTGTGGATATGAGCAGCGAAAAATATGATGCCGACCTGAAACTGACGGCTCTCGACGTTCACCATTTATTGCGCGACGTGCCGTTGTATAGTATCACCTCCGACGTGAGATTGAAGGGGCGTGGCTTCGACTTAATGTCGCGGCAGACTGTGATGGAAGCCGATGCCACAGTGCCTCATGTGCGCTACGACGGCTACAACATGAGCGGACTGTCTCTGAAAGCACAGCTGCGCGGTGGCCATGCCGTTGCCGACATCAGTAGTCGTAACAGTGTGGTCAATGGTGATGTGAGCATCGATGCTCTCGTTGACCGTCGCCGTCTGCGTGGCACGGTTGTTGCCGACATTGCCAATGCCGACCTTTATCGCCTGAAGGTGATGGACGACACGATGAACGTGAGCCTGTGCGGATATTTCGACATCGACAGCGACATGAAGCACAGCCATAGCGTGCAGGGCACCGTCAACGACCTTACTCTTCGCGGAGCGCAGCAGACCGTGCGCCCCACCGATGTAGTTCTTAACATAGTATCGCGCCGTGATACCACCGTTGCAAACATCGATACCGGCAATCTGAGCATCGACCTTGCCGCAGCAGGCGACTACGAACGTCTCATCAGCTGTTGTCAGCGGTTGGCAGCAGAAGCCAACCGCCAGCTGACGGCCCGTGTCATCGACCAACCGAAGCTGTTTGGTATGCTTCCCGACATGAAGCTCGACATCGTCAGCGGCAACGACAATCCTCTGGCGGCTCTGTTCAATGCCAACGGCATCAAGTACAAGGAGTTCAGCCTACAGCTTCGTACCTCGTCCGAGAGTGGTATCAACGGCAACGGATATATCCACTCTGTCGATTATCAGCACAACAAGCTCGACACTATAGCTTTCATCATCAACACCACCGACTCTATGAAAGTGCGCTTCCATGCGCTCGTAGAGAATAACAAACGCAATCCGCAGTTCGTGTTCCGCTCTGAGCTTGACGGCTATCTCTATGCGAATGATGCTGAGGTGAACATTGTGTATTTTGACAGCGAAGGCAAGCGCGGACTTGACATGGGTGCCACTGCCGAGCTTCGTTCCGACGGCATCAACTTCCGTCTGCAGCCTCGTCGTCCGCTCATCGGTTACAAGTGGTTCACGCTCAACGACGATAACTACATCTTCCTCGGTGCCGACAACAAGGTGAGTGCCAACGTAAACCTCATCGGCGACGACCGCTCGGGAGTGAAGATATACTCTGCCCATCAGGACAGTACGGCTCTTCAAGACATCACCGTCAGTCTGTATAAGTTCGACATCGGCAAGGTGACATCGGTGATACCATACGCGCTTCCGCAGGTAGAGGGCATTCTCAATGGCGACTACCACATTGTGCAAAATGCCGAGGGCCGTCTGTCGATAGCCTCCGACATGTCGATTACCGATATGGCCTACGAACACAGTCCTATTGGCAACATCAGCAGCGAGTTCATCTATATGCAACGTGAGGGCGATGCCCACTGGGTGGAAGCCCATATTATGAAAGACGACGCTGAGATAGGACTTCTTAAGGGCACATATCATGCCGCTGGCGACAGTCTTGATGCCGTGTTTGAGATGAACCGTTTCCCACTGTCGGTGGTCAATGGATTCATCACCGACCATGTAGCTGGTCTCGAAGGGTATGGCGAAGGCAGCCTGGCTGTAAGGGGACCGGTAGGGCAGCCGCTGGTGGATGGTGAGATTTACCTCGACTCTGCCCGTATCGTTAGCGTCCCTTATGGCTTGAGCCTGCGCCTCGACAATGACCCCGTACGTATTGTGGGCAGCCGGTTGATGCTTGAGAACTTCAACATCTATGCCTATAACGACAATCCGCTGGGCATTATGGGAAGCCTCGACTTCTCAAACCTTGACAAGATACGCTGCGACCTGCGTTTTCGCGCACGTGACTTCATGCTCATCAATGCCAAGGAGAATCCTTCGAGCATAGCCTACGGCAAAGCCTTTGTTGACATCTTCGGAAGCGTCAGCGGACTGAGCGACGACCTGCGAGTGCGCGGCCGTCTCTCGGTGCTCGGAAAGACCGACATGAGCTATGTGCTGCGCGACAGTCCGCTCTCCACCGATAATCATCTCGACGAACTCGTCAGATTCGTTGACTTCGCCGACACTGTGAAGGTGGCAGAGATAGAGCGTCCGGCGATTGCCGGACTCTCGGTTGACCTCACTGTCTATGTTGCCAACGGCACGCATATCATGGCCTATCTGAATGCCAACCACAGCAACTATGCCGACCTGACCGGTGGCGGTACGCTCCGGCTGCGCTATAACAATATGGATGCCCTTCAGCTGACGGGTCGATACACACTGAACAACGGCGAGATGAAGTATGAACTGCCGGCGATTCCACTGAAGACCTTTACCATTCAGGACGGAAGTTATATCGAGTTTACCGGCGATGTCAGCAATCCGCGGCTCAATATCACAGCCACCGAGCGCACCAAGGCTACGGTGAGCGACGAGAACGGCATCAGCCGTTCGGTGGTGTTCGACTGCGGAGTGGTTATCACTAAGACGGTGCGCGACATGGGACTGGCGTTCACACTCGACGCCCCCGAGGACATGGAACTGAGTGGCGAGCTGAAGACCATGGGAGCCGACCAGCGCAGCAAGTTAGCAGTGTCGATGCTCACCACGGGCATGTATCTTGCCGACGGCAATACCAGCAGCTTCTCGATGAACAACGCCTTGAGCTCGTTCCTCAACAGCCAGATCAACAGCATTACGGGTAGTGCGCTGCGCACTCTCGACCTCTCGTTCGGAATGGATCAGACTACCGACCTTACGGGTAGCACGCATACAGACTATTCGTTCAAGTTTGCAAAGCGCTTCTGGAACAACCGATTCAAGGTGGCTGTCGGCGGTAAGGTGTCGTCGGGTGCTGCCACAATGCAGGAGGGCTACAACAAATCGTTCTTTGACAATGTGTCGCTTGAATACCGTCTTGGCGATAACGCCAATAAATATCTCTCGGTGTTCTATAAGAATAATGTGTACGACTGGCTCGAAGGCTACACGCAGGAGTATGGCGGAGGTTTTATATGGAAACGAACTATGCAGAATTTCTGGGATATTTTCCGAAAGGAACAACGGATGCCAGTAAGACAAACAGATAAGAAAAGGACAACAGATAAAACAGATTGAACTGAATTATGTGCGATAGGGTAAAAAATGTTGTATTGGCTATTATATTGTTGCTCGTATGTATGTCGTGCAGCACTACGAAGAGCGTGCCGGATGGCGACCGTCTTTTCGTGGGACTGAAGAAGATAGCTTACGTCAACGACAGCAGTGATGCCCACCATGATGCTGCTAAGGAAGAAGTTGAGGCGGCACTTGCCACTCAGCCTAACGGCGCGCTCTTCGGCAGCAGCTACTACCGTTCGCCGTTCCCTATGCGGCTGTGGGTTTGGAACTTCTTTTCCGGCAGCCGTCAGCCCATCGACAAATGGATTGCCAAGCATTTCGGCAAGCCGCCGGTGCTGATGAGCTGGGTGAACCCCGAGTTGCGTGCCACGGTGGCGAAGTCTGTGCTCCGCAACAAGGGCTTCTTCCATAGCGATGTGAGCTATACCACGATTCCCTTGCGCAATCCCAAGAAGGCGAAGATAGGCTATACCGTGTCGATGGGCGACTACATGCGTTTCGACAGTATCGAATACGTGGGCTTCACCCCCGAGATGGACAGCATCATTGGCAGCGCACGTTCGGAGGCTTGCATACGACGTGGTCAGCCGTTTGCCGTCGATGCACTTGATGCTGAGCGACAGCGTATCTCCACACTGATGCGCAACAACGGCTACTACTTCTATCAGCCTGCCTATACCAGTTATCTGGCAGATACCGTTCAAGTCAGAGGCAAGGCACAGATGCGGTTTGTGCTTGCAAAGAATACGCCTGCATTAGCCATGAAGCGATGGTACGTGGGCAAGCTGAAAATTGCCTTGCGCAAGCGTTTCAACGAGCAGCTTAACGACAGCCTCGTAAGGCGCACGCTGAACATTCGCTTCAACGGCAAGAAACCGCCCATCACGCCGAGAGCACTGCTTGCCGACATGAAGATACGTCCGCGCCAGGAATTCAACTATGACAACTATATGGAAACTGTGCAGAACATCAATGCCATG
>ODAI011924335.1_pt1 | contig 11673 bp, 7 predicted proteins | sample 1539321 | NCBI WGS metagenome assembly ODAI01 (sample SAMN02144231, study PRJEB22623) | gut metagenome | biome: sheep rumen | host: Ovis aries | place: New Zealand
GCAAGGCAAAGGACAGCCCCAATACGAAGAGATCAAGAAGACCACGAACGGCGCACTCATGAGGACTACAGGCGAGAAGACGCAATCGCTGGTAGCACATCTGAAGGTGCCCGCTGATGCCACCGACCCGGCCGCCGACCTACGCGACCAGCTGGAAAATGTGCTGAAAGCCCTGCCAGCAAAAGGTGAAGCACCTGTTCCGAGGGGTCGGAAACTACTGGAAAAAGACGGTGTCGAAGTTCGCCTGAACGCCAAGGGAAGCCTGGAGATAGGCATGAAAATCGACCTGAGAGAGAATGCAGATTACATCAAAAAAATTTACGAGACTATGACGGAGATTAATAGCAGTCATGCTGAACTGAACAAGCTGAAAGTGAGGGTAGCGTAAAAGTATTCGAGTATTCGAGTATTCGAGTTTTCATTTTGGGCCTCAAAACACTGGTTTTTGAGGCCCTTAATCTCTGAAAACCCCTGTATTTACAGGGAGAGCAGGCTACAGCTGGACAGTGACGGCCTTGCCGCTGTACTCCACGAGCTTGCCCTCGGGAGCATCGAGGTCGAGGGGACGGGGATGACTGCCAGAGACGAGGACGACATTGAAGCGACGCTGCTTGAGCATGCCGGGGAACTGGCCCTGGCGCTGGGCGAAGGTGACGGTCTTCGCGGCATCGTCGTAGCGGATGTCGATGGTGGCATACTGGCCGCGCTCGTAGTTGTAGTTGGTGCCCTCATCCTCGTAGAGCTGGAACTCGCCCTCCTGACCGGCATAGACACAGAGCTGGATGAGCTCGGCAGCCTTCTCGTCGCTCCACTCCATAGCAGGGCCGAAGGGGATGATGGCTCCCTCGCGCACATAGACGGGGATGCGCTCGTAGGGGGCATCGACCACCAGCCTGCGGCTGACGGGATGAGAGGCAGCGCGCCCGATGACTTTCTCGCCTGTGTAGAGGTCGTACCAGCCACACTGACTGGGGAAGTAGACCGAGCGGTTGCGGGCCTTGTAGTAGCCCACGGGGCAGGCCATGAGCGCCGGGCCGAGCATCCACTGGTTGCCGATGTCATTGACATTGCTGTCGCTGGCGAAGTCCATCACGAGGGCTCGCATGAGGGTGTAGTCGCGGAAGTGTGCCCAGCCGGCGAGCGAATAGAGATAGGGCATGAGGTGATAGCGCAGACGGTCGTAGTAGACGAACGACTGATAGGCGGGATGACTGTCGGGAGCGATGTTCCATATCTCGCGCAGGGGCCACTGGCCGTGAGCACGGAACAGCGGGATGAAGGCTCCGAACTGGTTCCAGCGGGTCTGCAGCTCGCGCCACTCCTTGAGGTCTTCGTTCTCCTGGCCTGTGCGGTCGAAGAGCTGCTGTGCAGCCACATAGCGGTTTTCGACGCAGAAGCCGCCCTGGTCCATGCCCCAGAAGGGTATGCCTGAGAGCGAGAAGTTGAGGCCGGCGGTCATCTGTGCGCGCATATCCTCCCAGCGGGTGCCTATGTCGCCGCTCCAGGTGGCCGTAGAGTAGCGCTGTTCGCCGGCAAAGCCGCTACGGGTGAGCAGGAAGACGCGGGGGGCATCACCCTTCGCCTTCTTGAATACTGAGCGCTGGCCCTCATAGATGGCCATCGCATTGACCAGTGAGTAGGCATTGAAGTACTCGGTGGAGGTGCCCAGGAAGGTGGGGCCGCAGAGGGCCTTGCGATACCACATGGGCGTGCAGTCGCGCACGTTGGGCTCGGAGGCATCCATCCACCAGGCGTCGATGAGAGTTGAGAGTTGAGATTTGAGATTTGAGGTTTGAGGTTTGAGGTTTGAGGTTTGAGAGTTTTTAGCTCTCAACCCTGTATAGAGATTCTCATCCATCTGGCGCCAGAAGACTTTGCGGGCCTCGGGGTCGTAGGCATCGTAGAAGGATCCGCGGAAGCCGAGCCAGTCGTGGATGTCGTCGGTGATGGCCTGACGGTAGATCCACCCCTTGCTGTCGAGTTCCTTGTAGTTGTCAACGGTGTCGTAGAACTTGGGCCAGACAGAGATCATGAACCTTCCGTTCATCTGATGTACGCTGTCGAGCATCGCCTGAGGATTGGGGAAACGGGCGGCCTCAAACTGATGGCTGCCCCAGTCGGGAAGGGGCCAGTAGTTCCAGTCCTGCACGATATTGTCTACGGGGACATGGCGTTTTCTGAACTCTGCCAGGGTCTCCTCTATCTCGGCACTGCTCTTGTATCTCTCCCTGCTCTGCCAGAAACCCAGCACCCACTTGGGATAGAGCGAGGCCTTGCCCGTGAGCGTGCGGTAGCCGCCGATGACTTCGTCCATGTCGCGGCCGGCGATGAAATAATAGTCCATGTCGCGGCTCATCTCACTCCAGATGCTGATGGCCTTGCGCTTGTTGCCGTCGAAGGGAGGTGCCACACGCAGTCCACAGTAGCTCACCCCGCCGTCGGGCTTCCATTCGATACGCAACTGTGTCTTCACGCCTTTCTTCAGTTCCGAGGTGAACTTCCAGGAATTGGGGTTCCATGCCGTGCGCCAGCGCTCTGCCACCACTTCCTTGCCGCCGATATACACACGCATGTAACCGGCATAATAGAGGATGAAGTGATAGACATCGGTCTCGGGAGCCTCGATGAATCCGTCGTAGACCACCTGCGCACCGTCGAGGTTGAAACCGCGGGGCAGGTTCTTGATGCCACCGTCGTCGGTGGCATTGCCAATCTTCGAGGTCGACGGACAGTCATACTCAAAATAGATGGAATCCTCGCCACGCACCACCTTGCGGCCGTCCTTGTCGGTGTAGGTGCCGGTAAGATGTCCCTCGCGCCCGCTTTTGTCATAGAGCTTGAAGGCGCGGTTGAGCTGGATATAGTCGTTGGGGTTGCCCCAGCGGCAGAGGCTGTAGCTGTCCCACAACAGACCGTAGTTGAGGTTGCTCATCACAAAGGGCACACTCACCTTTGTGTTATACTGGTATAGTTCTTCGTTCATGCCGAGCATATTGTATTCTTCCGCCTGGTGCTGACCGAGACCGTAGACGGCCTTGAGGTCACTCTGTGGCTCGAAGAGAGCATGCCAGGACACACCGTTGAGTTCCTGCTCCGACAGTGTGCGCTGCGGCACACCCAACTCGCGCTCAGGCACGCGGAAGGGCTTGAAAGTCTTGCCGTTTCTTGCCTCTTTGAGCAGTTGCTTGCCAGTGGCGTCGTAGAAAGCGACATCACCTGTCTTTTTGTCGACCACGGCCTTCACACGGGCGGCGGTCACCGTCACCTTGCTCCCTTCCTCAGTGATATCGAAAGCGGGCTTGGCGGTCTGCTTGACGATGATGAGGCTGTTTTTCTGCGGAAAGGCCGCGTCGGGAGTGGCTCTCACACGGATGATGTTGTCGGCCACGACCTCGAGTGCCACCAGCCGGGCACCGTCTTGCTGCGGACTCTCCACTTCGATAGTCACGATGTTGCCGCTCTTCGTATAGGCTGCTGCCTGCGCCAGCGAGGCACTGGCAAGCATGAGAGCGGCGACGAACATTTTGATTGTCTTCATAATTAGGTTATTTTTAGAAAGTTTTTAGGTTGTCTGTTTCTTCCTCACACTGCTGTCGCGGATTTTCAGGATCATCGGCACCACTTCACGGTAGATTTTCTTGTCGCCGTTGATGTTGCGCAGAAGGAGTTCGCACGCCTTCATGCCCTGCACATGGGCCTGGTCCATGATGGCCGACAGCTTGGGGGTGACGAAGGCGGCGCTGTCGCCGTCGGTGAAGCCGATGATGGCCACATCGTCGGGGATATGGAGGTCTTTGCTCTTGATGGCATCGAAGGCGGCATAGGTGATGATGTCGTTGAAGGCGAGGATGGCATCGGGAGGGGTGGGACTCTCAAGGAGTCGGAGGGTGGCGTTTCGAGCCACGTCGAAGTCGATTTTGTCGCAGGCTACCAACTCACGGTCGATGGGGATGCGGTTGTCGCGCAGGGCCTCGAGATAGCCGTGCTTGCGGCGCTTCACCATATCGAGGTGGTTGGGGCCTCCCACGAAGGCGATGCGACGGCAGCCGTTGTCGATGAGGTGCTGCGTGGCCTCCTGGGCGGCGATATCGCCATTGGCCACCACCTGCGAGAAGAGTTCGGGCAGGCACGTGCGGGCAAAGAACACCAAGGGAATGCCCATCTCGTGAATCTCGCGGAAATGGCCATAGTCGACGGTATCCTGGGCCAGACAGGCCACGATGCCCTCCACATGCATGGAGATGAAGTTGTCGATGGCCTGCTCCTCACGTGAATGGTCTTCATGGCTGTTGGAACTGAACACTGAATAACCATTCATGCGGGCACACTCCTCGATGCCGTCGAGCACAGCGGCATAATAATGGGTGACCAGGTTGGGCACGACGACACCGATGACACGGGGAGCCTCCTTGCGCAAACTCTGGGCAAACGGGTTGGGGCGGTAGTTGAGCTGCTTGGCAAGAGCCTTCACTTTCGCTCTCATCTCCTCGCCCACTTCGTGACTGCCACGAAGGGCCCTGGAGACGGTGGCGATAGACACTCCGAGCTGCTGGGCCAAGTCTTTCAATGATGTGCGGCGTTGTTTCATAACATGATTATCTTTCCCATAGACACAACGGCACAAAAATCTTCCGACTGCCGGCTAATGTTAACGTGCCACATCTCACATTTAAGCAACGTGTCTGCAGCCAATATGAGATGGCCAAAGTGTCTTGGATGGTTCTTCGTGTGGCAAAGATACTGCAAAATATTGTGTTTCGCAAACGTTTACGTTGGTTTTTTCACTCTAAACCTTTGATTTTCTTTTCCAAGGCTGTACCTTTGCATGCGATTAGGAAAATTTTATATGAGTAATGAATAGTTGATAATAAGTTAGTATGAAACTGAATAATGAGTGCTGTTGTGAAACAGTGCTCATTATTTTTTTGTGACGCAGGCAAAAAAAGGCCCCCGTTTCAAGCGCCCACCTGCTCAAGGGGCTCCTTTCCAAGTGCCTCCGTTCAAGTGTCCGGTAGGTTGCTGCATTGCAGCAACAAAATCCCCCCTCTTTATTTGTGGAATTTGAAATGGTCGAAGCCTTCACCATATACACCGATCACGCGGCTCTGGCTGACAAAGGCCGTGGGGTCCACCTCATCAATAATATGAAAGATCTCGCTCGACTGCCTCTTCTTTGCCAAGACAAACAGCATCTTCATCTCATTGCCGGAATAGAACCCCTGCGCATTGACCACGGTCACCCCGCGGTGCGCCTCCTGGTTGATGCGCTTGGCTATCTCCTCATAATGGCTTGAAATAATGAAAAACTGTACCGAACTGCGGCGGGAGTTCACCACCTGGTCGATGCAGAAAGCGGTGACACACAGCACCACATAGCCATAGATCACTTTTTCCCAGTCGTGAAACACAAGATAGGAACTGGTGATGACAAAGATGTCGCAGAGCAGGATCACACGGCCCAGCGAGATGTCGCGATATTTGTTCACGATGGCAGCGATGATGTCGGTGCCGCCCGTACTACCGTTGAACGACAGCCCCAAACCTACGCCGCTTCCGCAAAAAATAGCCCCTATGATACTCGCCATGAAAGGCTGGTCGTGGAGCAATTGCATCTCCTGGCCCAAATCGGTGAAAAAGGACAGAAACAAGGTGAGCATGCCCACGGCATAAATGGTTTTCAGGCAAAAACGGAACCCCAACACCTTGAGTGCTCCCAACAGCAAGAGGGCATTCACGCCGAAATAGCTCACCTGAACGGGAATGCCCAGTCCCCAATACAATAGGGAGGAGACACCCGCCACACCACCTGTCGTGATGTCGTTGGAAAGCAAAAAGAGGGTCCACCCCATGCCATAACCTATCATACCGATGGCTATCATCACATAATCGAAAAACTCAGAGTTGAGGATTTTCCTTGCGACAGAGTCTTTCCGCGCTTTCAGATGGCTTTCGTTGATCATTGTCTCTTGTTATTTCTCTGAAAAATATGTTTATCATCTCTTTTACCCGTTTTGTGCTGGTCGTTCACGACAAATTTTCTATTTCTACGCGGCCATGTCATATTTCACACAACGGATTTGCAAAAGTAGGGAGAAAAAGAGGAAAAAACAAATCATAATGCATGATTTTGAAGATTTTTGCCAAATTTGCCGAACAAAGATGTCAGGCCTGCGGCCGAAGATAGGCGGCGCCTCGGAAATCCAAGCAAAAACTTCGTCTTTTGCTTGTGATTTCGCTGGGCTTATTTTTCTTTGGCCTTCGGCCGAAGATAGGATGCGGCTCGGAAAAGAAAACAAAAACTGACGTTTTTATTTTGCTTTTCTCTCGCCTTTCACTATCTTTGCAAATCATCAAACGAACCAATCCCAATGAAAATGGACAGCAGAGTGAAAACACTCTTGATTTTCGTTATCACCATACTGGCCACTTTTGCCTATGCTTTTATGCCAGAGGAGATTAACATCACCCTGAAACAGATTGATGTGAGCAGTCTGAGCCCCGACACGGCGGCGACAGCAACCGTCACTCCGGCAGACACGGCCCACGTGGAAAGCACGAAGGCGGTGGACGAGCGCAACCACAACATCTTGTTCTTGGGCGACTCTATGGTGGAGGGACTCATGCGGCGGTTTGCCGATTACGCGAAGGAGAACGGCCACCAGCTCGATGTGATATGCTGGTATGGCTCAAACACGGGTGTCTGGGCCAATACCGGCACCCTGAAGCACTACATCCGCAAGTTCGCCCCCACATACATCGTGGTGTGTCTTGGCGGCAACGAACTGTTTGTGCGCGACCTTCCACAACGCGACAAGAACATCGCTAAAATCGTGGAGACTATCGACACGATTCCATTTGTGTGGATCAGCCCTCCCAACTGGAAAAACGACACCGGCATCAACGACCTCATCATCAATAACGTGGGGAAAACGAGGTATTTCGACAGTCGTGGACTGCAACTACAGCGTGGCAAAGACCATGTTCACCCAACCTTCAGCGCCGCTGCCGTGTGGATGGACTCCGTTGCCGTATGGCTCAGCGGAAAAGACACGGAGCATCCCATCAGGATGGCATGGCCACAAGCGACACATAAGCCTCACAGCGTATCGGTGCACGCTCCCGACTTCAAAGGCTTTCAGTAATATATAAGGAACGTCAACCACATCGCACATGGACCGCCTCATCGACTTTCTCACCACGCCCTCACAAGGATGGTCGCTCCTCACCTACCCTTTCCTCGTGACGTTCGTATGCTTCTACTCCGTCTACCTCCTCGTGAGTATGAGGCGGCGCGAGGTGATCCTCTGCTATGTGATTGCTTTCAGCCTCTTTTTCTCTTTCAAGGCCAACGGGGTGCTGATGCTCCTGCTTCCCGTCTCAGCCTTCTTGTCATGGTGGATGACAAAGAAGATGATGAGAAGCGACAACCACCGCAAACTGTGGCTGTGGGCTACGATCCTGGTCACTCTCGCACCCCTGGTCTATTTCAAATACACCAATTTCCTGATAGAGATTGTCAATGAGGCCATTGCCACCAATTTCTCGCCACTCTCCATCTTCCTGCCCATCGGTGTCTCGTTCTACACATTCCAGGCCATCAGCTACTCCATAGATGTATACCGTGGCACGTTCGAAGACGAGACAAGCCTGCTGGAATACCTGTTCTACATCACTTTCTTCCCGCTGCTGATGGCCGGCCCCATCACAAGGGCACAAACGCTTATCCCTCAACTGCGGACAGAGCCTGACACGAGGAAAGCGCCGACACTCGTCTACACCGGACTGTGGCTCATCATTCTTGGCATATTGAAGAAAGCCCTGGTGGCCGACTATATCGCTGAATACAACAATTGGATCTTCGATGACCCCACAGCCTACTCCGGCTTCGAAAACGTCATGGCGCTCTTCGGCTACTCACTGCAGATTTATTGCGACTTTTCGGGCTACAGCGACGTGAGCATCGGCACGGCGGCTTTGATGGGATTCAAACTCAAAGAGAATTTCCGGTTCCCCTACCAGTCGCTCAACCTGACTGAATTCTGGCGCCGGTGGCACATCGCCCTCTCCACATGGTTCCGCGACTATCTCTACATACCACTCGGAGGCAACAGGAAAGGGAAATGGCGCACCTACCTCAACAACTTCGTCACCATGCTCGTGGCCGGACTGTGGCACGGAGCCTCATGGATGTTCGTGGCATGGGGGGCGATGCACGGCGCCGGACTCGTGGTGCATAAGGCGCTCAAAGACAGACTCAGCAGACTGCCCGACAATATATGGGTGAAGTCTCTGGCATGGCTCCTGACTTTCGCCTACCTGCAAGTGACGTGGATTTTCTTCAGGTCCACCACATGGGACAACGCCATGGCCATGTGCCACCAGATATGGAGCGACTTCGACTGGGCCTACCTCGTGCCCTTTGTCAAAGCCCGACCGGCATGGACCCTGCTCACCGTGGGCGGACTGCTTTTCCAGGCCATCCGCCAGCATCAGGCCGACCGCATAAAGGAGGCGTTCATCCAGTCGCCGTGGATAGTGAAACTGCTGATTTTCCTCGTCGTCATCCAACTGGTCGTGAATTTCAGCCAAGACAGTGTGAGACCTTTCATCTACGCACAATTCTAATGTCAAACCATCAAAACAGAAATAATATGTTAAGGAAATTATCTCTCTTCTTTGTCATAGGCTTCCTTTTCATGGGCTATGCCTCATGCGATGCGCAGCAGTTTGTAAAAGCCAACGACCAGAGGATTGCCTATACGGGCAGGGCCAGTTACAAAAGTCCCGACTATGTGGCGTGGAACTGGCCAGGATTCCAGATACATGCCTCATTCAGCGGCTCTTCGCTGAAAATGAAGACTTCGCCGGGCAGCGGATACTTCATGGTGGTCGTCGACGGACAGAAACCTTTCAAAGTGGAATCAACAAAAGAAAACGGCGTGGTGGAAATCGTCAGCGGACTTTCCGAAGGACAGCACCGCGTAGACATCACCTACTGCATCGAGGGGCTTGCGCGCAACCCGAAATTTTATGGCTTCCTGCTCGACAACGGCGGAGACCTGACGCAGCGTCCCTCGCTGCCTGAGCGGAAGATAGAGTTCATCGGCAACAGCATCACCTGCGGACTTGGCATTGAAGGCAACGGCAGCGAGAAAAAAGCCACCGCCAACCTGCACAATGTCTACTACACCTACGCCGCACGCACGGCACGCGCCCTCGACGCACAATGGATGACAGTGGCACGGTCGGGACTCGGCATCTACCGCAACACCCTGGGCAATCCCAAAGGCGACAAAGGGGTGATGCCCGACATGTATCCCTATACGTTCTTCAACAAGCAGTCGGAATTATGGGACTTCAGCCAATGGCAGCCCGACGTGGTGTGCGTAGGGCTCGGCACTAACGACACCACCAACCCCAGTTACGACGTGGGACTGCTGACCGACGCTTTCAAAAGATTCATCAAAACGCTCCGCAACCATTATCCGAATGCCAAAATCGTGATGCTCACAGGCACCATGATACGAGGCCAGCGCCTCGCCAATCTCAAGAAAGCCCAAGACGATGCCATGGAAGACGCTCACCAGCGCGGTGACAAAGAGGTCTACCGCTTCGACTTCACGCCTGCCGACGGCTCGCTGGGCTATGGATGCTTCAAACACCCGTCCATGCGGCAAAATGAACAGATGGCCAACGAACTGGTGCCTTTCCTGAAGCAAATCACCGGCTGGTAAAGTCCTGAGCGGTCGTCACCCATCATGTGACAGTTCAGCGAATAGTACTGAAACATATAATTGCCATATAATTATACGGTAATTTTTACTTATAGGCATGCAAAACTTGGAGGAATTATAAGAACTACCTCATATTGTTGAAATTTTCGATAAATTCGTGGGAATTTGTGTTAAAGACAATAATCGCTGAATGCTCACCCCATCATCACCATTCGTAAAAAAAACGTAAAAACGAAAGATATGACTGGCTATTTGCACGGATTTTTCTTTTTTTACTTACTTTTGCAAGCAAATTGTTGAATAGGACATCTCAGAGTTGAACAAAGACATTTATCACCCGTTTTTATGAAAAGAATGCTTTTCTCCATCCTGCTGTTGGGCGGATTCATCGCCACACAGGCAGCCGGCTATGATTACCTGGTCCTCGAAAAGACCGACGGAACCACCCTCTCGCTCACCGCCACAGGGCTCACCATCACCTTCAGCGACGGAAACCTCGTGGCCAGCGACGGTACCAACATCGCACTGACCTCTCTCACGAAGATGTATTTCTCCGACACTTCCGGCATCCGACAGATGACGGTGAAGGGAGCACAGGGCACACTTCAGGCCTTCACTGTCTCTGGACGGCAGATGGGGACCTTCGCCAACCTCGACGAAGCCACTGGCGCACTGCCCAAAGGCATCTATGTGATCAAAGACTCCTCCGGCAACACCCATAAAATCGCTGTCAGATGAAAAGAATCTCTCTCCTCTCCGCAACCCTCCTCATGAGTGTCATGATGAGTGCGCAGACCATGTATGTCAACATGGGCGACGTGAGTTATGCCATTGAAGCCTCGCAAGCCGGTGACATGCTTTTCAACGACGGCACCTCGCTCACCATCGGACAGAAGACCTATCCGCTGAGCAAGGTCACCAGCATCCAGGTGGCTGAGGGCAGCGTGGCCGACAATACCGTAGCCGTAGCCTACGACGGTGGCAAGGCCAAGGTGGTCATCGCAGGCAACCTCGCACCCTATGTCTCCGCCACTGTCAACGGCGGGCATGTCGCAGTGATGGCTAGCGAGAGTCTACAGCAGGAGGTGACTTATACGCTAAGCGGCCAGTCGGCCGACGGCTCCTTCTATATGGACGGGGACTACGCTATCCAACTGGTGCTCAACGGGCTGACACTCACCAACCCTGACAGCGCCGCCGTCAACATCCAGGACGGTAAACTCATCACCATCGTCCTCGCCGACGGCACCGCCAACACCCTGACCGACGGCTTGACCCATGTGAGCGACGACGGCTCCGACGGCCACAACGCGGCCTTCTACGTCGACGGCCACACTTCATGGACGGGCACGGGAAGCCTCACCATCACCGGCAACGTGAAACATGGCTTCAGCAGCGATGAGTACACCCTGTTCGGCGACGGCCTCGGCAATGTCACTATCGCCAATGCCGTGGGCGACGGACTGCATATCAACCAATACTTCAAGATGCTGGGCGGCACGCTCAACATCAACGCTGCCGGCGACGGTGTCGATGTGGGTAAGAAAAAGACCGACAAAACCGACAACGGATTCCTCACCATCAGTGGCGGCACACTCAACGTGACGACGACGGGCAATGCCACGAAAGCCCTCAAATGCGACAGTTGCATGATTGTCACCGGAGGAAATATCACCGCTACTACCACGGGCTCGGCGATTTACGACACCTCTGAGGCCGACATCTCGAGCAACGCCGCCGCCAAATGCGACGCCACGTTCACCATGACGGGAGGCACAATGTATCTCACGAGCACCGGCGACGGAGGCAAGGGCATCAACGCCACTGGCGACATCACCATCTCAGGAGGCACACTCACCGTGGTCACCACAGGAGACGTGTTCACCTATGAACAAGAAGACACCAAGCCGCAGGCCATCAAGAGCGACGGCAACATCAC
>ODAI013280596.1_pt1 | contig 11673 bp, 8 predicted proteins | sample 1539321 | NCBI WGS metagenome assembly ODAI01 (sample SAMN02144231, study PRJEB22623) | gut metagenome | biome: sheep rumen | host: Ovis aries | place: New Zealand
TTATCAATTTCATGCAAATAGCAAGAATTAAGTGTACTGATTTAGCAAATTGATGATACGTTATAGCTACCCACCGTGTTTTAATTACATCATGTAAGTCATATATTAAATCTGTCAGCAGAAGCTTTTATGTCAGTCATATTGCGGTAAACAGAAGTTTATTCTGATTTGGCTGCTTTCTTTGCTGCCTTTGCTTCAAGCGCTTTTTCTGTAGGTCTTACAAGTACAAGGCAAAGAACTAAAGCTATGATGTACATGGCAATTGTGAAGTAAAGTACGTTCTGATATCCTACAGGGTTAACGAGTGTTCCGTCATGATCAATCCATTCACCGGTGTGCTTAACTATATAAGTTGCAACCTGATTTCCTGTAAGTCCCGCAAATGCCCATGCAGAAAGAGTGATACCATGTATAGCACTGATACTTCCCATTCCGTAGTGGTCAGAAAGAAGTGTAGGTACATTTGAGAAACCACCACCGTATCCTGCGTTTACTACAAAGATAAGTGCAAGGACTATTATTACAAGGAATGTATTTCCTTCGCCGTTCTTGATACCCTGAGTAGCCATTACAAGACCTGTAAATGCTATTGAAAGAATAAATATAAGCTTATAAATTGTATTTCTGTCTTTCATTGTATCTGCCCAGGCAGAGAAACCAAGACGACCGCCTGCATTAAATATAGCGGAAACAGTTGAGATAAGACCTACAGAAGCTGCAAGTCCTATACACTTGACAATCATCTTCTCCTGAGAGATAAGTGCAAGACCACAAGTAATATTTATATAGAACATAAGCCAGATTCCGATGTAGTTTCCTATTGGCTTAGTCTTAAGAACCTGAATAATACTTGGCTTAGCATCCTTACCCTGTGGTTCATGCCAGCCTTCAGGCTTCTTTAATAATAAATGACCAACAAACATCATTACAAAATAAACAACTGCAAGAATCCAGAACATCTTATAAATTCCGGTCTTACCCATATTGTCAAGCATTGACTGCATTATCGGGCTTGCGATAGCCTTTGCAGCACCAAATCCTGCAACCGCAAGACCTGTAGCAAGACCTTTTCTGTCCTGGAACCAAAGCATAAGTGTCTTAACAGGTGAAAGATAACCGGTACCAAGACCTATACCCATGATAAATCCGTAACTTACATATATTCCTACAAGTGCAAGTGTACTTCCGTGATGCTGACCGCCGTAGTATATGAAGTAACCTGTCAAAGCCATACCTGATGCGAAACAGATAGTTGCAATAAGTGATGACTTATGAATATCCTTCTCAACTACATTTCCGAGGAATGCCGCAGACATACCAAGGAAAAAGATTGCAAATGAAAATGCCCATTCTACAGAACCTTTTTCATGTCCGATATAGTCGGCAATTTCCTGACTAAAGATTGACCAGCAGTAAACAGTACCGATACTGCAGTGAAGTAAAAGTGCCGGGATAGCTGCGCGAATCCACTTATTGGAACGCCATCCACCGGTTTTTTGATTTTCGTTTGTTCCCATTTTTCTCTTCCTTTTCTTTCTATTACATTTTTCACTTTATATATCTGAACTGTGCCAAACAGCACAACAACAGAACCATTATATATCGTATCTTTTTTAAATGCAACTTTTTTATGCACTGAGTGTTTTATCCGCAAAATATCCGTCAATCACTTCTATGATTTCACTTCTTGCAACGGATTTAAGCAAATATCCCTCAGGCTTTTGATTTATAATCTTCATAACGGTTTCCCTGTCATTTTTTCCTGTCAGGAAAATAACCGGAATTTTAGCCAAAAGTGAATTGCTTCTTATCTTCTCAAAGACTTTGCCGCCGTCAATATCAGGCATATCATAGTCAAGAAGAATTAAATCCGGAATATATTTATCCAAATATTTTAATGCTTCTTTTCCCGAGCAAACCCCGTTAACTTTATACTTGTCCTCAAGCCATAGCGACATAATCGCAACATAATCGGGCTCATCATCCACGAGCAGTATGCTCTTTGTTCTTTCGAATTCCATGTGCTTATCAAGCTGCATATATATCCCCAGCACAAGCCTTTGTATATCTACAGGTCTTTTGAATACTCCGACTATGCGGCGCGGATCTTCGGTTTTGCAAGCTTCATCAACACATCTCTCGTCTCCGACAAGACAAAGAGTCTTGTTCCATTCGTTACATACATTGGTAAGAAATGCTGTCTTTTGCCTTATTATTTCCTTTGAACCGGATACATAATAAAGAATCATATCTGCGGAACTGCTGTAAAAACCGAAGTCTTCAAAATCATCCATAACTTCGATTACTTTAAACCCGGCTTCTTCCAAATTTTTAGTTATTGCATTGGTTATAAATCCCATCTCGGATTTTACAAATATTATATTTCTACTGGCCAATTGTCATACCTCACTAAATCACGTACAAAACCCTTACGGTTATTACTCAATATCAAATATGTTTCTCATTTTTTCCCAGTCAAGATTCCGTAAAGCGCCTCTGATGGCTTCTACTTTTTTTGCATCTTCGTCCTTTAACTTATAATCCGATAATGCATCGAGAATCATATTTATATTTTTTGAATCATAACAATAAGTAAGCTCCGCCATAGACAAATAAGCATCGTTTAAAGTTTCTTCGGAAACAGGCGGAAGTATCTTATTTTCCGCTTTATCTTCTTTTTCCGACAATTGTTCAAGTAACGGTTTGAATAAAAGATAATTATCCAAAAGTTCGGTTACATTTTCATTTATATAATCCGCTTTGCCTTCCTTTCCTGCCTTTTCAAGCGAGGCTGAAAGATCCGAAAGCTTTTTGGCTCCGATAAGTCTTGCCATACTTTTTAGCGAATGAACCCTGAGTGTAAACATCATCAGATTATCATCCGCCAGATATTTTTTTATTTCCTCTGCCTTGCTCTCAATCGAAGATACAAAGATCGATAATGCTCTTATATAATCTTCCGCATTCTTACAGGCTGTAATTCCGGCATCGGTATCGAGCTCTTTTATTTCCGAAAGCCACGACGGCAATTTGCTTTTTTCATCGGCAAGATGCTGCTCTTTTTGCATCTTGTTTTCTTCATTTATTTTCAAATCATATTCGGAAGAGAGATATTTTTCTAAAATAGCAGTCAGTGAATCCGATTCAATAGGTTTATTTAAAACAGCATCAAAGCCTGCTTCATCATAATCCTTCTCACCCTCTCCCGGTTCGTATGCCGTATAACAAACAACAGGGATATGATTATTTTTTTCTTTAAAAACCGTTTTTAATTCTTTTAATGTCTCGTATCCGTCTTTATTCGGCATATGATTATCAAGAAATATCAAATCATATTCCTTTTCTTTACATTTATTTATACACTCATCTCCGTCGCATGCGAGCTCACAATCCGCACCGTACGCAACAAGAATGGATTCAAGCATAATACGGTTTATATCCATATCATCGACAACAAGTATCGTTGGCTTTTTATCTTCTGCTGCCATATAGCCTCCTTAGTTCAAGGTTTTGCTTATGTATTACATAAGCTTTCTGAGTTCCTCGCGTTTACTGTTTATCTCTTCTTCAAGTTTCGTATAATCCATATCGGTTTCCGCTCTTAAAAGTTCTGTTATTTCGGCAATCTTCTCATGTAACGGTGTAATGGCAAGATTGGCGATTACACCCTTAAGCGCATGAGCGGCTTCAAAGGCATCATTAAGATTCTTCTGTTCAAGAGCCGCATGAAGCCTGTCAAAATTTTCTTCATCCGCCGCCATTCCGACAAGTTTAAGGTATAATACCTCGTTATTCATGCATCTGGCGAGTCCTTCTTCCACATTTGCTCCATAATTTTTTAATGCTTCTACCGTAATCATAAGTATATTCCCCCCTGGTTTTTCTTTTCTGCTTCCCAAATCAATTCTTCCAAAGTCCGATAAAGCTTTTCCGGTTCAACGGGCTTTGACAAATGAGCATTCATCCCAACCTGAACGGAATTTTGAACATCTTCATCAAAGGCATTTGCGGTCATTGCTATTATAGGTATACTTTTCGAATCATTTCTTTCTGTCTTTCTGATGAGCGAAGCTGCTTCAAGTCCGTCCATTTCCGGCATACGTATATCCATAAGTATCGCATCATAAAAATATTCTGCACTTTCGCAAAACATATCCAAGGCTTTTCTTCCGTTTGAGGCATGATGCACTTTTAAATTTTTCACGCCAAGAAGTGCCTCCATTATTTCCGCATTGATCAATACGTCCTCTGCCAATAATATATTTTTACCGTCAAGGCTTGCCCGACCTTTTTCATTATTACTTATCTTATGGCTGTTTTCGGTAATACTTCCGTCTAAAATAAGATTTTTTATTTCATCAAAACTATTATTTACGGAGTCATTTTCTTCATGTTTACTGTTATTTAATGTAATTACAACCGTAAAAGCTGTTCCGACTCCTTTTTTTGAATCTACGGAAATGGTTCCGTTCATAATATCCACTATATTTTTTGTTATTGCCATTCCGAGCCCGGTGCTTCCGTATTTATTATTTTTGCTGCCGTTCTCCTGCGAAAATGTATCAAAAATCTTCGGAATAAATGATTCATCCATTCCTATCCCGGTATCACTTATGATAAACTCAAGAGTAGTTTTATCTTCATATACCGATTTTCGTTCTATGGTCAGGTTTACATCTCCGGGTGCATCGGTAAATTTAATTGCATTACTGAGAATATTAACAAGTATCTGCTTAAGCCTCATATCGTCTCCGATATAATATTCGGACACGCCACCCTTAACCTTACATTCGTACTTAAGTCCTTTATCATTACATTGAGTCATAACCAAAACATTTATCTGTTCAAGCATCGATCTGAATGAAAACTCTTCATTTTTCAAAACCATGCGACCTGACTCTATCCGGCTCATGTCCAGAATATCATTAATTAATTCAAGCAGATGCCTTGCACTCTCTCCGATTTTTTCCAGATATCCCCTTGTTACATCATCAAGCGCTTCATTTTTTAAAGCAAGACTGTCAAGACCGATTATGGCATTCATCGGAGTTCTTATTTCATGACTCATGTTTGAAAGAAATACCGTCTTAGCCTTATTTGCCGCTTCGGCAACCTCTAAAGCTTCTCTTAAAGCCTGCTCCGACCTTTTTTCCTTCATTTCCTTTTTTTTGTATGCCTCTGTAATGTCCGATAAAAATACATAATATATTCCGCCATATCCTATGGTATCCGTATAATGTCCGTAGTCATCCACCCAGCGAATTTCTCCGTCTTTTCGTATTATACGATATTCCACATGGTCGAGATTTTCATCACTTTCTTCAATCTGCTTGTCAACCGATTTAACAACCGATTGATAATCATCAGGATGAACCATTCCTTTGAATTTATATCCTGTAAGCTGTTTAAAATCCTCAAGATTATCACAGCCGAATATCTTTATCACGGAATTATTTGCATAAATAAGCTCCTCATTTCCTTCTGCTTTATAAATAAAAAAACCACCCGGCATATGTCTGCCGATTTCTTCAACTATATTCATGGTTTCTTCATTCAAACCAAAATTTTTTCCGAACATAAAGTTAACCTCCAAACTTATAAAGCAAAAGCAAATACTCAAACTCTGCTACGCCTATTGTTCTTTTTCGATTAGCTTATCAAAATCCTCCGCCGGCAAAGGTTTTGAAAAATAATATCCCTGAATCACATCACAACCTCTGTCTTTCAATGCTTTATACTGTTCCTCTTCCTCTACACCCTCAGCAATTACGGGAACCTTCAAAAGCCTTGCTATATCCAAAATAATTTCAACCAGTTTTAAATTTTTATAATCGACCAGCATATTTCTTATAAATTTCATATCAATTTTCAAAACATCTATCGGAAGCGTCGTAAGCATATTAAGCGACGAATACCCCGTTCCAAAGTCATCGAGCTCAATCTTAAAGCCGTTTTCCCTAAGCTTGTTTACAACGGATATCAATTCATTTACATTGTCCGAATAAGCGGATTCGGTTATCTCAAGCATATACTCATTTGTTGTAAGATCATATTTTTCCACAAGCCCCATAAGTTTTTCAAAAAGCTTCGGGTCATATATATCAATACGCGATACATTTACGGATACCGGAATAGTAACCCCGTATTTTTTCTTCCAGCATTTTATCTGACAAGCAGCTTCTTCCCATACGTAGCTGTCAAGCTTTTGTATCAAGCCGTTATTTTCAAACAAGGGTATAAATTCTCCCGGACTGACCATCCCGAGTTCGGGATGCTTCCATCTGATAAGCGCCTCCGCACTAGAAAGCCTCGGCTTATCACCTGTTATGTTATACTTTGGCTGATAATAAACAACAAATTGTTTTTCATCTATCGCAGTATAAAAATCTCTAATTAGCTTTTCCGAAAAAATGGATTTCTCATATATTTTATTATCATAATAAGCTATGCTCTTTGTATAATCCTCTCTTATTCTGTTACACACTATAACTGCCCTATCAAACCACATCTCAGGCTGTACCTGTTTATCAACACAAGGATATATGCCAAGCCTTACTCTTATGTTTTTTGAGCTTGTTTTCTCATAAATCTGCTTATTGATTTTTTCAAGAACCGTCTTTTCATCGGCTTCATTATGCTCGATATAAGCATAAAATGTATCCGCATTTATCCTGCTTGCGAGTCCGCCGATTTCCTTATCTATCATTTCCTGTAATTCATCTGCAACAAGTTTAAGGATATCATCTCCGAAATCTCTGCCATAGATTTCATTTATCAAATGAAAATGATCTATATTAAACACAAGCGCATCCATTTCTGTATCAGGCGCATAACGTTCTATACTTCTTATATATCTCATAAAATATTCTTTTGTATAAAGACCTGTCAGTAAATCTCTTTCCGTTGCCTGAATAATATTTTTACCTTCCGCAAACTCGATAATTCTTTCAACCCTTGCGAGAATGACCTCAGGCATATCATACGGCTTGGTAATAAAGTCAACAGCACCAAGCTTTATACTTTCTATCTCTGCGCTCTTTTCGGATGTCATAACAATTATGGGAATTCTCTTTAACCTTTCATCCTCCTTGCAAAGCCTGATAACAGTAAAGCCGTCCATACGAGGCATAATAAGATCAAGTAATACAAGTGAGTAGGCATAAGGATCAGCCTTCAAAATATCCAAGGCATCATCTCCGTCCCCGGCAAAAACTACATCATAGACCGGGTCAAAAATATTACCAAGCAATTCTCTGTTTATAAGCTCATCATCAACAATAAGAATCTTTTTCTTAAATCCACCTTCTTCAGTAAATCTTTTCATTTAATCCTAAGCCTCCTCATTCTCAAATTCTCTTCTGTATTCTTTCAGTTTCTTTGCTGCTCTTATCAAAATCTCAACAAGTATCAGCAAAAGACATCCACCGTAAATTCCGTCACTACCCGTAAATAAGACCAGCCCCAGAAAATGCAATACCGTTAGAATTATCGCAATTCCCGTAACGATGCAGATTTCTGCTTTAAGCCTGAAGCTTTTAAAAACATTTCCAATAAGAGCAATTATTAAAATCGGTAATATCAGCATTGTAAAATATTTTGAATAATAATGTATTATCGGATTTTTTATAACATATTGTAAAAAAAACAATTTAGAAGAAAAATGAATAACAGTCATAACGAATAAAAGTCCGAGATATAAATAATATCGTTTTTCATTTTCTTCCTTACGTTCCCAAAAATAAAAGACAAGAAGTACTATGCCTGCAAACAAAATCAGATTATATAAAAAAACACGAACCAATTCCTTGTGCAGGAAATTATATACAATACTATTTCTTGAACCTATGTAAATGTTTCCTTCATTTACGAAATCATTTTTATATGATGTTTCTATACGAACAGTCACGCTGCCTTTTGCATTATCGGGAATATCAATGATATGAATATATTTTCCCGATGTTACATCAAGCCTTCCTTCTTTACCGAAATGATATATCCTTTCGGTAGAATTATATTTATTATCGCTCGAAAAAATATCGGTATTTTCGTCAGATGCATTAATTTTTTCTGAGATATAGACATCAACATATGCGGCATATGTTGAAAATGTCAAGGCATTCCCTCTCATATCATCCGTTATATTGTGACTCGCGGATAGAACATAAACATTATTTTTGGCATTATCATAATAAGTTGAATAACTTTCGGAATTTTTGAGCAAAATAGACGTAATACAATTCCAATCATCCTGTAATTTTTTCAAAGGAGCTTCTTTTTTACTAATATTATTAACATAAATTACGATAATTACATACAATAAAAGCATCAGAATTGAACCAATTCCGATAGTCAACATTTTTTTCTTTTTATCACTCATACCATCTGTCCTTTATCAAATGTCAAATAAATATTTCAATCTTAACCAAAAACGATCAGGCTTAATTGACACCTATTACAATGTGTCTTCCGTCATTCATCCTGGTAGCTTTAAGATTAACATTTATATATCCGCCATTTGATTTAAGTCTGTAGCTTATGACATAATTTCCCTTTTGATTTATCTCGCGTATTACATTGCTTTTTGTAAATGATTCGATAAACGCATCAATGTCATCAGGATGAATATAAAATGGAGCATCCTTTTTACTTTCCGAAAAGAAATTCTTTCCATGCCTCTCAAGTGCCAAATCCTCTTCACCTACTCCGGATGAATATTCTATAAATTCTTCGGTTTCAAGGTCTACATAGTAAAGGTGAACATAATCCGAAGCAAGTGCTTTAGCAATATTTGAATACGAATCACCCTGAACCGAATCAAAGATAGTAAGCACTGCCACAACAACAGCTATGGTTCCGTTTTTTTCATTTTCAATAAGCCGGCGTACAAAATAATGGACAGTGGAATTATCGGGAAGCATTTCATCTATAAATGCCCTCTTACCTTCCTCACAGCAATTGAGGATAACACTCATGAAGTCACCTGCCGCTTCATGCATATTCTCAAGATAATTTATTGCCTCATTTGATAATTCGACACCGAAATATCTTTTCATGAAATCGCGGTATGACTGGTTGGTACGTGCAAATCTTATATTATTTCCCTGAATCTCGATGATTGCCATAGGAAGAGTATTAAAGAAATTATTCATCTCACTTCCGTTCTCAAGAGAAATGACTGCAAGATCATGAAGATTGACACGACCTATAGTTTCAAAATAATGTGATTCCTCAGGATTCTCAAATCCTATCTGAATACCTTTTTCATATCTTTCAACAATCTGCTCTTTGGTGATAGGCTTTGCATAATAATACCCCTGAAGCTTTGAACATCCTATCTCTCTTAAAAATCTTACCTGTTCTTTCGTTTCAACGCCCTCACAAACAGAATCAAGACCAAGGAAAGCTGTCATTTTCATAAGTTCCGAAAGAATAACCCTGCTGCTTTCCTCTTCAAATTCCCGCATAAAGCTCATATCAAATTTTATCAAATCAAATTCCACGCTTTGAAGAACATCAAGTGATGAATAACCGCTTCCGAAGTCATCCATCCACACCGAAAAACCAAGTTCCTTAAATCTGTGAATCTGCTCTTTAATAAATTCAAAATCCTTTCCGATAACGCTTTCGGTAATTTCTATCGTAATATAATCCCGGCCTATACCTGCCGCATCCACACGTTTTCTTATTTCTTCAACTATATCGCATGTATCAAAATCAGATCTTGAAAGATTAATGGACTGCGGCACGATAAACATACCTTTTTCTTCCATAAATCTTATCTTCTCAATCACATTATCCAAAATACACAAATCAAGCTTATATATAAGCTGCGCTTCTTCAAGCACAGGAATAAAGTCTGCCGGCGACATAAAGCCCTTTTCCGGATCAATCCATCTGGCAAGCGCTTCTTCATCACATACTCTGCCGTTTACAGCTCTTACTATCGGCTGGTAATATACACAAATCCACTTATTTTCGATAGCCTTGTCAATATTTGCAATTATATATTGCTTCCTGTCCTCGGCATTTTTCATGGTTTCGTCATAATAATTAAAGCATGAGGAATATGTATTTTTAAGCGCATCGCATGCAAGCTTCGCCTTATCACAGGCCGTACTTGCTCCAACATCCTCAATACTGTGACAATATATTCCCACATGAATATAAAGGGTTTTTCCGTCATTTATATGTTTACAGTCTTCAAAAAGTCTGTTAAGCGTATCCTCTAAGCCTTCTTCCTGCGTAACTACCGCAAAATGATCCTGTCCGAGACGGCTGCAATTTTCATTTCCAAAATATTCCGCCAAAATTCTTGCAAAAGCCTGAAGGAGCTTATCTCCCTCAGCAAATCCGTTCTTACGGTTAAAATATTTCATTCCGGCAAAGTCCAAAAAAAGCATAGCAGGTCTTTCACCGCTTTCCAATATTTGATCCTTACGCTTAACTGCAAGTTCAAAAAAATATGTCATGGCAGGAAGTCCCGTCAGATTATCAAAGCCGCTTACTCTCGAAGTGTTCTTTTTATACATCGTTTCAGTGAAAAATTCTATAAGCTCTCTTCTATATTTTACATAATCTTCCGTACACGGACCTTCATCAATATACCAGACATATGCAAGTCTTACCCCCGATTCGGTTACAACATGTTCGCCCAGTGCGTGAATAATATGATAATCTTCTCCTTCCATTTTCTTGGAACGATAGAATTCATCATATTTTTCATCATATATGGCAAAACGTACAGCAGCATCCGAAATTCTTGCAATATCATCCGGATGCACATTAACATACATATTATTGTCCATATCATAATAAGCTTTGGATTTATCATTATAACCGAAAAGATTACAGAAACCGTTCGAAAGAACAATACTAACTACATGCTTATCAATATATTGATAAACAGCAAAAGGAATCATAGATTTTTCCAAAAGGGATTGTTCGACATTGTCAAACTGATATTTCTCCATATGCTTCACCCCAATTCATTCCCCATATATCAGATATGATACCACAAAACACCCCTTTTTGTCTATTTAAAACACCAAAAATAAGCTTTTCAATCACGAAAAAAACATCTCTTTTGCCCCCTCATAAGGAAGCTCCATTGATGCCATAATGTTCCCTCCTATCCATTGACCAGCTTCAGAAACTTCTTATCGTTCATCTGTTCATTCGTGACATACTCCCCATCATGAAACAGAGCATAATTCGTGATAGGAGTTGGAGCATTCTGAGCTTCATCCCTATTCTCTATATGAATTGCCCGGAATGGGATACCGTTCTCTTTAGCTGTCTGTTCCAAGACCGGAACATACTTTGCATTGAAAGGACATTGGCTTGTATAGTACAAAACATATCCCTTCTCATCTATATGCGGATGTTTGGCGCATTCTTTGAATCGCGGTGCGTCCGCCTTCTTGTCAAACGGCAAATACCAAAGCCGGATACCATTATCTGCCTCATCCGCAACGGTAAAGCTTTTGTACTTCAGAAACTTTGGATCAGCCAGAAACGGCTTTTTCTTAGCTGCACATAAAATACAAAGCCCCTTCTTACCTTTTCCTTTACTATCTTCGATGCAGGCAGTAAGCAGATCCGTGGAATATCCATGCCCTTTGAAAGAGCCGGACACCCATAAGCAGTCAATATACATATATCCATCCGCTTCAA
>ODAI013154936.1_pt1 | contig 11672 bp, 11 predicted proteins | sample 1539321 | NCBI WGS metagenome assembly ODAI01 (sample SAMN02144231, study PRJEB22623) | gut metagenome | biome: sheep rumen | host: Ovis aries | place: New Zealand
TCGTACATCGGATATTTTGGAAATTGGTGGGGAAGAAGCGGTCCAGCTGTATCCCATTGTGATCTCAAGAGCGATCACGCACATTATCTGCACTGACAAGGAATTTGACGAGGCGTTCGCGAGCCGGATGATCGAGAAATTCGGGAAGAATTACAGCGCCTTCGGCGTCATATTTGTGAACGGGGAGGAACTTAAGCCGGTCGTCTATGTGGCGGCTTCAGATTCTGTCTGCCTTGAGTCCTCCTGCGGGAGCGGCTCGCTTGCGGCGGCGTGGTTTATGACGAGAGATAAAGAAGACGGTTTCCACAGCTATAGCTTTGCGCAGCCCGGCGGAACGATCACGGTCAACATGGCCAAGAGGCAGGGGCGGTACGCCGGAACGATCGGCGGCAAGCTGACGCTGGAAGAGCCGATCGAGATGGAGATTTAAAATTGGGGCTATACCCCAAAATAAGACAAACAGGAAAAAGCCCTTCGCTTCGCGAAGGGCTTTTCTGAAAGGGGGAAATGTAAATCTTGTTAAACAATGAGAGTTTTAAGAGGGGGAAATGCTTCTCTCTGTTTACATGTATTACTATACACGATAGTTGTTATGAAACTATTTAGAAAAAATGAAAAACTTCTAAAGTTTTCCGAAAAAAATGAGAAAGACCAATTTGAGTAATTTGGCCGATTTTTGTCGTAAAAAAATAGTAAACTTTGTGCAAATGATGCAAATCCATAGTATAATGCGAGTATAGGAACGATGTAAAAGTGCAGCATCTGAGGTGAGATCGCTGTACTCAATAAGGGAGGTGGCTATGCAGACTTATACAAAGATGAGATCCAGGAAGTTTCCCGATGTCATAATGAAAGTAATCCCGGGACACTTTGTTACGCCGAATTCGCATATCAACTACTATATCGACATGACGACTATGAAGACGAGACAGAGTGAAGCAAAGGCTGCGGCCAGAGCAATGGCGAGCACCTATGCAGCGACAACGATCGTCGATACCATTGTCTGCATGGACGGTATGGAAGTAATCGGAGCTTACCTCGCGGACGAGCTGACTCAGGCCGGCATTATGTCCATGAACGCGCACAAGACGATCTACGTCTATTCCCCGGAATTTGATAATCGCGGTCAGATGATTTTCAGAGAGAATTCCGAGATGATGATCAAGGGCAAACACGTGCTTCTGCTGCTGGCTTCCGCGACGACAGGTCAGACGATCCTGCGCGCAGGCGAGAGTATCGATTATTACGGAGGCACTGTGGTCGGGATCACCGCGATCTTCTCTCTGCCCACCAAGATTTTCGGACAGCAGATCCACTCTTTGTATAAGATTCAGGATCTTCCGGATTACGCGACCTACACCGCGTCGGAATGCAAACTCTGCAGGGAGCATGTTCCGATCGATGCGATCTGCAACAGCTTCGGCTATTCCAAACTAAACTAAAGAATTATCCGCATAACGACTGAACCGGGGAGGCTGTGACGAAATAGTGGCAGCCTCCATTCCTTTAAATTCTGACATTTTCATATTTTCTTTGCAATTTTTGTGAAACATAGTATACTTTAATCGTAATAAAATCTTAAAATTAGTACAGCTATGCTTAAAATACAATTCATATACTTGGCGGCAGAGGAAATAATTGATGGCAGACAGGAGAAAAAAGAGGTCGATCGACGAGGAGGACCTCAGGGAACAGCGGAAGACCTATAAAAGGGAGATCTTTGCTGCGCTGCTCATCGTTCTGTTCGTAGTTGGGATCGCGTTCTGGGTCAATCAGTTCTTTTACGGATTCGATCTTCCGGAGCTGGCGTTCACAGGTACTACAGTCGCGGAGACCGATATCGGCACAGGTTACCCCAAGCCCGGCTTCAAGCAGTCCGCGGACTGGCGGCTGGTTCTTGTGAACAGTGACCACCCCATTGATAAGGAGTTTGACGGAGACCTGACGGAGCTTCGCTACGGCGTCAAAGTCGACAGCCGGATCTATCCGGATCTGCAGGCGATGTTCGACGAGATGCGTTCAGCAGGACTTAACCCCCGGGTGGTAGAGGGGTACAGAACGACAGGGGATCAGAAGAGAAGGCTTGACGACAAGATCAGCGAATACATGGGCTATGGAAAGAACCGCGAAGAGGCCCGCGAAATGGCTCTTCAGTGGGAGGCTGAGCCTGGCACCTGCGAACATGAACTCGGGATCTGCGTGGACATTTCAAGTGAAAACGCAGACAACGCGTCGGCCAACGCGGTCTGGGAGTGGATGGACGCAAACTGCAGCCGCTTCGGCTTCATCAAGCGCTATCCCAGAGATAAAATGTCGGTAACCGGCGTTCGCGGCGAGCAGTGGCATTACCGCTATGTCGGCACAGATGCGGCACAGGAGATCACTGAAAAAGGCATCACCCTCGAGGAATACCTGGGCGCAGCGGATTAGAAGCCCGGCGGCGGATCCGATTGATTTAATGGAAAGTTTAGAATGTCTTCACAAGGAAAACACACACTTGCGGAGAATAGAACATATAGAGCAACCCAATAAAGCGCTGCGAAGACGCAAATTACAGACGGGCAGCGATCAGACGCAGTAAAGGATTAGGGAACACCTATCATAATAAGGAGGTCGAAAATGGCAGATTTTAACTTTAGTGATGGAATGAAAAAAGTGTTTCTTGCAGGTGTCGGTGCGATTGCGCTCTCTGCAGAAAAAGGATCAGAGCTGATCGGCGAGCTTGTTAAGAAGGGCGAGCTCACAGTTGAGCAGGGCAAGGACCTCAACAAGGACCTGCAGCGCAGCTTCAAAGAGAGCATGGATAAGAGAGGCGTCAACATTGACGAACTCAGCCAGAAGTTCTCAAAGATGTCTTCTGATGAACTCGCCAAGATCAAGGAGCAGATCGCTAAGGCAGAGGCCATCATCACTGAGAAGATGACCAAGGCAGACGAAGCGGTTGAAGGCACTGCTGAAGAGGCTGCTGAGGAAGCTAAAGCTGTTGCGGAAGAAGTTGAAGAAACCGTTGCAGAGGAGAAGATCGAAGAGTAAGCTTCCGCTTGAAGCTCAGAAGACACCTGTCTGAGCAACCCCTCAAGTATTAAACGAATTTGTACCGCCAGCCAACCGGCTGGCGGTTTTAAGGAAATGAGAGGATGAAGAGATTGACCATCGCGGCCGCCGCACTGGCTGCAATGTTAACGATGTCTGTGCTGTCTGCCAACGCAGAGCCGAAGAACAGCATACCCGCCAAGGATGATTCCATACATTATTACCGCACACTCCTGTCTGATGAAGAAAAACTGGTGTACGACGGTCTCCTGAACTGCTTTCTGTCCAAGGATCCCTCGCAGAGAGGAGAAGAGTTCCGGCTCAGTATGGACCCCGCAGGGGAAGAATTCAGCGTGACATTTCGAAAGAGTTATAACGCGCTCATTTACGATCATCCGGAGCTGTTCTGGCTGTCGGTCAGCACCAGTCCCGTGCAGTACAGTTACCGCCGGATGATATTCGACCGGGATCATTACAGAGTGTCCTTCCAGATCAACGAGCCGTTTCCGGAGAGGGACGCACAGATGGCTGCGCTGGACAAAGCGGCGGACGAGTTTCTTGAAGAGATCGACCTGACTCAGTCCGCGCCGAAGGTTGCGCTGCAGATCCACGACAAGCTGATCGATCTCGTGGTCTATGACCAGAAAGCGGTGGAAACCCTCGACAGAGATCTTGCGCATACAGCTTACGGAGCGCTGGTCGAGAACAGCCGGGGCGACCAAAATACCGCTGTCTGCGACGGATACTCCTACGCCTACGAATATCTCCTTCAGAAGGCAGGGATCCGAAGCGCTTTTGTGGCAGGCATCGCCGGCGAAACAGAGGAAACGGCCGGAAACCATTCCTGGAACCTGGTCGAGCTGTCAGGCGATTGGTACGAAGTCGATGCGACCTGGGATGACATTTCGGCGGAAGAAGGCTTTGACGAGGAGGAAGAGTACAGCGAGATCGCTGAGGAAGCAATGAACAGCGAGTGGTACACAGACAGACTCACTCACTTTATGTTTAACATAACAACGGATGAGATCACTTATTTTGAGCCGGACGAATACTACCGGTATACCAACGACCGGGGCTGGGTCAGCTTCCTGGGCGATTCGGTCCACATCCGCTACACTCAGGAGCAGTCGGAGACCACCGGCGATTATATGTCTCCCATGGCACCTATTGCCGAGGGAACCAAATACTCCTATGAAGAACTGATCGAACTTGAGGATTAACACATGTAACGAATGAGCTCCCCACCATCGGGTTACGGATGGCGGGGAGCTTTTTTAATACTTACACCCGATTCTTGTATATCATTTGAGAACAATTAACAAAATTTACACACAATTCACTTTTTACATGGATTTGATTTATGATAAAATATAAGCACACAGACAATGACCAAAGTGAGATTTCTGCGCGCCGGTCGCTGCTCATGGATGGCAGCGATTTGTCAGAAAGGTGGTATTATGGCGCAAAGAGTACTTAACATCAATGGTAGACGCAGAAGAGCAGCAACAAAGCAGCAGAGAGAAGCAGAAAGAAGGATTGAGATTGAAAAGCTGACATTCCAGATCAGCGAACTGCGTGGAAAGCTTACAGAGGTCAACGAGCAACGGGATGAGATCGAACTTCCAAATCTGCAAGGCAGAGATGTCGAGCACAAACAGTACGGGAAAGGCATAGTCAGCGGACAGGAAAATGCCGTCCTTACGATTGAGTATTCGAAGGGAGTTCGCAAACAGAAACTTCCTTTTGTAATCGCCAGTGGTTGTGTGAAAGTTAACGACAAGGAGGCGACAGAGCGCTGCCGCAGGATTGCCGATCTTGAAACGGAGCAGAACAAGCTCAAAAGGGAGATCCAGTATCGCGAGAGCTGGATTTCGGACCTGCAGAAGCAGGAATGACGTCAATGAAACTGTAGACGAAAAACCAATGTCAGGCTGTAGGATGCCACATCCTGCAGCCTTATTTTTGAAACAGCCCTGAGCCGGAAGGAGAGGCGATGGATTGGAATAACAGAATACAGAAGCCTCTGAGAAAACTGAGACTTAATTTCCTGCTGCATGGGCCGGGGGATCAGGTCGCCCGGGTCAGCGCCGCAGTGGATGAGGTCATAGAGCGCGCAAGGCGGGACGAGAAAGCCGGACTCAGGAGGGATCACTGGCTCTTTGGCTTTGAGAGCGAGTTTGAAGAGATCTCGGATGAGGTCGCGCGTTTGAAGGAGATCGGAGAGACGGACGCCTACAGGGAGTTATACAGAAAACTGTATGAGTTCGCTGCGGATACGATGGAAGACAGTTATATGCCGCTGTATCTCTATATTTTGTACCGATACGCGAGTGCGCTGCTGGAGACGGGAGAGGCGGAACAAGCGCTGCAGCTGTTTGAGAAGTTATATGCAGGGACGGACAGGCTGATCGGGATCAGAAATCCGTACGGCGTCCACTGCCTCGAAGTGATGGTAAAAGCAGCCGTGCAGTGCGGACAGGCACAGAAGGCAGAAAAAGCGCTTCAGGAAATGTACGGGATCGCCAAAGAAGAGTTCGGCCCATACAGCGCAATGACACTGGCAGTGCTTCGATTCACAGCAAAGAGCAAGGAAGCTCTCGGAGCAGCAGCCGAGCCATCTGGCGCCGCCAAAGATGCCCGGAAAGCACGCGGCGAGCTCTACCGGAAATGCAGAATCCTGCTGGGCGAGGAGCATCCGGTCACGGCGCGGTTCAGAAAGGAATATGCCGGTTGAGATTGTATTCATTCAGTTTTTGGGATACAATAGTGTGGATTGTTGATAATGTAGTATTGCAAAGGTGTTTTAAATGCAATTTACAGAGAAAGAGATTCAGGATATTCTCCGGGAAAATCAAATATTGAAACAGGACCTCTGCGCTGCGAAAAGGGAGCAGGAGGCCACCGCCAGGCTCTATGACGTGATGGTCGTGGGCACGAAGAATCTTTTGATCCTCACGGATGGCGGGAGCCGGAAAGCAGTCTATGTATCTCCGAATGTCGAGGAGGTGCTGGGGCTGCCCAGGGAACTGGTCATGAACGATATCCGTGAACTGGGACCGAAGTCCGGTGACATTCCGTGCAAGGAGCTTTTTGAGGGGAGCGGAGACGATGAGCACCTCATCCGGTCGGATGTGGAGTGCATCGATCGCAGAACCGGTCTCTCAAGGGCTTATCACAGAAGTGTGACAAGGATTGAGGGGATCGAGGGCCTTGAGCGCTACCTGACGGTTTATCTCGATTCTGAGAGCGGAACGGCGGACAACAGCCGTCTGCATGAGATCCTCTATGACGGCGTGCTCGCTGCGCATAACAGGATGCTCAAGGGAATGTCCCATGACCTTCGCACACCGCTTAACTCCATTGCGGGATTTGTAATGCTTCTGATGAAGAATGCGGACAACTCGGCGAAGGTTCAGGAGTATGCACACCGGATCGGAATGTCTTGCCAGGACCTGCTCGTGATGATCAACCAGATCATGGATCTGAGCGGATCCGAGAAGAAGGATCAGGAAACATACAATCGTGAATTTGCACTCGGCAAGCTGATCGAAGAGGTCTCGGATGTGATCCGCAGCAAGGCGCAGATGAAGCACCAGAGGTTCTCAGTGCGGACCGAAGGGATCGAGCACGACGTCTTCATCGGAGACAGTGTCAGGATCACTGAGGTTCTGATGAATCTTCTCAATAACGCTGTTCAGTATACACCGGAAGGCGGCGAGATCACGCTCGCAGTATTTGGAAGACAAGACGGAGAGCCCGGATTCCGGGATATCTCTTTTGAGATCTGCGATAACGGGATCGGCATGAGCAGCGAGCTGCAGAAGAGGCTCTTTGACAATTCAGGAGATTATACTACGATCGCCGAGATGAAGGGCTCCGGTGTCGGAATCGCTATGACCAGGAAGTTTGTCGCGCAGATGGGTGGAACGATCTCCGTGCAGAGCGCGCCCGGTCAGGGCACGGCTTTCTTCGTTGGCCTTCGCCTGCAGTCAGCAGGTGAAACGACTGACAGTTTCTGGAGCGAGCACGGCGTCCGCAGGATGCTTGTCGTCGGCGAGAATATGAATGAAGCCGCCCGGATCTGTGACCTTCTTAGCAACACCGGACTTGAGACGGAATATACGGCAAGCGGCTACGGCGCGCTGCAGCTGATCGAGCAGGCCGCTATGGAGGACAGAGGATTTGATCTCATCCTGATGGATCGGGATATCCAGGACAAGGGATACTGGCTGATCGCGGAAGAGATCGTCGAGATGTCATGGGACAAGGCACCCGTCATCATTCTGATGTCGGATAAGGCGGAGCACTTCACACAGAACGTGCACAAGGACGGAATCGCAGCCATCATGCCCAAGCCCTTCTTCTTCTCCACTTTCCGCAACATTGTGGATGAGCTCGTGGTGGACAATGAGGGCGGCGCCAAGGCCATCGAGGTGTCGGTGGAGAATGCGCTCGGAGGCCTCAGATTCCTTGTCGCGGAGGACAACACGATCAACGCGGATGTTCTCAAGGAACTTCTGGAAGTGGAGGGCGCCAGGTGCGAGATCGCCGGAAACGGCAAGGCAGCTGTCGCGATGTTCAAGAATTCAAGGCCCGGCTATTACGACATGATCCTGATGGATATCCGGATGCCCCTTATGGACGGTTACGAAGCAACTGCTGAGATCAGGAAGCTCCCGAGAGAGGATGCAGGACTCCCGATCCTGGCGATGACCGCCGACACGATGGAAGAGGACGTCGAGCGCTCCTTTGCCTGCGGCATGGATGCCCATATTTCCAAGCCACTCAACATCAAGGTGCTCAACCAGGCGGTGCACAAGCTGCGCACGAAACGCTGACCGGCGGCGCTGTTTTGACCAAAATACAGAAAGCTCTTCTTAAGCCCTGAGCGGGCGAAGGAGAGCTTTTTTAGCTGTTTCACCGCGCAGAATTCTGTTGTAAAATGATAGTGTTCAGCAACTGACATTGTAGAACGCTTCCGAATGAGAGGTAGAAAATGGAACTGGAACGCATTGCGTCTGACCTGTACCGCGAGTTTCCAAGAAATGCCGAGAAGCTTTCCAAGGAGATCGAGCGTCTGTCCGGGCTCCTGGAGGAGACCGGCGCAGCAGTGATGATGGAGATCGAGAAGGAGAAATACCGCAAGGATAAGGACCCTGCCCGGATCAAGGAATACCGCAGGCTTTATAGGAGCGTGCGCCGGGAGCTTGAGAGCGCGCAGTCCTGCCTGCAGCAGTTCAGTGAGGAGCAGCGGCTTCTGAGGACCGCGAAGGAGCAGAGCGCCCAGGAGAGGATCGACTACGATGCTTACCGCGTCGACGAGACAGTGCCCTACAGCCTGGCCAGCGTGCTGACCAACAAGAAGCCCTCGGCTTTCTCTCTTTACGGACAGAAGTATGCGGTGGACAGCTGGAAACAGATGCTCCTGCAGACCTGCGCGCTGCTCAACAGGATGAATCCGATGCTGTTCGCAAGCCTCGAGGCGGATCCGGATCTGCAGGGCCGCAAGAGACCGTACTTTTCGCGGGACGGCGCAGGCCTTGACACCCCTGCCAAAATACCGGACGCCGACCTGTATGTCGAGACCCATGTCAGCGCCCGTTACCTTAAGAAAATGATCATGAACCTTCTGGGGAAATATGACATTCCCGGAGAGGCGTATCTGATTTACTTAAAGAAGGATTTTACACCGCTGCATGAGGAGACTTTCCGCACAAGGAGACCTCTGAATCCGGAAGTTGAGGAAGAGCCGGAGGGCCGGGAGGAGCAACTGAGCTTCAGCTTCGACAACGAGGGAAACTGGGAAGGCTGAGAAAGGACACTATTATATGGACAGATTTATGCCGATCGCAACACATATGGCTTATGTCGGGGACGTGGGAGACGCTGTGCTCGACGAAACACAGGAATCGCTGAGCGCGCTGCAGCAGTTTGTGAAGTCGGCGGTGCCTTCACTGCAGACATTTCTCTTTAATCTGATCGCCGCGATCGTCATTTATATCGTCGGCAAAAGACTGGTCGCCATCGCGCTTAAGCTCCTGGAGAAGTTCCTGTCTCATACGAACATCGACGTAGGTGTCAGTAAGTTTCTGCTCTCTGCGGCGAAGATGCTTCTGTATGTTTTCCTGGCCTTTATGATCGTGGCGCAGCTTGGTGTTAATACAGCGTCTATCGTCACACTTCTCGGTACAGCAGGAATTGCGATCGGCATGTCCCTTCAGGGAAGCCTGTCGAATGTGGCCGGCGGTATTTTGATCCTGCTGATGAAGCCGTTCAAGGTCGGGAACTACGTGATGACCAAATACGGGGACGGCACGGTGTGCTCGATCGGTCTCGTCTACACAGTGCTGACGACGATCGACAACCGGAAGCTTACGATCCCCAATGGTGAGCTCTCAAATTCGGCGGTCTTTGATGCTTCCGCCATGGCGGAGAGGAGGCTCGACATTGCTGTCGGGATCAGCTACGACGCGGACATCAAGAAGGCCAAGCAGATCATGGAGGAAGTCTATCGGAATTGTCCGGGCTTTCTGCCTGACAAGGACCTGAACGTGCATGTCGCGGGGCTCGGGGACAGCTCCGTCACGATCGAGGGCTTTGGCTGGGTCAAGGGCTCCGAATACCTCAAGGCCAAGTGGTATGTATTGGAGGAGACCAAGCTCAGATATGACGCGGAAGGCATCGGTATTCCGTTCCCACAGGTCGATGTACATATGAAAGTATAAATTTTTTCTTAAAAGTCCTTAAGAATTTCCGAATTCCGACATTTTTGAAACTTGCATGATAAAATAGCTGTGTTTTGACAGAAAAATGAGTATGTAAGTGACGAAATTGGAGGAATTAATGAGAAAACGGATAATTTCCCTTGGTCTGTCGATAGCAATCCTTGCATCTGCGAGCGCAGGACTTGGCCTTGCAGTACGAGCATCAGAGACAGCAAGCGAGGGGATGACCGAAGCACAGATGCAGACTGAGACAGAGCCGGAGGAAGCGCAGCAGGCGGAGAGTTCTTCCCAGGGAAGCGATGTTACTGAGCTTCCGGAAGACGTCTACACGGATGCGGCGGGACAGGTGATCACACCTGAGACCGCACAGGCGCTCGACAACTCGGACCTGGGCGTGACAAATATTGAGAATACCGCGGATTCTGAACAGGAAGCGGAAAATGTGGCGCAGGCCGCAGAGGAAACCCTGCAGGTGCCTGAGGACAACGGCGCGGAGGATATGGACAAGAGCACCATCGGAGCGGCGTTCGACAACAGTTACCAGTTCGATAAAGAGGATGCGACCGTCTATGTGACGGAAGAAGCCGCAGTGAAAGCGGAACCCTCGGATGATGCAGAAGACCTCACGGTGCTGGAGAAGTATTCTTCGATCCACCTGACCGGAAGCAATGGACTTAAATACTGGGAAGTCCGTTTCGGCGGCGAGATCGGATATCTGGACAACGCAGTGATCACCAGAGATCGCGCTGAGATCGAAGCGCTTCGGGAAGACGACCTCAGAAAAGAGGAGACGGAAGCCCAGAGCAAACAGGAACAGGAAGAGATCATCGCAGAAAAAGCGACTGAGGCCAAAGAAGAGTGGGCGCAGGCGCTCAAGGAGAGCCGCAGAGAGGAACTGGCCAAGCAGACCAGGAGCCTGAACTGGAACGGCGCTGTCCTGTCCAGGAGCAAAGGCTCTGTGTACGGGCCTTCCGGAAAGGAAACCTATTACAACCTCAACATGAGCGGATGCGTCAGGAACATGAACCGCAGAGGTTATTATTACGACGTATGGGTCAGAAATGACGGCTGTAAGATGTTCGGAGACTATATCATGTGCGCTGCAAACCTCGGCGTGCATCCTTTCGGTTCCCTTGTAGAGTGCAGCCTCGGTACCTGCATCGTCGTAGATACCGGCGGATTTGCCGCAGGAAACCCGAACCAGCTGGACATCGCTGTGACATGGTAAAATGATAAGCGAAATACAGAGAGATCATAAAGGGAGTGCCCTTTACGCCGGAAATGAATACAGTTTCACGACCGGGCAGTTTGCCAGGCTCGACAAGAGCTACAGGCGGCACTGCGGGCCTACCGCGGTGACGAATCTGCTTTTTATGCTCGCAAGGCTCGAGGGAAGACCGCTGAAGGAGAAGCCGGAAGAGGTCTTTCGAAATGTCGCGGGGATCGGAGGAAAGAGACTCCTTTATTGGAACACGGACCTCTTAAAGCGGTTCGGAGGCACTTCGGATCTTCTGGCACCTCTGTATATCAGCACCTGCCTCAGAAAATACGGTCTTACTTCCTATAGGGTACGCGGTCCTTTTCTTGCGACCGCAAGGCGCATCTGTACAGAACTTGACAGGGGCGCCCTTCTGTACATGGAAGTGCATCGACATCCGGTATACGGTAATCATCACATGTTGTGTTATGGTTACAGATTTCAGGACGGGAAGTTAATGCTTCGCATGGCGGACGGGTGGATCACCCGCATCCACGATCTCCCCGCAGGGACGGAATGGTTTGCGCTCTGCACGGTGATCAGCCGCCGCGAATGAAATCGCAAAGTAATTTAGTTAAAAAATATTTACAAATTATTACAAAAATGTTATGATTAAACTCAGTTAAGAGTAACTGTCAACCGGAGGAAATGTAACA
>ODAI013173295.1_pt1 | contig 11672 bp, 8 predicted proteins | sample 1539321 | NCBI WGS metagenome assembly ODAI01 (sample SAMN02144231, study PRJEB22623) | gut metagenome | biome: sheep rumen | host: Ovis aries | place: New Zealand
CAGTCAGCAGGTTCAATGCAGTTCCTGATGCAAAATCAGACCGAATAGAGTTCCAGGCAAGCAATTCGCTTTCATCAAAGTACCTTGGTGTTTACAAGATAAGCGACATCTACAACAAGCGTGTCACTCTCCAGTTTGAGGGCAAGCGTGGAGATAAGACCATCTTCGACCTCAGCAAGGACGAGATATACAGGAACGCATTCCTGCCTGTTCTCTACATTGACGGAGAGATAGCCGCACAGTACACACTTGAGGACCACGAGGACCAGATAGGTGAATACATCGAGCTGGCTGACGAGTACTACTTCTTCGGAGACAAGGCATGGAGACTTGGCGAAAAGTGCAGGCTCACCACAAGGATAAACACCAACGGCAGAACTACCGCATGGAACGACGAGCTCACCATAGGAAGCAGCTACTCCATAGTCTTTGACATCGGAGGCATCACTGAGAGCCAGTACGATACTGCACTCACCGAGGCGGCAGAGAACAACGGCCTTGACATCAGCGACCCTGCAAATCCTGTTGTGACATCCGACCCTGAGAAGGCAGTCACCGACAATAACTATTACGACGAGGACAAGATAGGCTCTCTCCTTAACTTCATGGGAACCTACTACTTCCTCAACTGTGACGCATACAACAGCACAGCAGCAAGCCTTTCAAACATCGAGACCGGAGTAGATACAAAGGTCCTGATGACAGAATACAACATCGGCTGCTATGAGGACACAACTCTCGGACATACCACCAGAGTAATTCCCGGAAGGTTCGAGATAGACGTATCCTACAATAGCTGCATCGGATTCAGCAGAAGCGGCGATACAGAAGCAAGAGACGAATTCATGTTCAAAACAGCCTATATGGAGTCCTTCTTCGAGGGCTGGCTGTGGCAGGTACTCCTTCTCAACGAGGGTGCGTCCACAGTAGCTGTAATGGACAAGGCAATGGAGGACGGCTCCGAGATAGTATATCTTGACAGCACCAACATTGATGCCGAGATAGGCAGAGTATCACTGGAAAGTGCAGAGGAAGCCGAGATAAGAGAGAGCGTAGCCAACGGATACACAGTTATAGTACCTGCCAAGAGGGTAGACATAAACCAGTGGAGCGGCACAGGCTACATCATAGCTGACCTTGAGGACTACAACCACTTTGTATTCAAGATATCCGGCGGAAACAACGGCGGTTCTGATACAGAGAACATGGACCTGAAGGGTGAAGAGCTGGGCGAGAGAGCCGCAGCCATAGACCTTGACAGAGCCTTTACAGGACTGTTCACAGGCGCACAGACTATGTACTATCTCCTTCTTGAATTCAACATATCCAGCGAATTCTCAGCAGCAGTGAGCCTGCTCGGAGCATCCAGCGGCGGCGGTATACTTCCTGCATTTGTAGGAGGAATGGCGCTGTTCAATGCAGTAAGTCACCTGTCAGATATAATCGGCTACAGAGTACGTATGCTGGAGATATTCTATGATTACTGCATGGCTGAGGACACAGCAGACCAGGTAAAGGCGCTGAAGAAACTGATGGCACTTATAATCGAGATGACCAAGGACTGCATCGACACGCTTATGGGACTTCTTGAACCTGAGGGAGACCTGATAGACGATGTGAAGTCCGGTCTGAAGGACCTTTTCGGAGCGCTCCTGGATTATTACGGGGATGATGAAGACCCTGAGACACCAGGTGATGCAGTAGAAGGCGGAATGGAAGATGACCTGACGGATAAGGCACTTGAAGGAATAGTAGACGAAATAATAGACGCAGCGTCATAAAAAATACCCCGGATGTTCGGCAAGAGCATCCGGGGTATCCCTTTTACTTTATGATTTTTTTCATCTCCGAGTAATCGCTGTCCGGATGCCGTTCCTCCGCTACCTCTATCAGTCTTCTGGTGACTGCTCTGTACATCTCCCGGCCGTTTCCCTCAGGTATACATTTCAGATGCTTTCTGACTGTAGAAATGTCATTTCTCTCCACTGGCCCTGTGAGAGCTTCCGCCGGTCCGACTTCGAGGACCTTCCGTATATTGCTCATGACCATGGGAGCAAGTGCGGTGAGTCCTTCCTCTGCGCTGAATCCGCAGTTCTTCAGCAGTGAAATGCTCTCTGCTGCAAGGGCACATACCAGATTGCTCGATACCACACAGGCTGCATGATATTTAGCCTTTGACTCCGCTGTTATCATCCTTGTGGGATTTCCCAGCGAGCTCATGAGCTCCTGCATATCAGGGGCAGCATCTCCTTCAAGGCAGAAAAACGACGTTCCCAGTTCCTTGTAGGACTGGTACTTGCTGTTTACGGGGAAGAGGGGATGTACTGAGCAGCTCCGGCCGCCGGCGGCAGCAAGTCCCGGAAATGCCTCCTCTGAGGACAGGGCTCCGCTGCAATGACAGAGCGTCTTTCCGCTGAGTGCGGACCTGTCAAGTCCAAGATAGACTTCCTTTATGGCACCGTCCGGAGCAGTTATGAATATGGTGTCACAGGCCGCTAAAAGCTCCTCAGTGCTTGTGAAAAGGGAGGTGCCGGTGAATTCTGCGGCTGCCCTTGCGGACTCCGGGTCACGGCTGTAATAGCCCTTCACGGTGACTCCGTGCTCAGTGAAATATTTTCCCAGTGAAAAGCCGACCTTTCCGGCTCCTATAAATCCAATCTCCATAAAATTACCTTCTTTCATATCGTGGGGCTTCCCGTTTCAGTGAGCTGTTTTCCTGTTCCTGCGGTCATCCGTCTTATAAGCGCAGCTCCGTTGTCTTTCAGCCACCTGTTCCACTTGTCGTACTCCGGGAATATGCGGCGGACCTCAGCATAAAAGGCTTTTGAATGGTCCATGTGCAGCCGGTGACAGAGCTCATGCACCACCACTGAGTCCAGGACCTCAGGGGGTGCGGCCATCAGGAGACAGTTGAAATTCAGATTCCCCTTTGAGGTGCAGCTTCCCCATTTTGTCCGCTGGTTCCGTATGGTTATCCTGCCGTAGGTGACACCCAGCTTTTCAGCGTAATACCGCACTCTTCCGGGGATGACATCCACTGCCCTCCGGGCCATATCCTCTATGTCCTGCCGGGAAAAAGCCGGGAGCTGTTCCAGCTCACGGTTCCGCTGGATCACTTTCTCAGTGTGGGTCTCTATCCACTGACGGCTCTTTCCGATGAATGCAGCTATCTCTGTTTCCGGACAGCGCAGGGGAGCTCTGACTATGAGATGTCCGTCCTCTGCTATCTGCAATGCCAGGGTCTTGCGGCGGCTGCGGATGACCTCGATGGCAGGTGTTCTGTTTGTATCAGTCATGTGTCTGCTCCTTATCCTTGACAGGTGAGCCGTCAGGTGCAGCGCCCTTCCGGTAGGCAGTGGGAGTAGTACCGGTCTCCTGACGGAAGAGTCTCATGAAGTGGGAGTAGTCATATCCGCACTCATAGGCTATGTCCTGCAATATCATATCGGTTTGCAGCAGCAGCTTTTTAGCATAGGCCAGCTTGCTGCGCTGAATGTCCCGTGAACAGCTCGTTCCGAAGCAGCCACGGTATAATTTCAGAAAGTAGGACTGGCTCACGGACAGCTCCAAGGCGCATTTTGCCACAGTCCAGTCATGCTCCGGGTGAGTGTAGATGTCCTCCCTGAGCTGATTGAGGCGCAGGCGGTGTTTCTTTTCCTGCATAGAGGGCTGCTGTTCCTGTTTAAGGTCCTCACGCATCTGCCGGAGCACCTCTTCGACCTCTGAAAAGCCGGAAAGACCTGCGGTGTCTATCAGTCTGACTGCCGACGAGAGCCATACAATGTCCTGATGTCCGATGCTGCTTGTCCGGAACTGTCCGGTTATCTGTTCCCTGAGATTTTCAGCACGTTCCCGTGGCTGTATGCCGGAGCCTATGATGAAGAAGGTCCCTTCCTCAGCGATAAAGACCTGTTCCTGTCCACGGCAGCTCCCCACGAGTATATCCGAGGTGCCGAGGAGGACCTTGTCCTTTTCAAGGCGGTTCATTGCATCCTCAAGCTGCCGGAGACCTCTGATGTGAAGCACCAGCAGGTAGAGGGTCTCGCCGTAGAGCCGGGCGGAATCTATAGTTCTCTCGCATATCTGCCGGCTGCGCCTGAAGAAGTAAAGACCGGTGAGGTCGTCACGGCAGTCACGGATATAGTTCCTGTAGGCAAAGCTGCGGTAGTCATTACGCAGGCAGAAAAAAGCAAGGGCACTGCCCACCTCCCGGCAGAATTTCAGGTAGTAGATGTCGTAGCTGTCAGCCACTCCATCAAACCGCAGAAGAGTATATCCGAAACAGCGGTCACGAAAGTACAGCGGAACGAAGAACACTGCAGAGGGAGCCTGATTTTCCCATTCCTCCGGCATCATTCGTCTGAGGGGAAAGGGGGCTCCGGTGCCGTCACGGAGCATATGGAGCATAGTTTCCGTGCAGCCCTCTGTGCGGTAGAGTTCGCTCTCGTTTGAGAATGACGTCCTGTTCCAGTCGGTACACAGGCAGACTGCGAACTCCGCCTTATCCGCGTAGTTGGTGGATGCATAGAAGTATGTGGTGTTGTAGATACTGTTCATGAGTCCAGCAGCATTTTCGTCTGAGAGGGAAAGGGTATTTATAGCCGTGTCCATATACCTGGCCTCCAGAGTGTTGAAGCGCAGGGCCTCCCTTATAGTACGGGGACGGCTGTGTCCGCAGCTCTCACCAAATATGAGCCGGTGTCCCGGAGAAGCTCCGGACTCCGGTACTCTTCCCTCGATGAGGGCGATGAGCTTTTTAGCTGCCGTTTCACCGAGCAGTTCCCAGTCCGGCATACAGGTGGTTATTGCCGGGTTGTGGAGCTCAGCCTCTTCTATGCCGTCAAAGCCTGTGACGATAACGTCCTCCGGCACACGGACTCCCGCCTCAGCGAGAGAGTCGCAGAGAGTCACCGCCATCCTGTCATTTCCGCAGACTACAGCGTCGGGCATGGTACGGGTGCCATCAGTGAGCTCACGGGCAAGTTCCCGTGGGGAATCCTCCCAGAAATCGCCGTAAACGACACGTTCCGGCGGTGCAGGCAGACCAGCGGCGGTGAGAGCCTCCTGCCAGCCCTGCACACGGCTCCGGGAGGTCTGCATCTGTGGGGGACCGGTCAGGCAGAGTATATCCCTGCACCCGTGGGACTCTATCAGGTGAGTGACTACAGATGCGAACTGGGACTTCTCGTCGAACCACACCGAGGACCAAGGGACCCGGTCGGCAGTGACCACAGTCACCGGGCAGTTGCACCGGCTTTTTAGGAGCTCTGTTATCCGGGACTTTGTCTCGTCCTTTGCAATGGAGTAGGGCAGGTATATCACACCGCTGAGCTCCTCAAAGCTGACAGCGTGGAGTACGTTCCACTCCTGCCGGAAAACGTGGGCATCGTAGAATTCCTCGTTCAGAGTAAAGACACAGGCGCTCCTGCCGCTCCGGAAGCATTCACGCAGTATGCCCTTTAGCTGGGGGCGGTTTATGGTGTAATAAGGCCTGCCTATGATAATGCCTATCCTGCCGTTCACGCTGTGACCTCCTTTGTGATAGTTTTCACTATTATTATATCACAGGCCCGGTAATAAGGCAATATAAAAATGAGCGATTTTGCAACAAATCCCTCCCAGTCTGCAATTGTGTACAGGGTGTGGATATGTTACAATAAATACAGAGCATTCGTTATCCCATAGAAAGAAATATTTCCTCAGGAAGGGTGAATTTGATGAACAAGAAAAAAATAAGAGCATCCGCCGCAGTTATGGCAGTTATGCTCGGCATGACCTCTCAGCCTGCCGTCCCGGTACTCTCAGCCGAGACCAGGACATATTACTATGCCGACATGGACGGGAACGAAGTACTGGACGCCTATGACCTTGTGCTGATGAGACAGGGACTTGTTGCTCCGGATAAGCTGACGGACATTCAGAAGGCCATCTTTGACACAAGCGCCAACGGAGCTATGGACGGCGAGGACATCAGTCTTTTGCAGGAGTTCCTGCTGGGCAATATCGAGGAGTTCCCGTCAGGACCTGTCTATGCGGTGACAGATACTCCTCCTGAGCCGGTGTACAACGGCCAGAAAACGCTTTCCTCCGGCAGATATGTCGAAAAGCTGGACCGTGGCACCTATGCAGTCAGCACAGGAAAGGAAGTCTTTGTGAGCTGGCGCCTTATGGCTCAGGACGAGCCGGATATAGGCTTCAACCTCTACCGCACCACCGGCGGAGCGACTGTAAAGCTGAATGACGCACCTCTCACAGGCGGTACCAATTTTACTGATAAGACTGCCGACCTCTCAAAGGACAATACATACTATGTGACCACTGTTTACAATGGTGTGGAAACTCCCACTGACGGAAGCTATACCCTCACAGCCAACGCTCCCGCAGGTGCAGAGGTCATACCGATTCAGCCCGGCGGAACTATCCACTTCGTCTGGGTAGGAGACTTCAACGGCGACGGCAAGTACGACTATCTTGTCGACCGCCCCAACGACGACCACCAGAAGCTGGAGGCCTACCTCAATGACGGCACATACCTCTGGACTATGGACATGGGCTACAACAGCGAGGACAAGTACCAGATAGAGCCGGGAGCATCCGCCCTTGACCTTGGAATGTGGGACGGCGCAACAGTTTACGACATCGACATGGACGGCTATGCAGAGGTAATGGTCCGTATTGCAGATGGAGTGACCTTTGGTGATGGGAAAGTGTTCACCCACAAGAACCATGCGAATTATCAGGAGATAGCGGTCCTGGACGGCATGACAGGCTCCATGAAGGCCTCGGCTCCTGTGCCGAATAGCTGGCTTGACGAGGGCCCTATGGCCTGCATGATGGAGATAGGCTACCTTGACGGAAAGACTCCCAGTCTGCTCTGCTGGATGAAAAACCGCAACAACGACAAGAGCTTCAACAGCATCAATGTGGCCTACGGCTACGGAGGCGGCACTGAGTTCAGACAGCAGTGGATAGGCGGCTGCTACGGCGCAGAGGCACATCAGTTCCGTGTAGAGGACGTTGACTTCGACGGAAAGGATGAGTTTCTCCACATTGGCTATGCGCTGAACAGCGACGGCTCAAAGCGCTATACGATGCCTGATGTCATACATGGTGACCGCTACCATATCGCTCCGTTCTCCAACGGGGATAACGGCAAGGCTATGATGGGTTACGGAGTACAGCAGCGCAATCCCAGCGGACTTCTTGAATACACCTACAACGCCTCCACCGGAGAGCTTATCTGGAAAAACTTCGGCGGCGACGGTGATACGGATATAGGCCGTGGTGACATAGGAGATATTGACCCCACTCATGACGGCTATGAGGTATGGTCATTCCAGGGCATTTATACCATGAGGGGCGAAAAACTCAGTGATACCTCGGCATATCCTGCAATAAAGCTCTACTGGGACGGTGACCTTCTCTCTGAGTCCTATAATGACACAAAGATAGAGAAGTGGAACTATGACAGCCAGACAGTCAGCAGAGTTGCAACTACCTGGAAGATATACGGCTCCTACAGCTCAGAGCGCGGAGCGCCCCTCTTCTACGGCGACATCCTCGGTGACTGGCGAGAGGAGATAATCTGTGCCGGCTATGACAGCGATTGTCTCGTTATCTACTCCACTCCCATACCTACCGACTACCGTTTCAATACCCTCTCACAGGACCCTGCTTACCGCAACGATATGACCTCCAAGGGCTATGTGCAGTCCAATATGCTCAGCTACTACATGGGCGAGGGCATGGATATGCCGGAGCAGCCCGATGTGCGTTATATAGGCGAAGCTGTACTGGACGAGCAGGCAGTCTATGCTATACGCAACGTCAACAGCGGACGCATCATGGATGTTGCCAAGTCCGAAAGGGCAGACGGCACAAACGTCCAGCAGTACGGCACATCTGCCGGAAAGTCCAACAACACCTGGACAGTCAGGTCCGCAGGTGACGGCTGCTACTACATCATCTCCAGACTTTCCACCGGTGAGAACTGCTACTTGACAGTTGCCGGAGGAGCTGATGAGAACGGTACGAACCTGGAAATATCCACATTCAGCGGAAGTGACTCCCAGAAGTTCAGGCTGAAGTCCCAGCCTGGAGGCTCCTTTATGCTTATGACGGAGTGCTCCGGCGGCAGCAAGTGCGTAGAAGTCGCAGATGCTGAGACCGGTGCCGGCGCAAACGTACGGCAGTGGGTCCCCACCGGAAGCACCTGCCAGTGGTGGAGCTTTGAGAAAGTCCAATAATATAAAAAAAGGCCGCTCTGCAATGGATGCAGGGCGGTCCTTATCATACTGAGGATGTTATGAGATGAGAGCCTTTCTCATCATGCAGAGGTCGAAAGCGTCCAGTTTTTCGTCATGTACCAGGTCGCCGTTCTGCCATTTTGCCAGCTTGGCATCGGGGTCACCGAGGAGCCACTTGCTGAAGAGAACCAGGTCAGCTAAATTGAATGCTCCGTCGTCATTGACGTCACCGACAATATCGCCTCCGGGGATCTCAAAGTTATCATCGAATACATATGTTGCATTATTGAGGAAAACGTCCTCATCGTTCTTTTCAACGCTGTCCCAGTCTGCCTTTGTACCGTAAACGGTTATCGTTGCACGGGCGGTAGAATCTGCAAATGCATAATAGTTTATGGAAGTCAGCATTTTGGAGACCTTCAGGTCAGTCAGTTTATCGCAGCCGGCGAATGACATTCCTTCGATAGAGGTAACGTATCTCAGGTCTGCGGATGTAAGGTTTGAGCAGTAGAAGAAAGTGCTGTCATTGAGCACGCTTACACTTGACGGGAACACTACAGAAGTGATGTTGTCATTTCTCTCAAATGCTCCAGGTGAGACGTACTTTACGCTTGAAGGTATTTCAATATCTCCCTTAGCGGCCTGTCCGTCGATGAGCGCTCCGTTTATTACAACGAGAGGGTCATTCTGGCGCTGAGCCTTTATCCAGGGAGTGCTGTCAAAAGTCATTGCGTCGATCTCTATCATGTGGTCCGGAAAGCTTACCTCGGAAAGGGAAGAACAGAGATCAAATGCACGGATGCCGATATATTCCAGGCTTTCAGGGAGAGTTACCGATGTCAGTCCTGTCATGGAAAAAGCGTAATTACCGATAGAAGTTACAGAGTCCGGTATCTTGATGCTGGTGAGATCTGCGCCGTTGAAAGCGTAATCACCAATGGCAGTGACAGGGTATCCGCCGAGAGAATCAGGTATCTCGATAGATGATGCGGTATAATTGCATCCTGTGATGACTGCATGGTCGCCGTCGACGGTGTAATAAAGGTCACCGGCAGATTCATCTGCATAAGCAGTCATCGGAGCTGTGCTGAAAGCTGAGTCCGGTACAGAAAGCGGTACCGCTGCAAGCAGTGCTGCTGCTGCGATAAATGATGCTGCCTTTAAAGCTGATCTTTTTGGTCTCATAAATAACCCCTCCTGTTATTATGATAAAATTTTGTCAGACTGCCTTCTTATGTTCCCTCTGGCAGGCAGTCAGCTTATAGTTGGTATTATACCATATATTGTCGGAAAAGTCAATGAAATGGTAAAAACAGCACAATAGTTATATTTGTGCCTGTTACGGCCATGTTGTTGGAAAAACAGGGTTGACAGAAATGGGACAGAGGTGTATCATAGGAGTGACATTATCTGTGAAAGGGAGTGATGTACCCTGTGTTATTCTCAAAAAAGGAACAGGAGACAGTTCTCATGGACTTCCGCTTTGCCGAGCCTGACGGCCTCCCGGCTATACAGGCATACGGCGAAGTTGACGGTCAGATGTACTATTGCAATGCATATTACAGTATCAGGACAAGGGACTATGCTATGTGGGAGGACGGCCGCTATCAGAGGATAGCAGACAGTCTGAGAGCTGCGTCAGGCAGAGTCCGGATAGAAGTGGTGCTGATAAGGAAGAACGGCAGTCCGGCAGATTTCAGGATAGATACAGAGCGGCTGGCAAAGAAACTGTGCGCTCCGGATATACGTGCCCTTGAGCTTGCCGGCTGGGGACTTTTTGACAGTGAGACCGAGCTCTGAGGAACGTTCCTGACCGTACTTGACTGAGGTCAGGAAATGTGATAAAATTATTGGTAGAAATATTTTTTAGGCAATACCGCACAAAGACGTCAGGCGGTCTTTGTGCGGTGTTGCCTTTACGGAGGTAATAACTATGAACGGTATCAAAAAAGTATATGAGTTCCTTGATGAGGCACAGACTTATTATCTTGCCACTACCGAGGGAGACCAGCCAAGAGTAAGACCCTTCGGAACTATCCTTCTCTACGAGGGAAAGCTCTATATCCAGACCGGCAAAGTCAAGGATGTATCAAAGCAGGCAGCAGCAAACCCGAAGTTTGAGATATGTGCGTTCAAGGACGGCAAGTGGCTCCGTGTGGCAGGCGAGCTGGTAAACGATGACGACAGGGCAGTCAAAGTCGCAATGCTGGAGAAGTACCCCTCACTGAGCTCCATGTATGACCCGGATGATGATAATACTCAGGTGCTTTATTTTGCCAATGTGACTGCAACATTCAGCTCATTTACCGAAGCTCCGGAGACAGTGACATTCTGAAACGGACATTTTTTCAGCAGCACAGTACCTTCACCACAGCAGACCATACTCAGGAGCCAGGATAGATGAACATTATAGAGAACATGACATATGACAGTGAAAGAGCCCTGTATGCCCTCAGGGACACCGCAGTCAGGAGCTGCACCTTTGCAGGTCCGGCGGACGGGGAATCAGTTCTGAAGGAAACGAGGAACATCACAGTGGACGGCTGTTCCTTTTCCCTTCGGTATCCCATATGGCACGCCAGGAAGTATGAGCTGAAAAACTCCCGGCTCGACGAGAAAACAAGGGCAGCTCTGTGGTATTCCGATGACGGCATTATCGAGGATACGGAAATAACCGGAGTAAAGGCGCTCAGGGAATGCCGGAACACCGTTATCAGGAACTGCCGGATAGATTCCGTGGAGTTCGGCTGGAAAACTCATGGTACCCGAATAACAGACAGCAGCATCACATCGGAGTACATCTTTCTTGATTCTGAGGACATTGAGATAGAGAGGCTGGACTTCAAGGGGAAATACTCCTTCCAGTATACCTCAGGTCTGGTGATAAGGGACTCCCGGCTCGATACCAAGGACGCTTTCTGGCATTCAAAGAACGTCACGGTCATGGACTCAGAGATAAACGGCGAGTATCTTGCTTGGTTCTCCGAGGGACTGACGCTCATAAGGTGCAGGATAAGCGGGACTCAGCCTTTTTGCTACTGCAAGGACCTGAAGCTCATCGACTGCGAAATGACCGGCTGTGACCTTTCCTTTGAGTATTCCGACGTTGATGCCGTGCTGACCGGTACTGTGGATTCCGTAAAGAATCCCAGGTCAGGACGGATAGTTGCTGACAGGATAGGCGAGGTCATATATGAGGACTCTGTCATGGAGTGCAGAGCGGAGGTCATCGAAAGGGAAAAGTGACGATGCTATAACGATTTGCCCCGAAGCTGTTCAGCTTCGGGGCATTTCAGTTTATCCGGTCTATGCGCTCAGTCAGAGACATCATTAAGGCAATACCGCACAAAGATTGTGCTGAAGATGCGCCGTGAGATTTTTCGTCAGATTGTATAGAAATTCCGCAGGCATACTGACGTATGTCAA
>ODAI010826345.1_pt1 | contig 11671 bp, 9 predicted proteins | sample 1539321 | NCBI WGS metagenome assembly ODAI01 (sample SAMN02144231, study PRJEB22623) | gut metagenome | biome: sheep rumen | host: Ovis aries | place: New Zealand
GAAAGGATGCGGCGGGCATTTGCCATAGATGTTCCGCCAAATTTCAATGTAATCATATTGTACCCCTGTTTTCGCCCCAGCTTTAGTGAGACGAAAGTTCTTAAATATTTTTGTAATTATAGTTAAAATTGTATGCTTATACAATCGGCGCCAGAGCCTTCTACCCAGTCGCATTTCGGGCTCCCCTACGGTCGGTGCTATCGCACGCGCTCCGCGCCCCTCAATTCTCGGCGCAGTGCCCCTAGCCCAGCATCTGCTCCAGCTGCCCAAGCGTCATAACTTCCAGCCCGCGCTTTTTAATTTTTTCCACCAGGTGCTCATTCAGCTCGTCCGCGCTTTCAAGGTCAAACACCACAAATCCGCTTCCCGTACAGTGCTCGTGGGTAACTCCGCCGTTATCATAAATGCGCTTAACAAGCTCAAAGGCGTAATCAACATCCTTAAGAATCTTGCCGTCAAGCTCCAGGTGCTTTCCCAAAAGTCCCTTGTGACGCGGCATAGGATTTTTTTTATTATAGAGCCGCTTGATTTTTTCAAGCATTTCCTTACGGTAGGCCCGTTCCTCTGCCGCCTGAATCATCTGCTCGGAAGAAATAAAAAAGACTTTGTTTTCCTGCATCACCTGCTCACAGGTCTTGCCGCTTTCCATGCAGAATTTTTTCAGGCAGAGCATGGTCATCATGGCATCATCAACTGATTTGTGACTCTGAAATTTAGCTACGTTCACACCAAAGAATTCCGCCCATTCAGTCAACTTACGTTTAGTGTCATAATGCTTATTCAAAAGCTTTTCAAGGTCAAAGGCACGAAAGTTAATATATGGAAGACTATAGCGCTCGTTGGCAGAGTTCACAAAACCAATATCATTTCCAACCGCAAAACCTGCAATAAAGCGGTTCCCGGTAGTAAAAAGCTTTTTTATATCCTTATAATAGGCTTCGTAATTAGGTTTTGCCCGGAAGTAATCCTTTGAGTATGCAAGGTGACATTCATTTTTTGCCGAAAGCAGATACCAGTCAAAATCACATTCAGGATTCATTACAACATCTTCGCTTTCAATCACGTTCAAATCATCATCTGTAATCACATACCCCAGAGAGCAGATTTTCCCCACTCCCTCAAAAGTATTTGCACATTCGCAGTCAAAAAAAACAAATTGCTTGTGGTTCATAAATAAAGGATAACGGATTTAAGAAAAAAAATATACCTATTTGCCATTAACCTATCTTTTTAGTATATTTATGCTATGTTACTTGATATTCAACATTTAAACGCAGGGCTTGAGGACGGAAAGCAGATTCTCAATGACCTGAACCTTACTATAAATTCTGGCGAAACTCATGTTCTTATGGGACCAAACGGAGCCGGAAAATCATCTTTGGGAAATACCCTGCTGGGAAACCCGGTTTACAAAATTACAGGCGGAAAGATTCTTTTCAAAGATACTGATATTACTGAAGAAAGCACAGACAAGCGTGCGAAAATGGGAATGTTTATGTCTTTCCAGGCACCGCTTGAAGTTCCCGGCATTTCGCTTGAAACCTTTATCCGATCTGCCCTTCAGCAGAAGACCGGCGAGCGGGTAAAGCTTTTCCAGTTTCAGAAGGAATTGCAGCGCTGCATGGAACTTTTGAACATGAATCCTGATTATGCAAAGCGCGATCTGAACGTAGGATTTTCGGGCGGCGAGCGCAAGAAGAGTGAAATCCTTCAGCTTCTGATGCTTAAGCCTGATTTTGCAATTCTTGACGAAACTGATTCGGGACTTGATGTTGATGCCGTGCGTTTTGTTGCAAAGGGACTTGAAGAATACCGCCGCCTTACAAACGGTGCACTTTTGATTATTACCCACACAACAAAGATTCTTGACGGTCTGAACGTAGATAAAACCCACATCCTTGTAAAAGGCCACATTGCCAAGACAGGAGATGGAGAATTGTTCAAAGAGATTAATGCTAACGGTTTCGAGGAGTTTTTAAAGTCAGCTTCGTAAGAAGCTGATGTTCAGCCTGGAGAAACAGAAACTTGTAACGAAGATTTTCAGGCTGAACAAGATTTGAAGAGTTCTTAAAATAATATGGAAGAAAAAACACAGATAAACGACATAAACCGCGATTTTTATGATTTCCGCTATGAAGAATCTGAGAAGGATTTTTACCGTATTGAAAGCGGACTTTCCCCGGAAATCGTAAAAAAACTCAGCGAAGAAAAGGGCGACCCGGAATGGATGAAAGAGTTCCGCTTAAAATCGCTTGAAACATACAATAAACTTGGAGTGCCAGACTGGGGGCCTTCAATCGAAGGTCTTCATATAGAAGATATTGCAACTTACGTCCGCCCCAAAACTCAGATGAGCGGAAAATGGGAGGACGTTCCTCAGGATATTAAAGACACTTTTGAAAAGCTTGGAATTCCTGAGGCCGAGAGAAAATCTCTTGCCGGTGTCGGTGCCCAGTACGATTCTGAGCTTGTTTACCACAATGTTCAGGAAGAGGTTGCAAAGCAGGGTGTTGTTTACTTAGGCTTTGAAGATGCCCTCAAGTCTCCTGAATGGGGACCAATGGTAAAAGAATATTTTATGACTCTGATTACGCCCCGCGACCACAAATTTGCGGCTTTGCATGGCGCTGTATGGTCGGGCGGTTCTTTTGTTTACGTTCCAAAGGGAGTTCATTTGAGCTTCCCCCTTCAGTCTTACTTCCGTCTGAACGCAAAGGGAGCCGGCCAGTTTGAGCACACCCTGATTATTGTTGATGAAGGCGCAGACCTGCACTTTATTGAAGGCTGTTCTGCTCCAAAATATAACGAAGCAAACCTTCACGCGGGTGCCGTAGAGCTTTTTGTAAAAAAAGGTGCCCACCTGCGCTATTCGACCATCGAAAACTGGTCTAAAAACATGTACAACCTGAACACAAAGCGTGCAAGGGTTGAAGAAGATGCCAGCATCGAATGGGTTTCTGGCTCATTTGGTTCTCACGTTTCTTATCTGTATCCGGAAAGTGACCTTGTCGGCCGCAACGCGAAGGCTGACTTTACGGGAATTACCTTTGCCGGTAACGGTCAGAATCTTGATACAGGTGCAAAGATGGTTCATCTGGCACCAAAAACTTCAAGCCTTATTACCACAAAGTCAATTTCTAAGGGCGGCGGAATGAGCACCTACCGTTCTGCAATCTACATTTCAAAGGATGCAGAAGAAAGTAAGGCCAGCGTTTCCTGCCAGTCGCTCATGCTGGACAGTGACAGCCGTTCGGACACAGTTCCTGCCATGGAGATTTTGAATGACACAAGCGACGTTGGTCACGAGGCAAAAATCGGCCGAATCAGCAGCGACGCAATTTTCTATCTTATGAGCCGGGGAATCAGCGAGGAAGAAGCCCGCAGCATGATAGTAAGCGGATTTGCAAATCCTGTAAGCAAAGAGCTGCCTCTGGAATACGCAGTCGAGATGAATAACCTGATTAAGTTGGAAATGAAAGGAACGATGTAGGGGGAGGCTTATAAAGAAAATCCGTTAAAAAATGATCTGCATCAGCGGGTCATTTTAGGATTATCCGACAAAACGCCTCACAAATCAGCTGTGCTGATTTGTCCGAAAATTGGAGTGTAGATGGACACAATGAAAGACATAACAATAAACGAAATCCCTAGCCTCACATGGAACTGGATGAAATTAAACCGCGACAAAATCACCCTTAATGAAGCCTTCTGCCCGGCACAGGCAGAAATTCTGAATGCGGAAAAGGGAATAAGAGTTGAAGAAGGCTCACCGTCCGAAGCCGCAGGACTGAACTTTGCAAGCGGACTTTTTAATGCAAAAAATCCAAAGCTTACAGACGGTCATCCTCATTTTGATTTTGTAACAGAAGATAAAAATCATCCTGCAGAAGCACTTTTTGCAGACAGTAAATATTCTAAAACCGTAAGAATTACAGGAAAGCAGGAAAAGCCTCTTATCATCAATTTTTCTAAAGAAGAAAGTCAGGCAAATCTTACCTATATAATTGCGGAAGAAAATTCTGAAAGCACTGTAGTATTTGTTTACGAAGGTAATGCTTCCGAATCAATTTTCCGGGCAAAAATCCTTGCAAAGGAAAACTCAAAAATCCACATTGCAAAGGTTCAGCTTTCCGGCAAAGAAAGCCTTCATCTGGATGATACAGCGGTAATTGCAAGAGACGGAGCTGAAGTCCGCTTTACCCAGCTTGAGCTTGGCGGCCGTCACGTAGCTTCAGGACTCGGCGTTATTCTTGAAGGCTATAAATCAAAATTTACAAGCGAAGTTGCCTACATCTGTAAAAAAGACCAGCTTCTGGATATGAATCATATCGTTTATCACACAGGGAAAAAATCTGAATGTCAGATGAAGGTAAACGGCACCCTTCTGGACGGAGCCTCAAAAACTTACCGGGGCACTATCGATTTTAAGAAGGGCTGTGCAGGCGCAAAAGGCAATGAAATGGAAGAGGTTCTTCTTCTTTCACCAAAAGCTGTAAACAAATCAATTCCTGTAATTTTGTGTGATGAAGAAGACGTAGAAGGAGAGCACGGTTCATCAATCGGCCGCCTTTCTAAGGAAGTTCTTTTTTACATGCAGAGCCGCGGAATCAGCGAAGCCGAAGCCGAAAAAATCATGTCCCGCGCAAAGATTCAGGCCGCCGCCTCTTTGCTCCCGGATGAAGACGTAAAAGAAAGAATTTATAAATTTATTGATTAAAAAGAGCAGTCAAGTTGCTTTTGAAGCGAAGATAAGACAGGACAAACTACATTATGCCGTTTATGCCCCAATAGCGCACCCTAAAAGGCATACCGTAGTTTGGAATGGATTATCGTAGCGTAAAAAGCAACTTGGGTAGGGGTAATTATTATGAATAAATACAGAAAAGACTTTCCTTTTTTCAAGGCAATTGATGAAAATTCTTCCGTAGAAAACAAAGACCTGATATATTTTGACACTGCGGCAACCGCCCAGCGTCCCTTTATCGTTCTGAACGCCATGACTCACTTTTATGCCACGGAAAACGCAAATCCCCTCCGCGGCCTTTATTCACTGAGCGAACGCGCAACCCTTGCCTACGAAAATGCCCGCGAAACAACCGCCGCTTTCATCAATGCAAAGGAAGCATCAGAAATCGTATTTACCCGCAACGCCTCAGAAAGCCTGAATCTGGTTGCCTACAGTTGGGGCCTCAACAAGCTTAAAGCCGGCGATGAAATCTGCGTTACAATCATGGAACACCACTCAAACATCGTTCCCTGGCAGATGGTATGCCAGAAAACCGGCGCAAAGCTTGTATTCATGGAATGTGACAAAGAGACCGGCATAATCAGCGACGAAGAAATCAACTCAAAAATCAATGAGCGCACAAAAATCGTTTCTGTAGTTCACGTAAGCAACGTTCTTGGCGTAACTAACCCGGTAAAAAAGATTGCTCAGGCGGCCCACGCAGCCGGTGCGATTTTTATCGTAGACGGAGCCCAGTCTGCTCCTCACATTAAGGTTGACGTTCAGAACATGGACGCAGACTTTTTTGCAATGAGCGGCCACAAGCTTGGCGGTCCTATGGGAATCGGCGCCCTTTACGGAAAAAAAGCCCTTCTTGAAGAAATGGATCCTTTCCTGCGCGGCGGCGAAATGATTGAATACGTTACCCGCGACACTGCAACCTGGGCCGAAGTTCCCCACAAGTTCGAAGCCGGAACCGTAAGCGCAGGCGACGCCGTTGGTATGGCAGCCGCAATCCGCTACGTTCAGTCAGTGGGCCTTGACTACATCACTGAGCACGACAACGCCCTCTGCGCCCGCCTTATTGACGGCATGACAAAAATTCCTCATATTAATATCATAGGAAGTAAGGACGGAAGCAAACGCTGCGGAATTGCAACCTTTACAATCGACGGCGTTCACCCCCACGATATAGCAACCCTTCTCAGCGAGGAACACATTGCCATTCGTGCAGGCCACCACTGCGCTCAGCCTCTGGGCCAGTATCTTGGTCAGACAGCAACAGCCCGTGCCAGCCTTTATTTTTACAATACTGAAGATGAAGTCGACACCTTCCTTGAAAAAATCGCCCAGGTTCGGCATTGGGCAGGGTTTAGTGACTAGCAGTTAGCTATAAGCTGTTAGCAAATAGCAGGAGGGCGGAGCCCCGCCCTACGCTCGCACTTCGTTGCTCGCTACCCCACCCAGCGGGGACACCCCGCAACGCCCCGGACAAGTCACTTTTGGAGGATTAATTTTGGATACAAAGGAATTATACAGAGAAATCTTAAACGAGCATAACCTCAACCCTATTCACAAGCAGAATATGGAAAATCCTTCCTTCTGTCTGGAGGGAGTAAATCCAAGCTGCGGCGACCAGATTACACTGCAGCTTAAAATGGACGGAGATAAAATCGTTGACGCAAGCTTTATAGGAAGCGGTTGTGCCGTAAGCCAGGCCTCTGCCGACATGATGGCAGACCTTGTAATCGGAAAAACAAAGGAAGAAGCCCTGCACCTGGCAGACATTTTTGACCGCATGATTAAAGGTTCTGTAACAGACGAAGAGCTTGAAGCACTTGATGAAGCAGCAGCCCTTCAGGATATTTCCCACATGCCGGCCCGCGTAAAATGCGCAATGCTGGGCTGGAGAACGGTAAAGCAGATGTTGGCTGCGCCAGGTGCAGCTGCAGGCGGCGCACCTTCGTCAGCTCCAAGTATTGAAACAAAATAAGATTTATGATATATTATTTTTCACTTATGGTGCTGTAGCTCAGCTGGATTAGAGCATCTGCCTTCTAAGCAGAGGGTCGGCGGTTCGAGCCCGTCCAGCATCAGAAAGGCTGTCTGAAAAAGACGGCCTTTTTATTTTAACATATTATTTTTTTTCTTGCGCTCTTACTTTCCACGGGTTATCCTTATTCTATCAATATATAGACTGGAGAATAATTATGAAAAAAACACCACTGGCCTTCATTCTTTTTCTTTCATTTGCCATGTCTCTTTCCGCCTGGGAACACAATCTGGGTCTGGAAGCAGGATTTCCATGCATATCACTCAGGGCAAATGATGACGGGAACAAGAATATTTTTGAACCAGCCCTTCAGGCCCGTTATTACGGAGTTGCAGAAAACGGCTTCTGTCTTTCGGCAGCCATAGGAGCAGGTCTTCCTATAAGCAAAGATTTTACCCTTAATGGCGAATCTGCCACAGCAAAAGGCTTTGGAATGAACCTTGCCCTTGGAGCCGGCTATGAATTTATCCTTAGCCAAAGGCTGACTCTAGCGGCTCTTGGCTCCCTTTCCCTCGACTGGCTCCGCTTCTCTTACAAAAAAGAGTTTAAGGCCGCCCTTTCAGAAGGCTATGCAACTGCAGACTGGACTCAGACAGATGATGCCCTCTTTGCAGGTATCGGAGCAGAAGTTCTGGCCCGTTTTTTCCTTACTGACCAGCTTTCACTTTCTGCTTCCTGCGCCCTCCGCTTTATTGACGGAGGAACTTTATGGAAAAATGGAAGTAAAATCGGAAGAGATTATGACAATTCCCAGAACTTAAGGGGAAACATTATTTTTACGCCGACCCTTGGCGCCTGCTGGACATTCTAAACTTTTCAGGAACTTTCGGAGGATTTAAATGAAACTTTTCTTTAGAAAAAAAATTATTTTCATGACTTTTGCCCTCTGCGCCGGCCTTCTTTTTTCAGCCTGCGTAAATGAGGTTGATGATGACAATATTGTTGGAAGCGGCTATCAGTTTCCGCAGGCAGGCGGTATTTCAAAAGCTTTTGACTCCTATCTTTACGGGGATGATGGAAAAGCCTTTAACACAGTCAAAACATATAATCTTGAATGCTGGGAAGACATTCCTTTTCTCTATCTTGAAGATGCTGCAAAGCTTCTGGCCTATATTAATTTTCGCGGATATAATTACGGCCCCGTTGAAGAAAGTGAAGGTCTGTATTATTACAAGTATTACCAGCCGGAAGCCGGAAGTGTCTATCCTGCAGAAATCAAAGACGATACCCTGTATTTTGACGTAAAAAATCAGACCATTTACAGTGATAATTTTACCCGCATAATAACAAATACCAATACACTTGCAAATGGAATCGGCTGCTTATATTATGGCGAAGTTAAACAGGCATCTTCATCCTGTCCACAAATAAAATTTAGTGGTAATACATGCTATGCTAAAGAAAAGGAAAGAACTAGCATCAATCTTGCAGCTTACGGACTTAAAATGTTTCTTCTTGATGGAAGAGAATATGGTTTACCGGAAAAATCTCTTTTTATTCCTTTTCAAGTTCTTGCTGACACCTGCTTTCGTTATACTGTGTGCAGCTTCAATAGTCAGGATTATTATCTTTATTTTGCTCCAGACGACAAATCAAATGCCGTATTCTGGGGCTATAATTATGGAAGAGAATACTCGGCTGCAAGAAGCAGACTCAAGGCAGAATACAACTACAGGAATCTCTGTCTTCTCTTTGATCTTAACTATTGTTTAAAAGATCAGCGAAGTAAGATTGGGAAAGACAATATCGGAGCCTATATAAATGACAGTATTTTTAAAGCCGGACTTGGTTTTGACCTTGTTTCCACCGACACTACTGTTTATGACAGAGCTCTGGTAAAATTTTTAGTAAATTATATTGACGACGGACACACAGGTTATTACGAACCTTCCCTCTATCAGAATTATTCTTCCTTTTCACAATTTTATACGTTTGCAAAATCAGTACAGGGCCCAAGAGACAGATCGCTTGACAGCATCTATAAAGAGATGAAACTACGCCGCCAGGCTGCCGGTGGAAGTGAAGGACTCTTTTATATAAGCGAAGGCCAGGAAAACAAAATGGCAATAATAAGCTTTGACGGCTTTAAAAATAATACCCCCGAAAGTGCAACTTCTTTAGAAGGGCTTGCAGCATTAAACACCTATGCATTTTTTGAAAAAGCCTTTGAAGACATAAAACAATATGATACTACTGTCAAAAATGTAGTCATAGACCTTTCCTGTAACGATGGCGGCGCAGTACTGCAATGTATGCTTGCCCTCTGCTATCTGGAAGACCCTGATCGTTTTTATCTGACTGAAAAAAATCACCTGGATAATTCCATTGCAAAGTTTTACTGTAATATTGAAACAACTCAGCATTATACATCAATAAAAAAGAACTACAACTTTTACGTTCTGACCAGCGGCTATTCATTCTCATGCGGAAACTTCTTCCCTTCAGTGTGTAAATATCAGCTGAATATCCCTGTAGTAGGACAGCAGAGCGGTGGAGGTGGAGGAATTGTTAAGCAAACACAAAGCTCAGACGGCGCCATTTTCAAAACATCCGCTTCAGCAGAAATGTGCGCACTGGATGCTAATGGAAATTACATCTGCATAGATGCCGGAGTCCCTGTAGACTATGAAATTTCTTACGATGATTTTTATTCAGGAGAATGCCGTTACGCAAATCTTTACAGAAGACTCAAGGAAAAATACCCTGGAAATTTTAACTAGCACTTAGTCCTTAAAAAAAAATCCGAAACAGGAAAATCAGCCGCTTCGGATTTTTTTATTGATTTTTTATTTCAAACAGCTTCTGTCAAGGCGGTCAAAACCGTCTGTAAGCTTTCCTGCAATTTCAACAAGCTTTGCAAGATCTCCCTTGCGGGCGCCTTCAATATTCAAAGGCATAACCGGGTCATGAAGACTGAGCCGCAGCAAAATCCAGCCCTGAACATCTTCCCCCTTAAATGAAAGGCGGACCCCCTCATAAGACTGAGGCATTGTGTAGCCGGCAGCCTTTGCACGGGCCTTAAATTCTTCAAGAACCTTGTTTCCGTATTCCTTAAAATCATCACCTGAAATCTTAAAGCGGTACTCACCTTCTTCAACTAAAGGAGGCAGCTTTTCAATAAGGCTGTCAAGCTTCTTTCCTTCTTCTGCGGCTTTTGCAAGGGCAATCACAAGCTTTACAGCAAGGAAGGCACCGTCATCAAGGAAGAAGTTATCCTTCAAAGCCCCGTGACCGGAAGTTTCCATGGCAAGAGGGGCAACGATGCCCTTTGCATTAAGCTCCTTCTGCTTGTTGATTACGTTTTTGTAGCCTCTCATATAGCAAAGGTGCTTAAGGCCGAGCACCTCTTCAAGAAAGTAAGTAAGGCGGTCAGAAGTAACGCTGTCTGTAATGATTGTACTTCCAGGGTATTCAGGAGCAAGAATTGCAGAAATCATGGCGATGATTGAATCGCGGTTTACTTCGCTTCCGTCGCTCAAAACGGCACTCATGCGGTCAACGTCAGTATCAAAAATCAAGCCCAGGTCAGCCTTGTTCTTCAAAACCGCTGAACGGATTGCTTCCATTGCCTGCTTGTTTTCAGGGTTTGGAATGTGATTAGGAAAGCTTCCGTCCGGTTCCAGGAACTGGCTTCCGCTTACATCTGCACCCAAAGGAGCAAGAATCTTATCTGCAAAAAAGCCCGAAGCACCGTTACCGCTGTCAACAACAATATGAAGCTTAGAAAGAGGTTTATCCCCCTTCCCGATTCCATCCTTAATTTTATTTTTAAGATAATCAGCATAAAGGGAAATCAAATCAAATTCTTCGCATTTTGCACAAGGTTTTGAAAGAGCGGCATCAGCATCTCCTTCCGGAATTTTTTCGGCAATCTTAAGGATATCTGTAATATCTTCGTGCTCAAGGCCGCCGTCAGCATTAAAAAATTTAATTCCGTTTCTATTAAATGGAAGATGGCTTGCAGTAATCATTGCAGAGCCGTCAAATTTTGTCTGATCAAAAACGATTGACATAAACATGGCAGGAGTAGTAGCCATATTACAGTTTACAACTTTAGCACCCGCAGCAGAGATGCCGCAGGAAAGGGCATTTAATAAATCCGGGCCGGAAATTCTGGAATCCCTTCCCACTCCAATACGAAGCTGGTCTGCAGATTTTTTAGTTTTTCCAGACAGCCACTCTACAAATGCAAAGCCGATTCTAAAAGCAATGGAAGCTGTAAGATTCACATGCTCCCCTTCAACACCTTCCAGAGCAACGCCTCGAACGTCACTGCCATTCTGTAACTTTAATATATCAATACTCATAGCATAAATATTAACGAGAGGAGAAGAAATAATCTATAAGAAAAAATCAGGAAAAAACGCAGGACTTACTTTCTGAGGGTAAAATAAAATCCGGCAGGGCTGACTACAGCTTCAAGTCCCCGGTTTTTCTTAGGCCGCGGCTGGATTGTATGAATCCATGGGATAATAAAGCCGCTTACAGTTCCAATCAAAGCACCTGTAAAAACATCAGTAAAGTAATGTGCCCCGCCCGCAATTCTAAGCGCCCCCACAGTCGCAGCAAGGCCAAAGCTTGCGCCGGTAATTACCCACTTCATATTATTATCCGGGTTATACATTGCGTAAACATAGCTTGAAAAAGCCGCAGCCGCAAAACACATGGAAGTATGCCCCGAAGGAAATGAATTATTCCAGTCCCCGTTTTCCAGAGCTTTGGAAGGAGCTCCGTCATAGTACATGTAAGGACGGGCACGGCCCACGCAGACCTTAAGAATCTCTGTAAGTCCGTAAGTCCACAAAATAGATTCTGCGTACATAGTTCCGATTGTAAACCATTCTTCCTTAGGCAGGGTAAATCCAAAGAGGGCCACAGGTGCCGCAAGCATA
>ODAI011642909.1_pt1 | contig 11671 bp, 7 predicted proteins | sample 1539321 | NCBI WGS metagenome assembly ODAI01 (sample SAMN02144231, study PRJEB22623) | gut metagenome | biome: sheep rumen | host: Ovis aries | place: New Zealand
AAATTGACCGCCGCACCCTTGTAGGCGACGACCTGCGGCGTCCCTATCAGGGCACATTCCAGGGAAGCGGTGCCCGAATTGACCACCGCGGCCTCGGCGTGCTTCATGACCCCGTAGGTCCGGCCGGAAACGACCTTGACATAATCCCGGCCGCCGATGTACTTCGAATAGTCCGCCATGGTGCGGGCGGGAGCAGCGGCCACCACGAACTGGTATCCTGAATATTCCTCCATGGAATGCATCATGTCGGCGAACTGCATGAACGTGGGCATCATGGAGGATATCTCCGAGGTCCTCGAGCCCGCAAGCAGGGCGATCACCGGCTTGTCGGGAAGCGAGGCGGAACGCAGGAATTCCTCCCTGGGCATGGACACGTCAGAGGCTCCGTCCACGGCATCCACCAGCGGGTTGCCCTTGTAGATGAAATCCACTCCCTTCGCGCTGAAATAGGGGATCTCGAAGGGGAAGACTATGAAAAGCTTGTCCACGTACGCCTTCAGCTTCCGGATACGTCCTTCCCGCGACGCCCAGACCTTGGGGGCTATATAGTAGAATACCTTGAAAGCGTGCTTGTGGGCGAACTCGGCGATCCGGAAGTTGAAACCGGGATAGTCGATCAGGATAACCACGTCGGGATTCCAGGAGAGGATGTCTGAAGTGCAGTCCTTGAAGCGGCGCGCAAACCGGTTCCAGTGGAGCAGGATCTGGGTGAATCCCATGACGGCTCCGTCCTTGTAGTCGCGGACTAGCCCGCCGCCGGGGACCTGATGGTCCCTGTAGACCGCATCCATCAGTCCCCCGCCCCAGAAACGCACCTGCGCGGAAGGGTCCTCCTGGAAGATCCCGCGCATCAGGTTCGAGCCGTGCAGGTCGCCGGAAGCCTCGCCTGCGATGATGTAATACCTTGCCATCAGAAGTCTTTGTCCATCAATGCCGAAAGGCGGAGTTCCTCGGTGCGGTCGGTCCTGTCGAAGGTCTGCGGGGTGATCGAGATGTAGCCGTCCTCCAGGGCGTGATGGTCGGCGGACCTGTCGCCGGCAGGGGCGCAGTCCACGAACCTGCCCCTCATCACGTACAGCGACTCCCCTTCTTCTTTCCCTCCGGGAATCTCATCCAGGTCCCACGGGTCAAGCTCGCGGGTCCAGTAGCCAAGCCCTTCATGGCAGATCCGCACCCCCCTCAACGGCACCGCCGCACTTGGGAAATTGACATTGTAGCATATTCCCGAACCAGGGCGGACATGCTCCATCAGATCCATGAATATCCCAGGAAAGGCACCGGTCACCTTGGAGAAATCCGCATCATCGGAATAGTCGCACAGGGACACCCCTATCGCAGGAATCCCGTTGATGGCAGCCTCCTCGGCGGCACCCATCGTACCGGAATAATTCGTCGCCACGGAAGCATTGGATCCATGGTTTATCCCGCACACCACGACATCGCACTTCCTGTCCGGATAGATCTGGTCGAGGGCGAACTTGACACAGCTGGCCGGAGTGCCGTCCACATATGACCATGACACTCCATCTCCCTCCCTGACCTTCCGATAGGCAATCGCCTTCCTCCCGAGAGTCAGCGCAACTGACATCCCGGACTGGGGATATTTCGGAGCGACGACGGTGATCCTGCCAAATTGTCGCATGCAGGAAACGAGTTCCGCAATGCCCTTGGAAGTGTATCCATCATCGTTTGTAATCAGTATATCGAGGTTTGCCGGCATATCCATGGATTTTTGATACACAAATATATTAATTTCCGCGATTTTTTTGGTACTTTTGCACCGCTTTTGCAGTAAAGCGCTGCGATTGGAAACGGACTTTAAGAAACAACAATATTAATTTATTCTAAAATGGTAAAACTTGGTATTAACGGATTCGGTCGCATCGGCCGTATGGTTTTCCGTGCAGCAGTTGAGAATTTCTCGGAAGACATCGAAGTTGTAGGAATCAATGACCTTCTCGATCCTGAATACCTGGCCTACATGCTCAGGTACGATTCAGTTCACGGACCTTTCAAGGGTGAAGTCCATGTCGAGGATGGAATGCTCGTGGTAAACGGTAAGAAGATCCGCGTCACCGCCGAGATGGATCCTGCAAACCTCAAGTGGAACGAGGTCGGAGCTGAAGTGGTCGTCGAGTCCACCGGTTTCTTCCTCACCGACGAGACCGCCCGCAAGCACATCCAGGCAGGCGCTAAGAAAGTCATCATGTCGGCTCCTTCCAAGGACTCGACCCCTATGTTCGTCTATGGTGTGAACCACAAGACCTACGCCGGCCAGGACATCATCTCCAACGCTTCCTGCACCACCAACTGCCTTGCTCCCCTTACCAAGGTGCTCAATGACAAGTTCGGTGTCAAGAGGGGCCTCATGACCACCGTCCATGCAGCTACCGCTACCCAGAAGACCGTCGACGGTCCTTCCAAGAAGGACTGGAGGGGCGGCCGCGGAATCCTCGAGAACATCATCCCCTCATCCACCGGTGCTGCCAAGGCTGTCGGCAAGGTTCTTCCTGAACTCAACGGCAAGCTCACCGGCATGTCCCTGCGTGTTCCCACTTCCGACGTTTCGTTCGTAGACCTTACCTGCGAGCTTAACACTCCCGCCACTTATGACGAGATCTGCGCTGCCATGAAGGAAGCTTCCGAAGGCGAACTCAAGGGAATCCTCGGTTACACCGACGAACCTCTCGTCTCCACCGACTTCAGGGGTGACGCCCGCACTTCTATCTTCGACGTCAAGGCCGGTATCCAGCTCGATCCTACCTTCGTCAAGGTCTGCGCATGGTACGACAACGAGTGGGGTTACTCCAACAAGGTTCTCGAGATGGCACGCGTCATCTGCAAGTAACGACCTCACTGACAGATTGAAAGGCTGGACACCACGTTCAGCCTTTTTTCATTGAAAATTTTGATAATCCGGATTTTTTGCAGAAATTTAGACAATTTTAACAACTTTTATTTTTAATGCATTATGAAAAAAGTCGTTTTATCATTCCTTTGCGTAGCAATGGTCTTCTCCAGCTGCGCCAACATGAACAAGACAGGTAAGGGTACCCTGATCGGTTCCGGCGCAGGCGCAATCATCGGTGCCGGCATCGGCGCCGCTCTCGGCGACAAGAAGGGCGCTGCCATCGGAACCGCCATCGGAACCGCTGTAGGTGCCGGCGCAGGCGCCATCATCGGCAAGAAGATGGACAAGAAGGCTGAAGAGCTTGCAGCCCTCGAGAACGCCCAGGTCGAGCAGGTTACCGACCAGAACGGTCTCCAGGCCATCAAGGTTACCTTCAACAGCGGTATCCTCTTCGACACCAACAAGTCCGACCTCAAGCAGGCTTCAAAGAACGAGCTCTCCCAGTTCGCACAGAAGATGGCCGACATGACCGATACCGACATCACCATCTACGGACACACCGACAACACCGGATCCGATGCCGTCAACGAGAAGCTCTCCAACGCAAGGGCACAGTCAGTAGCCAACTACCTCAAGAACTGCGGCATCGCTTCAAGCCGCATGACGACCGAGGGCAAGTCCTACTCAATGCCAGTGGCCGACAACTCCACCAAGGAAGGCCGCGCTCAGAACCGCCGCGTCGAGATCTACATCTCCGCAAACGAGAAGATGATCGAGAAGGCAGAGAACGGTACCCTGTAAAAGGAACGCCCTTCAAGGCAATCGGATGATTCCTGCTGAAGGATGATTCCGGACAATTAAGGAGGCTGGCTCATAAGTGAGTCAGCCTCTTTATCGTCTACATGTCCGTCATAAGACCGTCCGTGGTCCGAAGATAGAAGTACCGATCCTGACGATCGTTGCACCGTGGCGGACGGCAAGACGCCAGTCATGAGACATCCCTATCGAAAGTTCCGTGAATCCTGTCAGATTTGGGAACAACGCATCCAGGCGGCGCTTGAACCGGGATATCCTTACAAAATCGGCTTCCACCACAGACTCGTCGGCGGTGTTGGTAGCCATCCCCATGAGTCCTCGGAAGTTCACATGAGGATACCTCCCGGAGCCGGACGGACCGGCGGAGGAAGCTGCCTGCAGTATTCCCTCGATCTCATCCTCCGTCAAGCCCCCCTTCGTCGTTTCTGCGCCCAGATGGAGCTCGAGGAGGACATCGACTGTCCTTCCGTTGGCCGCGCCCCAGAGCTCGACCTGGTCAAGCAGGTGGACCGAATCGATGGATTCGACAAGGGAGGCATAAGGGAGGACAAGCTTCAGCTTGTTCGTCTGGAGATGACCGATGAAATGCCATTCAATATCCTGAGGAAGCTGCAAAGCCTTCAACTGGAATTCCTGCGGGCGGTTCTCGCCGAAACACCGCTGGCCGGCCTGGTAGGCCGTGAGGATGTCCTGGAAAGGATGGAATTTCGAAACTGCCACCAGTTTTACTCCTGATGGCAGCTCATCCAAGATTGACCTTAGGTTTTCTTCAATCATATTCAAGCAATAAAGACAAGCATGAAGGCGGTCCGGGCGGGCCTGACTCCCCTGCAGGGCGAAAGGACCTCACTAGCGGCGACCGTTCTTCCTGGCCTGTTCCTTCTGCATCTGGGCCTGCATCCGCTGAGCCTCTTCCAGGCGCAGCTGCCACTTGCTCTTCTGCGGTTTCTTGCCCTCGGTTGCCTTCAGCTTCGCCTGTATCTCCTCAGGATGGACGAACCACTTCTTTATGACCCAAGTCTCGATCATGGTGATGAGGTTGGAAAGAAGATAGTAGTAGCTCAGGCCTGACGAGAGGCTGTTGCAGATGAAATACATCATGATAGGCATCATCCAGACGCTCATGAACCTCATCGAGGCCATCTGAGGGTCATTGCTTCCCGGCTGTCCCGCAGTAGTCAGCTTCGAATAGAAGAACATGGACACGGCCATCAGCAGGGCAAACAGGGAGATGTGGTCTCCAAGCAGCGGAATATGAGGGAAACTGACTATCGAATCATAGGCACTGAGGTCCTCGGCCCAGAGGAAGGACTGCTGACGCAGTTCGATTGAAGCCGGGAAGAACCTGAACATGGCCCAGAGGATAGGGAACTGCAGGAGCATCGGCAGGCAGCCGGCCATGGGGCTGACCCCGGCCCTCTTGTACAGGTCCATCTGGGCCTGCTGCTTCTTCATCGCGTCCTCCTGCTTGGGATACTTCTCGTTCAGCTTGTCAATCTCTGGCTTGAGGACCTGCATCTTCGCCGACGAGGAATATGACTTGTAGGCTAAAGGCAGCACCACCAGCTTGATGACCAGGGTCATGAGCAGGATGATGATTCCGAAGTTGGAGATGAACTTGTGGAAGAAGTTGAAAATCGGTATGATGACGAACCTCGTGAACCAGCCGACCAGCCACCCGCCGAGAGGGATGACCTTCTCGTATTTCTGTCCATACGACTTGAGGGTGCTGTAGTGGTTGGGGCCCATGTAGAACTCGAACGGGATGACAGTCTCATGCTGGCCGGGCTGGAAATCCAGCGACAGCTTCGCAGTGCTTGTCATAAGGTTCCTGGACGTGTCGGACTCAGGGATGAACTGAACGTCGAAATCGGCAGTTGCGAATTCCTCCGGAGACCTCATTATGAGGGAGAAGAACTGCTGCTGGAAATCGAACCAGGACACCCTGGTGGACACCTTCTTGTGCGCACTCCGTCCCTTTCCTATCGACTCGACGTTCTTGTCGCCGGCAGTGTAATAGTTGAGTTTCGAGTACTGGGTCTCGTTCTTGTAGCCTTTCTCCATCCTTGGAGTCGTCACCGAGTAATCCATGTCCAAGGAGAAGACATTCTTGGGAATGACGTTCTCCATCCCTATGAAGGAAAGGCTGTTCTTGACTGAATACGGCTTGTCGCCGAAGGAGTACCGACGCTCGATGAAACCGCCTCCGGTGAAAGGAAGCCTCATGACAACCGACGTGTCCGTCTTCTCCACCACCTGGAAGTTGAAGTCAGCAGTGTTCACCAGCTCGCCGGCATAGACCGTAAAGCCAAGGGAGCTGCCGCCTTCCTTGAAAAGGTAAAGGTCGGAACCACCGTAGTTCTTGTATTCCTTTAGCCTTGCCGAGTACGGCTGGGCGCCCTTGGTGGTGAGTTTCAGTTCGAGCTTGTCGTTTTCCAGCACTACGATCTCGCCTTCGGAGGAAGACGAAGCGTTGAGAAGCGAATCCGAATAGAAACTCCCGGCATCCGCACCTGCAGCCAGGGTATCCGTTGAAGCAAGCGAATCCCTGAGTGCAGCCTCTGCGAAGGCGATGGAGTCAGCCTTGTACCGCTCGACCGCGGCAACAGAATCGATCCTGGCCTGGACGGCCGCCTGCTTCTGGTACTGCTTGTTCTGGTAAAAGGTAAATCCAAACAGGAGCAAACCCATCAGGATTATACCCCAAAGAGTATTTTTGTCCATCCCTTACTTTTCTTCTTCGCTCTCCTCAACCTGGCGTATCTTCTCTTCAAGATTCTTGAGCTCCAGCTTAGCCGCATCGATGCGCTCCTGCATCTGCTGGATCAGGGGAGCCGAATTCTTGGAAGCCGAGAAGAATCCTATGTTGTTCTCGTAGGTGTCGATGTCCTGCTGGAGCTTGTTGTACTGCTGTACCAGACGGTCCTTCTCCGTGAGCGGTTTCCTGCCGCCTGCGTTACGCGGCGAACTGTTCCTCTGCCCCCTGAAGGAGAACTCCGGGAACTTGGCCTGCATGGCATCGTTGAACGCCTTCTGGATCGATTCCTTTTCCTTGTAGGGGACGAAACCGATACCGCGCCACCTGGAGTTGAACTCCCTTGCCGCTTCCTCGTCGGCCTCGGCACCTGCAGGCACATAGGCGACTATCTCGTCGATGATGGCCTTCTTCGCCTTGAGGTTGCCGTAATAGTCATTCTCCGGCTTGACGTTCTTGTCCCTCTCGTTGAAGAAAGCATCGCAGGCTGCACGGAAGCGCTTCCAGAGCTGTTCAGACTTCTTGCGAGGCACTGCGCCGATCTCCTTCCACTGCTTCTGCAGGTCGATCAGGGCTTCAGTGGTCTTCTTCCACTCCTTGCTGTCCTTCAGGGCTTCAGCCTGCTCGATGAGGGAAAGCTTCTTCTCCATGTTCTCGTTCATGGAATCCTTGAACTGGGAATAATAATCCCTCTTGCGGGAGAAGAACTTGTCACAGGCAGCGCGGAACCTGTCGTAGATCTTCTGGTTCTCCTTCTTCGTGGCAAAACCGATAGACCTCCATTTCTTCTGGATTTCCTCTATCTGGGACGACAGGGAGTTCCACTCGTTCGATGACTTGACCTCCTTACCCGCTATCTCCTCGACCTGCTCGCAGAGCTTTGTCTTTTCCTCGAGATTCTCCTGCTGCTTCTCCTTCTGCCCCTCGAAATAAGCCTGGTACTTCTTGTTGATCACAGCCGTGGCAGCCTTGAAACGATCCCAGATCGAATCCCTGAATTCCTTGGCAACGGGGCCGTACTCCTTCCACTGCTCGTGGAGTTTCTGCAGTTCGCGGAAAGCCTCGACTACATTGTCGTTGCCGGCGAGTTTCTCGGCCTCGTCGCAGAATCCCTGCTTCGCCTCGAGGTTCTTCCTGAAATCAAGGTCCCGCAGGTCGCGGTTGATCTTCACCATGTCGTAGAACTTCTCGACATAGAACTGGTAGGTGTCATTCAGGTCGCGGAACTTAGTCGCGGGGACCGGTCCGATCTCCCTCCAGCGGGCCTGGAGGGCACGGAAAGCGGGGAAAGTGGAACTGACATCCTCCTGCTTCTCGACAAGAGTCCTGAGGTCTTCTATGACAGCCTGCTTCTTGAGGAAATTGTCCTCGCGGAGAGAATCCTGCTCCTTGTTGTACTCGGCACGCTCCCTCTTGTAGTTGGCATAGACGCCCTTGAAAGCCATCTCGATCGCAGAGAAGGGATTTTCCCTCTCCTCTTCCGGAACGGCCGCCACGGCTGGCTCGTCGACTACTTCCTCGCGGGAAGAAGGCTCATCCACCTTGGCGCCGAATCCGGCCTCGGCCTTCTCCTTGGAAAGCTTGCGGTAGAAAGCCGACTTGATAGCTTCGGCTTCCTTGTATCTTTTCATCCTGTTTTCATCCTGGGTAAGTTTGTCGAACAGGTCCGACAGTTCAGCAAGGGAAAGGGCTGCAAGGTCGACGGGCTCTTCCTTCTCCTCCCCGACCGGATCTTCCTTGACTTCCTCGGCGGCAACGGCTTCTCCCGCTACGTCTTCGGCAGCCTCCACGGCCTCCCCGGGGGCTTCTTCTGCAACCTCAGGATCTGCGGCTACGGCTTCCCCGGCCTCCTGCGCGGCTTCTTCTGCAACCTCGCCGTCTGCTTCGACAGCCTCGGTCCCGGGTGCAGGTTCTTCCGCAGCCTGGGGTGCGGAAACGGCTTCCTCAGCCACGGCTTCGGCAGCTTCCGCCGCCTGGGCGGCCTCATCCGTCACTTCCACGGCTGCATCAGCGGCTTCTTCGACCGATGCCTCGACAACTTCCTTTACAGTTTCCTTCACTGTCTCTTCTACATCTGGGGTTACATTCGCCCCAGGAACGATTTCTTCACTCATAAAGCGGTTTTTTTAGAGTTGTACATGTCAGCGACACTCGCTGTAAGTTTACAAATATATTTATTTTCCATTAAAAAACCTATTTTTGCAGAAACGAAACCAACATCCATGCGTATAGACATCCTCACTGTAGTTCCGGAGCTGCTCGAAAGCCCGCTGGCTTACTCGATTGTCGGCCGTGCAAGGAAGAAAGGACTTGTAGAGATAAACGTCCACAACATCAGGAAATACGGCCTCGGCCCGCGGGCGGCGGTAGATGACTACTGCTACGGCGGGGACGCCGGGATGGTGATGATGATAGAGCCCGTCGAGAAGATGATGCAGGAGCTCAAGGAAGAAAGGGAATATGACGAAGTCATCTACATGTCTCCCGACGGAGAGACGCTTACCCAGGCCATCGCCAACGAGCTCTCCTTGAAGGAGAACCTCATCATCCTCTGTGGGCACTACAAAGGGATCGACCATCGCATCCGGGAGCATCTGGTGACAAGGGAGATTTCCGTCGGGGATTATGTGGTCAGCGGAGGCGAAATCCCTGCCGCCCTCCTGGCGGACTCCATAGTCAGGCTCATACCCGGCGCCCTCTCGGATGAGACCTCCGCCCTCAGCGACAGCTTCCAGGACGGGCTCCTCTCTCCCCCAGTCTACACCAGGCCTGCGGACTACAAGGGTTGGAAGGTTCCAGATGTACTCCTCAGCGGGAATCCCAGACTGATCCGCGAGTGGCAGGACGAGCAGGCCGTCCGTCGCACGCGCGAGTTGAGACCCTGGCTGCTGGAAGACCCCGACCGCGGTCCTGACGGGAAACGCTGACCCCGGGAATCACAGCGCCTGGGCCGGCCGGGACCGCCCTGCGCCCGGGATGAGGCCGCCGTCCGGGCCGGCATACTGCCGCACTGACCGGCATGCAGAATGGAAATCACTGATATTCAGAAACAAAAGGTACACGTTAGATAAAACGTTTAAATTTTTCCACGAAAATCCTTGCTTCAAACGTTTTTTATCAATACCTTTGCTTTGAAATAAAAGAAACACTCTAACGACAAAACCTTCTTTCTGAATAAGGTAATACACTACTAACTAACCGTAACAGACTCGCAGAGATGCGAGTCTGTTTGGTTTATGGACACCGTTTCCCGTCTTGAACGGAGATGAAGCCTGATGTCAGTTAAGGCGCTTCCCATGGCAGAACCGGTATGAAAGGCCGGAGCCGCAGGGGCAGGGTGAATCCATCGGAGCCGGATGGACATAGAGACCCAGAAGAGGGTTTTTCCTGACAAGTGTCTCGAGGGTGTCTTCCTCGGTCCGGAGCACGACCTTCAGGTAATTGGTCTCCTTTGCGGAATGGCCCTTCAAGAGCCACTTCGGGAGACGGTTCGCATAATCGGCGACTATTTCCATGCAGGCATTGTACTCCTCGAAGGTGTCGATAGCATCCTGCTTCCTGGTCACGGCGGAGAAGATAGCTTCCGTGGTGTCACTTTCAGAGACCATCTGGGAATTCATCCAGATGTCATGCTCCACACGGACGAGGTCTTCACCGGAATACCCAAGTCCTGAAAGCATCCTGACGAGTTTCCTGCCCTCCCGAGTACCGAGACGGCAGACAAAGTACGGAGCACCGGCACCTGCTTCCAAGGCCTCCTTCGGAGTGAACTTGCGGAAACCCTTGACGTCAGGATACGCATCCCACCCCCGGACAAGGGCATCGGTGTCATAGACGTTCGGAGAGCTTACGTAGCGCCCGTCCCCGACGTTGACGAGGCAGAGCTTCACGACCGGACTGTCGAAAAGCCTGGCCATGAAGACCTTGAGGTCTGTCTTTCCGGAATATTCCCAATAATCCAGCATCCTGTCGTAGAAGTCGTCAAGCATCATGGCTCCATAGAGATTGAGGTAGCCGAGGGCTGCCCGTTCCATCTCGAAAGAACCGTCCGCTTCCCCATTGGATATGGCCTCGTCGATGTGGGGAGCTACTATCGAGTAAAGTTCGGACGGGATCCAGACGGACCGGTAATCAGGATCGGACGTGTCGGAACCGAGCAGATGGACGGTCTCAAGTACGCTGGGGTAGTCCGGATAGTCGAGGCAGACAGGCGTGTCGGGGCCCGCATCCACAAGCCTGCGGAGGAGCCTGAGATCCCGCTCGAGCATCTTGGAAAGCCATTTCGAAGGGTTCTCCACTATGTACGCACCGAGCCTGTCCACAAACTCATGCTTGCGGATGTTGGCCGGCACCTTCGCCCCGAAGAAGCGACGGATGTCCTCCAGTTCAACTTTCGGGAAGCCTTCCAGAGCCTCAACTATGAAACCGTACCTGTCTTTCATGAATGGCAACCTGTCAGGGACAGGAATGCAAAGATACCATAAAAAATGCTATATTTGTAAATTGACACGACTGAAAATGCAGCATGGGCCATCCACTGCTCCCTGATCCGCACATAGGGGACTCTGACGGGGTCCATGCGGCGCGAACCAATAAAGCAAGACACCGATGCAATACAAACGAATCATCCTGACCGCAGCCATCCCGGCGCTGCTCACTGTCTTTTCATGCAGTTCCACCACCAAGACCGAGACACAGCCCGACAAACAGGACAACCAGGAGCAGGAGCAGAACCAGGGCCAAGGCCAGCAGCCAGCCAAGGTCGAGATAGCAGGCACAGTCATCCTTGACGCCAACAACGGCTGCGGCCTGGTCTCGGACTCCTCCACCGGGAAGGGAATCCCGGGCGTCACCGTAACCGACGGGACCACTTGCGTCCAGACGGACAAGAACGGAGTCTACCAGTTAAAGCTGGACAGTTACGCCCGCAACGTGTACATCTGCATACCGTCAGGATACAGGATCCCCCTGGACGACAAGTTCCAGACCCCTGTCTTCTACAGCACACTGCCGGTGCTGAAGACGGAGCTGGTACGCAACGACTTCACGCTCGACCCCCTCGAGGAAAAGGAGACGAAGTTCACGATGGTGATGATCGGTGACCCGCAATGCAAGACGAATGCGCAGATAGGGCGTTACAAGAACGAGACGATCCCGGACATAAAGGCCACCCTGGAAGGATCGGGGAAATATGCAAACCCTTACGCTATGCCCCTCGGAGACATAGTGTACGCTCCCCCGGTTCTTTG
>ODAI012800929.1_pt1 | contig 11671 bp, 8 predicted proteins | sample 1539321 | NCBI WGS metagenome assembly ODAI01 (sample SAMN02144231, study PRJEB22623) | gut metagenome | biome: sheep rumen | host: Ovis aries | place: New Zealand
CCCGGTCAGAAGGTGTTTATTCATGTTTCTGGGATTCTTCGTCGGTGTTGGTCTTCTCCGGCTCGTCGCCGTGGGAGTCCTTGTACTTGAAGCGCCTGATTTTCTGGGTGGCGGTTTTCTCGAAGGGCTCTTTCATGGCGTCCACTTCTCCGATCTTGGAGTTCTTGCCCACCGTCTTGTTCACCCATTCCAGGACGGCTTTCTTCCGGTTCTCCAGTTCTTCGAAGAACTTGTCTTCGTAGGCCTGGTCCCAGTTCAGGGCATTGTCCTGGAACTTCACCAGGGCCACCAGTTTGCCGTCCCGCTCCATGACCAGGGATTCTTCCACGCCTTCGATGTTGTTGATCACCTGCTCGATCTCTTCCGGGTAGATGTTCTCTCCGGAAGGTCCCAGGATGGTGTTGTTCAGTCGGCCTTTGATGTAATAATGGCCGTCCTTGTCCATGCAGGCGACATCGTTGGTGTGAAACCATCCTTCGTCGTCCAGAACCTGCAGCGTGCGTTCCGGGTCCTTGTAGTAGCCCAGCATGACATTGTCTCCCCGGACCACGATTTCTCCTTCGCCGGTGGCGGGGTTTACATTGTCCAGGCGGATATCCACTTTGTATGATGCTACACCGATGGAGCCTACCCGCTTGGGTTTTTTCACCATTACGTTGCACACCAGCGGAGACGTTTCCGTAAGGCCGTAGCCCACTGCATAGGGGAAATGGCATTCTTTCAGGAACTGCTCGATGGTGGGATCCAGTTTGGCCCCGCCCACGCCGAAGAAGGTGAGCTTGCCGCCGAAGGTGCTGATGATGCGCCGGCCGATGAACCAGTGCAAGACCCGGGGAATGTGTTTGTCGGCCCAGGAGAGGACGCGGCTTTTCTGGATGGTGGGCCATACACTGTTCTTGACCACTTTTTCGATAATCAGCGGGACCGAGCAGATGATGGTGGGCTTTACCTTTTTCATGGCTGGAATCAGTACGGCCGGGGCAGCCGGTTTCTGAAGTGTGAAGCAGGTAGCCCCCACATAGAAGGAGTAGAGCGTAGACACATTCATCTCATACACGTGGGCTGCCGGAAGGATGCTCAGGAACCGGTCTTTTTTGAATGCGGGCTCAGCCTTGAAAGAAGCTGCCAGGTTGGAACAGATGTTCCGATGGCTGAGCATGACGCCTTTGGCTTTTCCGGTGGTGCCGGAAGTGTAGATGATGGCGGCAAGGTCGTCCGGCTGAGGGTCTTTTACCCAACCGTTGCACTTGAAATCTTCCTTGTCTTTTTTCAGGAATTCGAAGGTTTCAATGTCTATGACCAGCGTGAGCTTCTTGCGGCATTCATCGCTCAGTTTCCCCATCATGCGCTGGGAAATGAACAGGACCTTTGATTCCGAGTGGGTGAGGATATTGGTGACCTCGTTCTGGGAAACGTCCGCCAGCATGGGGACAGCGATGCGGCCGTATGCCGTCGTGGCGAAAAAAGCGACGACCCAGTTGGGCATGTTCTGTGACAGGATAGCCACCCGGTCTCCGTGTTTGATTCCAAAGCGGGACAGACGCTGGGACAGGCGCTCTACTTTGGTGCGGAATTCGGCGTAGGTGTATTTCTGGCCGCCGTCCACATACTGGTAGGCGATGCGTTTTGAATAATTGGTGGTAGCGTAGTCAAAAACCTTATGAAGGGTGGTGCAGAACTGTTCGCGACGGCGATACTTGCGCCAGGCTTTGTAGGGACTTTTGATTTTTTTTGCCATACATAAATTCGTTTTATGGTACAATGAACTGGTCTTTGTGGAGCCCCTGGATCCCCATGGGGCGGTAATGCTCGTAGATGCGCTGCATGTCGGCCTTGGGGTCTTCCGTGAGTTGGAAGGGTTCTCCCACGCTGATCTGTTTCCGGCCCCAGTCGTAATAGCCCAGGTACACGGTGGCTCCGGTTTCGCGGGCAATCAGGTGATACCCGCTCTTCCAGTTTTTAGTGGCCTTGCGGGTGCCTTCCGGCGCAATGGCCAGGTGGAATTCCGGTACTTCCTCCATGACGCTGATCAGGCTCTTGACCAGGGTGCTGGCCGACTTACGCTCCACGGGAACGGCCCCGCAGGCGCGCAGGATGGGCCCCAGCGGCCAGAAGAAGAACTCTTTCTTGATCATGATATGGGCGACTTTCCCATATTGTGTATAGAATAGGTAAGATACCAGAAAATCCCAGACGGTGGTATGCGGGACGCCGAGCACGATGGCCTTGGGCTCTTTCATGGGCCCGCCAACGCTCTTCCATCCCATTTTCCGGAGCAACCAGCCGCAGAATTTCGCCCAGCCGGGACTCACTTTGGTCTTGATCTTTAATTTCTTTTCCATAGTTAAATGTTTACGTCTTCCAGTTCCTTCTCGCTGCGGAGGTTGTCCATGATAAAGTGCTGGCGTTCGTAGGTGTTGATTCCCATGTAAAACTCCATGATATCCTGGATGGACTCTTCGTCGGCGAGTTTCACGGTGTCCAGGCGCATGTTTTCGCCGATGAAATCCACGAATTCGTCGGAGGAAATCTCTCCGAGGCCTTTGAAGCGGGTGATCTCCACGCCGGTCTTGAGTTCCTTCACGGCTTTGTCCCGCTCTTCGATGGTGTAGCAATACCGGCGGTCTTTCTTGTTGTGTACGCGGAACAGGGGCGTCTGCAGGATAAAGACGTGCCCGCGGCGGATCAGTTCCGGGTAATACTTCATCAGGAAGGTGAGCACCAGCATGCGGATGTGCATGCCGTCATCGTCGGCATCGGTGGCCACGATGATGTTGTTGTAACGCAGGTTGTCCAGGTCTTCTTCCACGCCCAGGGCGGCGATCAGGAGGTTGAGTTCCTCGTTTTCCGCCACTTTCTTGCGGCCTTCCTTGAAGCAGTTGATGGGTTTGCCCCGCAGGGAGAAGACCGCCTGGTTGTTGGCGTTGCGGACCTTGGTGATGGTTCCGGAGGCGGAGTCTCCCTCCGTGATGAAGATAGAGGTTTTCTCGCGTTCGTCTTCGTGGCCCTTGGGGAACTTGTTGTCCGAGAAATGATACCGGCAGTCCCGCAGCTTGCGGTTGTACACGGCCGTTTTCTTGGCCCTTTCCCGGGTCTTCTTCTGCACGCCGGCTATCTCTTCCCGCTCTGCCTGGGAGGCTTTGATCTTGTCTTCGATCGTGGGGACGATGTCCATGTGCATGTGCAGGTAATTGTCCAGGTTCTTGCTCACGAAGTCGTTCACGAAGGTGCGGATGGTGGGACCGCGGTCCGTGGTGGCCGTCCCGTCCGGCGCCTTCACCTGTTTTTCCCACATGTAGGTGGATCCCAGCTTGGTTTTGGTCTGGCCCTCGAAGATGGGCTCCTGGATCTGGATGGAAATGGCGCCGACAATGCCTTGCCGGATGTCTTCCGGTTTATAGTCTTTCTTGAAGAAATCCTTGAATGTCTTGGCGATGGCCTCCCGGTATGCGGCTAGGTGCGTACCGCCGTCCCGGGTGTTCTGGCCGTTGACAAAGGTGGCGATGTTCTCTCCGTAGCTGTTGCCGTGGGTGAGGACGATCTCGATGTCTTCCCCCTCCAGGTGGATCAGCGGATACAGGGGCGTTTCGCTCATGTTCTCCGTGACCAGGTCCAGCAGGCCGTTCTCACTTTTGTAGGACTCTCCGTTGAGCACCAGCGTGAGGCCCTTTTTCAGGTAGGAGTAGTTCTTGACCATGGATTCCACGAACTCCATGTGGAAGGAGAAGTCTCCGAACATGTCCTGATCCGGGGTGAAGCGGATGAAGGTTCCGTTTTTCTCCGTGGAATCCGTAATGGCGCTTTCCTGAAGCACGCCGCGGCAGAAACGGGCGTAGGAGCACTGCCCGTCGCGGTAGGAAGCTACGTAGAAGTCCGACGACATGGCATTGACGGCCTTGGTGCCCACACCGTTCATGCCCACCGATTTCTTGAAGTTGGTGTCGTCGAACTTGCCGCCTGTGTTCAGCTTGGAAGTGGCGTCCACCACCTTGCCCAGCGGAATACCGCGGCCGAAGTCCCGTACGGTAACGGTGCGGTCCTCGATGGCGATGTCTATGCGCTTGCCGAATCCCATGGAAAACTCGTCGATGGAATTGTCGATGATTTCTTTCAGCAGCACATAGATTCCGTCTCCCTGCCGGTCTCCGTTGCCCAGACGGCCGATGTACATGCCCGCCCTGCGGCGGATGTGCTCGTTCCATTCCAGGGTTTGGATGGCGTTATCGTCGTATTGGTTGTTCTTAATTTCTGCCATATATACAGTACTCCTATCTTGCAAATTTAAGCAAAAGTAAGGACTTAAGCAATTTTTGTGTGTTTGCACGATATTTGTTAGATTTGCACTCGCAATTAATCGTGAAAGCTATGAAACGTTTCTTTTCTCTTCTGTCAGTCCTGGTGCTCGCAGCCGCCTGCGGCAAGGTGGGCGACGGTTTTCAGAACAAGCCTGTCATCACGGGAGAAGACCCTTATTTCTCCCAGCTGGAATATGCTCCCGCCAAAGAAAGCAGTATTACGGTGAGCGCCCTTAACGGGATAGATATGGTTACGGTGTCGCTGCCCTCCGGCAATCCGGATTTCATTACCGCCGGGGCCAGGAAAATCATCGGCATTGCAGCCAACCGCAACAGCGGCAAGCTGGTGCTGGATATGATCGACGACGCCTCCGTGGCACAGGCCTTTGTCTCCGGGAAAGTGACCGCCAAGGCCGGAACTGCCATCCGGGGCAGCAAAGACCCCCTGGAGCTGAACATCACCCGGCTGGTTACCCTGCTCACCAGCGGGGAAGACCTTACCAATGCGGATGCTGTTGTGCGTTTCCAGGTGGATGTTGTGGACCAGTCGGAATACCGCACCACCGAGACCGTCAGTATCCGTGTTACCCCGGGCCCCTCTTTCCAGTGGGAAAACAAAAACCCGGAGGTCCCCGTGTTGCTGGCCAACTATGCCCGCTTCAAGAATGTACGGGTAGATGCGCCCGGCCGGATTGCCTCTATCCTTCTTAAGGTAGATTCTCCCTCGGCGGATTTCGTCAAATGGCTCAAGGACCGCAGTGCCGTCAATGCGGCCGGTTATATCGATGTCCTGTCCGGGGAATCATCCCCGCTCAAACTCTTCACCGGCTCTCCCGCCGGGCAGGAAAGCTGCGTCCTGGATTTCGAGGAAATCCTGTACAACCTGAAGATCTATGCCGACAAAGGCAACAAGGCCGCCACGCATGAGCTGCTGCTCCGCGTCACGGATGAACTGGGGCGGGAATCCTCCCTGAAGATGATTTTCGGCGGCGAAGTTGGCCAATAGGGGGGGATTAACGGATTTCCCCCGCCACGAAAAGATTCACCAGCGGCCTCAGCGGCGCATTGGTGGTGAGGGTGAGCATAATGACCGTCTCGCCTTTTTCCAGTGAAGAAGTGTCCAGGGAAACCCGGACGCTTCCTTTTTTACCGGCTTCGGCGTCCTGGATGTCCAGCACCTTGAGCTGGGGGAATTCAGGGTCTGCCTTGAAGATATGGAACTTGCTTTTGCCCCGGTTGGTGCAGCTGAAAGTGATTTCTACGGGGTCTCCGGCTTTCACGATGCCGAAATTGGCCGTGCTGTTGTCGAATACGGGAATGGCACCGTCGTTGCGCTGCTGCTCGCTCCAGCTGTCGAAATTCTCCCGGGTGGCCGCCCAGATGCTCAGGGGAGCGGCGGCCTTTTTCCCGTCAAGGACGGGCGTAGCCACATAGGTGTTCTTCCCGTAGAGGGAGGCGTCGGCGGTGATGGTAAAACTGACAGAGGCCGTGCTTCCCGCTGGAATGGGATTGGGCGACACGCTCACGCTCAGCTGCGGGGAAACGTCCGTGAAATCTACCTGCAGGGGCTTTTTCCCCAGGTTGGCCACCGTGGCCGATTCCGTAATTGTCAGGCCCTGTTTCAGCGGGTCCGAAGCTTTGAAACTGCGCGTCTTCAGACCAAAATCCCCGAGCTTTTGTGCTCCGTAGAGCTCGCTCAGGGATTTCTTTTTCTCGTGGACAACGCCTCTAAGCCGCAGGATCACCGGTTTTCGCTGCCCCGAAATATAGACGGTAAGTGTTTTGTCGAAGGGGTAGGGGCCGTCCTCGTTTTTGAATGTGGCCGATATGGTGCCGCTTTTTCCCGGCTGCAGGGGCTCCCGCGTCCAGGTTACATCCGTGCAGCCGCAGGAGGAGACCACCTCGAAGATGGCTACAGGCTCCTTCCCGTTGTTGGTCACGGTGAACGTGCAGCTCAGGGGGCCGTCCGTTACGCTGACATCGCCGAAGTCGTGGACCATTTTGTCGAAGACGACATCTCCTTCTGCCGGGGATTCGGGAAGGCCGATGGTATAGTTGTCCGCCAGTTCTACGATTGGCGCGCTATTTGCTGTCCGAGAGCCGCAAGAGATAAGGGAGGCGGCCAGAATGAATGTCCAAATCATGATTCTCATGCTACAAAGTTAATGACTGTTATTTTTAAAATCAAATTTAATGCCTAAATTTGCGTGTCACTATAGACACACAACAACAAAACGATAAAAACTATGGCAAGAAAGATCAATCCCGACATCTGCGTTTCCTGCGGGTCCTGCGCCGATGTATGTCCTGTGGGCGCCATCTCCGAGGGAGAAGGCTCCTATGTTATCAACGCCGACGAGTGCATCGATTGCGGTGCATGCGAAGGTACCTGCCCGAACGAAGCCATCAGCGAGGCCTAATTCCTCTCTGAGTCTTTAAAAAAAACAGGCTGTGACAATGCGTCACAGCCTGTTTTTGTAGTAGTGTAGGCCACTATTCGGCCTCGGTGGCGTTGGCGGGTTTCATCACCAGCTCGATGAAATTGTCGGAGGCGATGATCTCCTGCAGGAGCTTCTGGAGCTGGGCCTTGGTGAGGCCGTTCACGGCTGCCTCGTAGGCGGCGTCGCGGTCTTCACCGAACTGCTCGTGAATCTCGATGCCGTTCCGCCACCAGCTGTTGTTCTGACGGCTCTCGGGAATGTTCTTCTGGAGGTTCAGCTTCGCGTTGTTGAACTCTTCGTCGGTGGGACCGTTCTTGGCCAGGTCTTTCATGCCGTCAATGGCCAGCTGGCGAAGCTTGTCGCACATGGAGGGACGGCATTCGAAGACCACCTGGATGATGGCGCTGGGATTGGGCAGACGGGTCATGCTGGCTACGGTAGAAGCGCCGTAGGTGCCGCCTTCCTCTTCGCGGAGGCTGTTGGTATAGCGGATGTCCAGGATGTAGGAGATGGCGGAGAGGGCGGCGGAAGCCTCATAGGAATAAGGCATGTCGGCCGTGTAAACCTGCAGGACGGTGCTCTTGGGCGTCTGCATGTCTACGGAGAAGACGTTCTCGATCTTGCCCTTGCGGATGTCTTCCTTGGTGTCGATCCACTTCAGCGGGGCCTTGCCGGCGGGCAGGGAGCCGATATATTTCTCTACCAGCGGCTTCAGGACCTCAGGGTCTACATCGCCCACGAACACCATGGTGGCGCCGGCGGCATCGGCAAAGAGTTTCCTGTAGTTCTTCTCATAGGTGGCCAGGGAAGCCTTCTCCAGGGTCTCCTGGGAGATCATCTTACGGCGAGGGCTGTCGTAGATGGTCTTGTAGAGTTCCTGCTGCAGCTTGTAGTTGGGCTGGTTGACCAGGTTCGGGAGGACGGACTGGATCTGGACGATCCCGTTCTGCCACTCTTCCTCGTCGAAACGGGGCTGGGTGAAGGTAAGGTACACCAGCTGCAGGGCCGTTTCCAGATCCTTGACCGTGGTGCTGCCGTTAATGCCGTTCTGGAGCTGGTCGAAGTAAGGGCTCACGCTCAGGTTCTTGCCGGTGAGCATCTTGCGGACGGTGGTTCCGGGGAAGCCGGCCACGCCGGAGTTGCTCTGGAACAGACTCATCAGGTTGCTGTCGAAGGAATCCATGTCCTCGGTGGGGACCAGGCTCATGCCGCCGTCCTTGACCAGGTTGAAGCTGATGTTGTCTTTCTGGAGCTGGGTGGGATAAACGATAACCTTGACACCGTTGCCCAGGGTCCATTCTGTGGCGTCGTAAATGGTCTTTCCGGTCTTGACGACAGGAGAGCCCTTGAGCGCGGAGGGATCCAGGAAAGCTTCCGGAATGTCCTCACCTTCGGGGGCGGCGATGTCGGAAGCCTCCACTTCGGCCATGGCTGCAGTGAGCTCGGCGGCGGTAGGGGTGGCAATGCCCGCTTTCTCCGGGCCCATGTACAGCACCACCAGGTTCTGTCCGGAGGTGGCCTGGGCCAGGATCTGGTTCACCACCTGGGCGTTGATCTGGGACAGGAGCATCTGGGTCATCTCGTATTCGTCCTTGGGCTCCAGCAGCGGCTCCTTGTCAAAGAAGTTCTGGATGATGGGAGAGATGAACTGGTCGTTCTGGCGGGTCTCCGCACGGTTGGCACGGGCCTCCAGATAGGACAGGTAGTCGGTTTTGGCGCGGCCGAACTCCGCATCGGTGATGCCGAAGCGGGACAGGCGGACGATCTCCGTGTAGAAGTCCTTGAAGCCGCCCAGGATGTTGTCTTCGCGCAGGGATACGTCGGCCATGACGGCCTCGATGTCTTCATAGATAAGGTCGCTGAAGCCATAGCTGCCGCTCAGATAGGGCGAGCCGGGCTTGGAGGTGATGTCGTTGAAGCGCTCGGAGGCAACCTGGGCGATCAGGCTTTCCACCAGGTTGGTCAGGACGCCGGTGGCGGTGGCGTTGATGCTCTCGGGAAGGGCCTCGGAGTGCCAGATGAGCTCGATGCTGGGGCTGGTGGTCTCCGGGTCCGTGATGATGCCTACGCGGGGCTCACTGTGGTCTGCAATGTGCTGGATGGGCTTGGGAAGGGGATTCTCCTTGGCGGGAATGACGCCGAAGATTTCCTTGATCTTGGCTTCCGTGCGGTCCACATCCACATCGCCCACCACAATCACGGCCTGGTTGCCGGGATGGTACCAGGTTTCGTAGAAGCTGGTGAGGCTTTCCGGTTTGAAGGTTTCCAGGTGCTCCTGCAGGCCGATGAGGGTGCACTGTGCCAGGGGGCTGTCCTCACCGAAATAATAGGGGAGGGAGCGCTCCATGGAACGCCACTGGGCCGTACGGCGCTGGCGGCGCTCTTCGATGATGACACCGCGCTCCGCATCAATCTCTGAGGGGTGGTTGAGCACGAAGTGGGAATAGTCGCACAGGATCATCAGGCAGCTGTCTACGACGCTTGCGCGTTCTACTGGGATGTTGTTGAGCATGTACTGTGTCTCTTCGAAACCGGTGGACGCATTGATGTTGCGGCCGAATTCGGCGCCGATGGAGCGGAGGTAATCCAGGATGCCTTTGTCCGGGAAATGCTCGGTGCCGTTGAAGCACATGTGCTCCAGGAAGTGGGCCAGGCCGTCCTGGGCCGGATACTCTTCCTGAATGGCGCCCACATTGGTGGCCAGATAGAATTCTGCACGGCCTTTGGGCAGTTCGTTGTGCCGGATATAATAGGTGAGCCCGTTGTCCAGATGGCCGATACGGACCTGGTCCGTGTTGGGAATCTGGGGCATCTGGGCAATGGCTGCCTCCAGCTGTTCGCGGGTGGGTTGCTGCGCCAGGGCCATGGCTGCCGCGGCGGCCAGAAGCGCAATGGTAAGGAATGCTTTCTTCATCTTATAGTTTGTTAAAAAGTTTTACCGTTTGCAAAACTAATATATCTTTTTTTTATATGCAAGGAAATTGCCAGAAAAATTATCGCTTTTCGATAAATTTAACACGAATTATAATAAATGTTGCAATTTTCTATAATTTCACGCAACTTTGTATGCAAAAAACAGGCTGCATCATGTTGTCCGATCCGCTTATTGTCACGTTTCTCACCGTGGTCCGTACGGGGAGTTTTACCGTTGCCGCCCGGGAACTGGGCGTAACCCAGCCGGCCGTAAGCCAGCAGATTTCCCGTCTGGAAGCGCAGCTGGGTTTCCCGCTCTTTCAGCGCTCTCCCGCATTGGAACTCACCAAGACCGGGGAGTTGTTCCTGGGCTATGCGCGCCGTATCCAGGATGCGTACGATCTGGCCAACAACGCCTTCTCAAGTGTATTTTCCAAATAAGAAAAGAAAACTTCCGGGGGCATTGGCCTTTTCTTTGCCCCCGGAAGTTTTCTCTTCAATCAGTAATAGGTAATTTATACGCTATTTGCCAGCCAGGCGTTTGTAGGTGTTCAGGCGGACCTTGGCGAATTCCTCTGTCTTGGACAGGAGTTCATCGGCCTGGTCCGGGAACAACTTGTACAGGGAGGCAAAGCGGACCTCTCCCTTGAGGAAGTCCTGGAACTTGCTCCAGTCGGGTTCCTTGCTGTCCAGGGTGAACGGATTCTTGTCCGTGCCTTCCAGCGCCGGGTTGTAACGGTACAGATGCCAGTAACCGCACTCTACGGCCAGTTTCTCTTCCTTCTGGCTCAGGCCCATGCCGGCCTTGAGGCCATGGTTGATACAAGGGCTGTAGGCGATGATCAGGGACGGGCCGTCATAGGCCTCGGCCTCCTTGATGGCGTTGAAATACTGTACCGGGCTGGCACCCATGGCCACCTGGGCTACATATACATAGCCGTAGCTGATGGCCATCATGCCCAGGTCCTTCTTGCGGATCTTCTTGCCGGAAGCGGCGAACTTGGCGATGGCGCCTACCGGAGTGGCCTTGGAGCTCTGGCCGCCGGTGTTGGAGTACACCTCGGTGTCCAGAACCAGGATGTTCACGTTCTCGCCGCTGGCCAGTACGTGGTCCAGGCCGCCGTAGCCGATATCGTAGGAGGCACCGTCACCGCCGAAGATCCACTGGCTGCGGGCAGGGATGAAGTGCTTGTATTCCAGGAGTTTCTTGCAAGTGTCGCAGCCGCATTCCTCTGCCAGGGGGACAATCTTGTCGGCCACCTCGCGGGTGACGGCGGGATCCTTGGGGGCTTCCAGCCACTTCGCGTCCAGGGACTTGATCTCCTGCGTGCAGCACGTGCAGTCCAGGGCTTCCTTCATGATGCGGCATACGGTCTCGCGGGCGCGGTCGGAGCCCAGCTTCATGCCCAGGCCGAATTCGCAGAAGTCCTCGAAGAGGGAGTTCTGCCAGGCCGGGCCGTGACCGTGTGCGTTGGTGCAGTACGGGCTGGCCGGGAAGGAGGCGCCGTAGATGGAGGAGCAGCCGGTGGCGTTGGCGATCATCATGTGGTCGCCGAACAGCTGGGTGATGGTCTTGATGTTCGGGGTTTCACCGCAGCCTGCGCAGGCGCCGGAGAACTCGAACAGGGGCTGTGCGAACTGGCTGTTCTTCATGTTGGCCTTCTTGTCCACATACTCCTTGTAACCCACCTTCTTGTTCAGGTAGTCGAAAGCGGCCTGGTCTTCCTTGTTGTCGATATAGGAGACCATCTTGAGGGCTTTCTCGGGTTTGGCCAGGCACACGTCCACGCAGTTGCCGCAACCGGTGCAGTCGTCTACGGAGATGGCGATGGCGTACTTGTATTCCTTGAGGTTGGCCTTGCCCTGGGCGAGCTTCACGTCGGCGGGAACCTTGGCGGCCTCTTCCTCGGTGAGGAGGAACGGACGGATGGCGGCGTGCGGGCACACGAAGGCGCAGGTGTTGCACTGGATACACTTCTCGGCGTCCCAGGTGGGAACATTCACGGCAACGCCTCGTTTTTC
>ODAI010952071.1_pt1 | contig 11670 bp, 8 predicted proteins | sample 1539321 | NCBI WGS metagenome assembly ODAI01 (sample SAMN02144231, study PRJEB22623) | gut metagenome | biome: sheep rumen | host: Ovis aries | place: New Zealand
AGCTGATGTGGCCGGCCCTTCGTGTCAACCAGTTTGAGATTGATGTAGTGGGTGCCAGGTTTGCGCTTCTCCAGTCCTTCCATATATTCACGCATCGGCGATAGGCGGATGTGATGCGAGAAGGCATAGTCATCGTTCAGATAAGGTTTCAGTTCCTCGTAACTCATTTCTGTATATACCTGACTGAGTGCGAATGCGGAGAGGATGTTGTCACGGTTGTCACGGACAGCCTTGAGAAGACGCTCGCCACGCTGACGGTTGATTTTTGCCTTTTTCAGACTGTCACGCTCAAAGAGTTCGTCCATTCGTTCGCGCTCTACTAATTGAAGGAAATCGTTGATTTTCTGACTTGCCTTGTCGCTCCTGACCGTCAGTTTCTCCATATCCACATTGATGGGCTTGCCGTCGGTATAGAAATAAACGACTTCTCTGTTATCAAGATACATCCGACACACCTCGTTCTTTGGCAGTTTGCAGGTAAAGGAGAATTTGCCGTTGGTGATAGGGCACGCCCCTAATAGTTCGGGAGTAATGCTACGTATCACTTCCACCTTATTGCCTTTCAATGGGGCTGTACCGGAGATTTGGCACTCCACCATCTCCTTCTCCACCATTTCATTCATCAGCATGCTGTTGTAAACGATGGTCTTCGACACCTGCGAAGTGGTGGTTTCAGAGGTTCCTGCCGACGCATGTGTGACGTCAGTATCCCTGTCTCCTTCATAAATCTCGCTCTTCTTGTAAATCAAGTAGCAAGAATAGGCCAGGATGCTCTTAAGATTTTCATTCTTCTCGTTATCCACCAACGGCTGGATGCAGTTCAGCAGGTCGAAATACTGTTCTTTTGTCAGTTGTCCGGCAAACGCATTGCACGTCTTGTTGAGCACCACGCCAGCCGCCATCCGCCCTTGCGGAGTCTCGCGCTGGAATATCTCACAGGTGCGCTTCACCTTTGCCATGAACACATCTATGGTCATTGCATCGGGCGTGGTGTCATACTTGATTTGAGCATCAAAAGCCATTCCCTCTGATTCTGCTGCCTTGGGTTTAAAGTGGGCGATGAAAGGTCTGTCGTCCAACTTCCATCCGCTGATCTCGTAAATCATTCCATCCATCAAAAACGTATTACCGATTTTTTTGTCAGGATCTATGGTCTGGTCCCACATCAGCAGCAGGGCATAGAGTTTCCCGTCAGGCTCTTCATAGGAAATCAGACGAATATTCTTGTTGAGGTCGAATGACACGGACTGAGTCATCGGGTGGAGAGCATCAGTCTTGAACTGGAACTTGACGCCAGGCAATGGAGAGTCGCCGTCACTCGCATCATGGATATAAATCGTCTTCGCATTGACTGCCTCTGTCCTATAGGCATTCTCCAAGTCCCACATCCTGGGGGTGAACAACGGTCCGTAATGATTGTCGTCCAACTCTCCCTCCATGGCAAATTGCTGGGCAAACTGATAGACATTGAGTCCTTCTTGGGAGAAACCGAGTCGATGCACACCGTACTCCTTCGAGTCAACAAAGGCATTCAACTTTTCCCGTATTCCGTTGGGGCGGGATGACTGTGCGCCGCAGGTAATCGTCACTAGCATGAGTGCGATCACTAAAATATGTCTATTCTTCATCTTGTTCTGTTTTTACGTTATACATGTTTTCTGCCGTCTGGGGACGGCCTTCCTTGTCAAGGGTGTGCAGGATATAGCTGTCGACGATACGCTGCAGCCGCTCGTCAGCACGTATAACCTTATTCATCCGCTCTATATAGAGGCTCTCATCCACTTGGGCCAATTCACGCTCTATTTTGTCAATATAGTATTCCAAACTATCTGTCGATGACATGTCAGAAGAAGTTTGCTGAACCTTCGATGTAGCTTTCGGCAGCTGATTGACAGCCACGGTTTTGACTACCGCAGACCTGTCTTGTGCTCTCATCGGAACGTATTCCGCTTTTGGGGCATCCACAGGGTTGTCCTGCTGCTCCGTCTGTTGACCAGTCTGTTGATCAGGTCTTCGTCCCTCACGACTCGGCCATTCAAGCGAGTTTGATGGCTCTCGCTGCTCCGTCCGTGGACTCTGAGATTCTGTCTTCTGTGCTATCGCATTCGTTTCCTCTTTATCCACAGCATGATTTTTGAAGTGGAACGCCAACAAAAGCAGGATACTGGCGGCAACGGCACCAACGACAGGATATAGCCAAAGGCGCCGGCGCTTGGGCCGCTCATCCCTCTGCTCGATGCGTTGCATCAGGCGGTCGGTGAAATCCTCCGGCAGCGTCATCCTTTCAGCGGCATCGTTCTTGCGCTGTAAGGCTCGACGAAGACCTTCGTCTTTGTATGGCTCATTTTTCTTCATTGTTTTCAAGGGTTTTAATGGTGATGGCCAGTCTTTTTCGTATCCATTGCAGCCGTGAGCGGAGATAACTCTCCTCACGCTCCATGATGCAGGCGATTTCCCGGATCGGACGGTTGTCATAATAGTAGAGGTTGAGCAGCATCTGGTCGTCGGGCTTCAATGTGTCAATCGCCCTTTCCATAAGTGCCACACGGTCGGCAGAGATATCGTCCAGCAGGGCATCAGCCTCATCGTCCGGGATATTGTCGAGCCAATGCTGTTCTACATCGACGATGGTGACAGACCTGTGATGCTGACGGTAATGCTTCAAAGCCGTGTGATAGGCTATACGCATGAGCCAAGTCTGGAAACCGGCCTGTCGCGCATCGAAGCGGCCAAGACTCCGGAAAGCTTCCAGCAGAGTGTCCTGCGCCGCCTCCTCTGCCTCTTCTTGTGAAGGAACCAGGCGTGCCACCATCCGCAGCACCTGCCCGGCGTATCGGCCGGCAAGTTGGCGGAACAGGTCTGTCTGTCCGTCAAGGATACGACGGATAAGCAGCACCTCGTCGTATATGGCTCTGGATGTATTGCCTGTTTCTGTTTTCATTCGTTTATTGTTCTCTACTCTTATATTACCACTTTTGGCAAAAATATATAATCGGGATACCGATTATTTTCATTTTTACAATCAGTGGCAAACTGTCATATCATTCCGAGCAGAATGAGCATTCGGAAAACAAAGATACATATTGCTTTTTCAAAAAGTCCTCGTCGAAGACCTGAAATCACCTTTTTTCTTTATATTTGCAACGAAATTGTGTTCGAAGTCCATGTTGAAGAAAAACTTGCTCCCAATGAAAGAAATGACTATAAACAGAAAAGGTTTCCTACTGGCTGTGGCGGCCATTATCGTCTGCCTGCAGATGACGGCTACAGAGATCAACCAGACAGAGCATCTCACATTCTATTATCCCAACTTCAAATCGATAGACCTGGCTTTTGGAAAAATGCCTGAGGCCAATGATGCGAAGGTGGTGTTTTGCTGTGAGGCGGCATTCACCGGTCAGCTTTTAGCCTCCTTCGCACACTCCAATATCGCCGACAACCACGTGAGCGGCGGGAGATGGTACCAAGGATACAACTGCCGCGCAAACACAGGCGCATTCGTTTGGTATCCAGACCGATGGGAATTCATGGAGAAAAAGAAATTCCTCGCCGAGAAACCGAAATGCCAGATGGCTTTCTGTCAACACCTGCTCATCCTCAATGGGAAACAGACCCCGATGTGGGAAAGAATGCGCAAAAACAGGACACGATACAGGGCTCTGTGCGAAAAAGACGGACGGCTCTGCCTCATTGAGTCGCGAAAAGTCGTCACACTGGAATTCTTCATCAGATGTCTGATGGAGAGCCATGTCACCAATGCCATCTATCTTGACATGGGGGCCGGATGGAATTACGCGTGGTATCGCGATGCCAAAGGTATCGTTCACGAGATCTTCCCCGAGAGCAAAAAGGCATCCGACTATAAATACCGCACCAATTGGGTCACATTCTACCAATAATCCCACAAAGCGGAAAACTCACAAGCGACACACCGGCACCACTGATAGTTTTTTTTATGTCATTCTTTTGAATATCAAAATAATTGCATATCTTTGCAACAAGAAATGTATATCGAATATGGTTGCTATTATCATTATCTTCGTTATCATCGTTGCCGTGATTGCCTTCCTCGCTCTCAGGCAGCACAATCGCTTGAAGGAGAAAGCCCAAGAGTGTGCAAAGGAAGCCAAGTTGTTCCACGACAAACTGCAAATTCTCTCCGACCCCTCGCACTTCTTCACTGACGAAGAACTGCGGCAACTCAAACGGGAATTTGCCCCCTTGCTCGACAAGGTGGATGATCTCTACGAGAGTCGGCTCATTTCTGAGGAATACCTCGACAGCATCGGACTGAAAGACTTCTTGCGCGAGCGGAAATTCCTCAACCATATCCAATCACAGAACAACCAACAGCATAAGTAGTCCTCCCCTTCTTATGAGATGCCTTTGACGTGACTCACGAAATGAGCCACGCCGTAAAGTGCGTGAGCCAAGACAGAAAACGATTTGAAAAATTTGAAAAACTACTCCACTCCGTCGAGGAGGATAAAGGCAGCCCAGTAATAAGGATCGGCGTATAGTTTCTTCACTTTGTTCTGACGGGCGCGCTTGGCATGAGAAGAGATGGCACGCCGGCTACTGTTACGGCCTTCCACCTCCACGTCCATTTCACGCAAGTCACATTGTGCCAGGCGAAGGGCCTCATGTTTTCCCTTCCCCTCCATCAGGTAGTTGTAGAAATGTGTCATCAGAATCCTCGTGGCTTTGTCGTCCACTTTCCACAAACTCATCAGGATAGCGTTGGCACCGGCTTTCTTGAAACCACGCTGGAGTCCGAACACACCGTCGCCCGTGATTTTACCCAGTCCGGTCTGGCAGGCCGACAGCACAAGCAAATCGACGTTGCGGAGATCGAGCATGGAGATTTCCTTTGCCGTGAGAATGCCGTCGTCGCTTTTGCGGATGCCGCGGAGCCCCGTCAGCGCCTGGTTGGCTCCCGAGAGCAACAGCCCTGAGCGGGTCATGGCCTTGTCGGCATCGTCCATGTTGCCATACATCGCGAGGAACTGCAACTTCTCGTCCATCCCACCATCACGCACCTCACTGTCTGTCCAATAGAATCCATGCGTCGCGATATGGATGACACAGGAGGCGTTGCCTGAGAGTTGCTTGAAAGACTGTTCCGATGCAGTGGTGCTGAGGTGCACGATGCTCGGTATGTCATTCTGGTTCAATGTGCTGTTGATCTCTTCGGCCTCTTTGCGTGTGCCGGGAAGGTATTTTGCGCCCTTCTTCTTTTGGTTGGATGTCTGGGCTTGGTCAGCAGCCTGATAACTGTCATAATCAACGCCTCCATAAATGGTCACGTTATTGAAGGGCTTCCTGCCACGTTCACGGGCAAGGGCAATCTCACGGGTGGAAGAGAGTCTGTAAAAGGTCCATTGGTCCAACAGCAACGTTTGATCATCCTCCCAATGAGGCAACGACTCTATGCCGATGTTGTAAAGCTCGCCCGAAGGTGCGAAATACACGTTGCGGGCCGTCTTCAGATATGACTCGAGAGGTTTCCATACCAAGGCCGACACCTTGCCCGTCGTGTAGATATCCTTCGGACGGATGGCGGAGAGTTGTTTGCCTGTCATCAAGGGGACGAAGACAGGAGTGGGCTGCGAGCGTGAGACGACGAAGGCGGCATATTGCTCCTCGCCTCTCTTGGAACGGTAGCACAGGAATTCGACAGCCAGGTCGTTGGGACCGAGTTGCCGGAGGATACGCTGCCATTCCACCCGAAGAGGCTTGGTGTAGTTGCCATAGGCCTTGGAGCGGCTCACAAGCCTACGCTCTTGTTTGGTGATGGCCCGCTGGAGCGAGTCGGTGTTGATGGTCCGCTTCGATTTGGGCAGGGTGTATTGCAAGATCAGCAGGGCCTGGTCGGTCTGCAAGTGGTGATAGTTATCGATCAAGGCGGAGTCGCCGCTCTCAATGAGCAGGTTGACCATCTCCAACTCACTGTTCAGGAGAAGTCCCTTGGCCAGCAAGGTGGCGTTGTAGGCACTTGACACCATCTGCGGACTTGGATCCTGCTCGACAAGTTGAGGCAGTGTGTTCGAGAACCACGGTTTCACACGCATCCAGAATTGTTCGCGCTCGCTGGAGGTGAGGTCCGCGAAAGTGTTGAGGATTGAGCGGGTATAGTCGTTGGTAGCCTCAAAAGCACAGGCCGAAGCAGAGTCGGGTTGCTCATTGGCAGAGTAATACACTGCCAGTTTGCACAATGAGTGGGCATACGACAGATGCTGTTTGCCAAGCAGGCGGAGACGCAGACTGACAGCTTCCTTCCCGTAGGCCACTGCGTCGGCAAAGTGTCCCAAAGCGTAATGGTAACTGGCCATGTTGCTCACTGACTCCGCAAAATCAGGGTGTTCTCTACCGAGAATCTCCTCCCTGATCTGCATAGCCTCCTGACCATAGCCCATGGCTTTGTCGAAGTCACCGGTTTTGAAATAATAGTCGGCCAGGTTGCTCAGGGCGGTGGCATAGTCGGGATGGTGCTTGCCAAACAACTGCTCACGGAGGTCCAAGGCTTGCTCCTCAAGCCGGATGGCCTCAGCATATTCATTCTTGAAATAATGATATTTGGCGAGGTTGTTGAGCGACTGGGCATAGTCGGCACTGCGCTTTCCGAGTATCCTGCCCCGAATCTCAAGAGCAGTCTCACCCAGTTGGATGGCATCGTCATAATCACCGATGCGTGAGTAATATCCGGCCAGATTGCTCACCGACTGCGCATACTCCTCACTCTCCTTCCCAAGCAGGCGCTCCCTGAGCTCCACCGCCTTACGGCCCATGCTCACCGCCTCGATGTAATGGCCCAGATAGGCCAGGTAGCGGGCCACATGGTTGAGCGACTGCGCATAGTCGGGCGACTCGTTTCCCACGGTTTCCTCACGTATCTGCATGGCTTCTTTTCCCAGGCGGAGCGCTTCGGAGTAGTTGCCTGAGCGGGAGTAGCATCCGGCAAGGTCGGAGAGGGCTTGCGCATACCGCGGATGATGGTCACCATAGAGGCGCAACGCCGCAGAGACACCACGCCGGCCCCAACTGATGGATTCCTTCAGGTGGCCGTTGCGCGCCAACTCCTTGGCAAGCAGCATGATATTATCCACATCATCCTCGCTCTCTTTGCCTTCAGCTACAGACAATAAGGCCTTGGCCGTCACCGCGACAGTGTCGTCTGGCAATGACGGGGAAACCTGCCCATAGGAAAGATGAAGGCAAGACAGGAAACACAACAGCAGCGTCACTCTCCACATCGTGGCTTCCGAAGACTATTTGGACTCAAGCCCCAAGCGGCCTATAATATCGTTGGAAATGTATTCTGCCGGTGCTTTCAGCGTGGTGATGACCCACGATTGGGTAATCTCATCCCAATGCTGCTTCGACACCATCTGCCAACTTTGCTCAAGCAGCCCCAGTTCCTTGCCTTTCTTGGCCATCTCCTTACGGTGCTTGTAGTCGTTCTTCCAGTTGGCACGATATTGCTCGGTCACCTCGCAACTCTCCTTGATGGTGACAGCCAACTTGTACTCTCCCGTGCCCCAACAGTCCTTGAAATTGTCGCGCTCATCACGGAAGCCCATATAGGAACGGGGAACGATAAAACATTCGCCCATGACGCGGTAGCGGGGCGGCTCGTCGCCATGGCGCACATAGTGGAGGAATCCCTTGCTGTCAAGCACCTGGGGGTCTACGGGCACGTTGATGTGGAAAGAACCAAGTTCCTGGTTTTTCTGCAACTGCACGATTTCATTCATCCACGAAGAGGAGATGGTGATGTCCATGGAGAGCGTATAGTCCTTCCGCTCCTCAAAGGAGTAAGGTATACTCAATTGGGTATTGGGAAGGTTGGAATGGGTCGGACTGAGGATAAGCGTGTCGACCACCAATTCAAACTTTGAATGGTTGATGATGCGATGGAGCTTGTCCCTGTCGATGTGGCACGATATATAAAACACGGTGTCGTTGCCTTCCATCCGCAGACAGCCGATGCCGTCGAAACGCATACCTTTCGGGTCCATGGCACCGTCGAAAGAGGGTGAGTCATAGAAGTCGCTCATCTCTGACACAGAGTTGATGACAGTCTGGTAGACATTCTCCTTCTTCACCGCTTCTTCCCACTCTTTCTTCATGCGGGCATTGCGCGTCACCAGGGCACCGATAGCAGAGACACCCAAATCGATGAAGGATGTCACATAGCCGGCGGCGATGCCTTTCATGGAGCCTGTGGTGGCGGATAACAAGTCGCCCAGGTAACCTCTGGACGAGTCGCGCTCATCATTCAGTTTGCTGATGTCGTTGGCCAGGTCGTCACTCGTATAAATAAAAGTCTTATACTGCACAACCTTGTCGGATTGCGACTGGGCAGACACAGTGGATGACACAAAAGGCATGAGCATCAAGAGGCTCATGATGAAGGCAAGGGGCATCTTTCTGCTACCTTGCTTGAGACAAGTTAAATTCATAGTCTATCGTTTGAGTCAGTATGATTCTTTTGGCGATGAGAGACAACCCTCATCAGATCAAGATGCAAATTTAATGGTTTTAATTGGATTTTCGACCTTATCCACACCTTTTTTTTCGGTTTTCAGACACCTTGACTCAACTTTCTCGAGTCAGACTATTCAATCTTGTCATCAAACCCGAAAAAAGCCCTCAAGCCTTCTTTTTCTTTCAGGTCTTCAGAAGTAAACCCATAATGGGACGCGCTGGAAAGAGTGACCACACGCTCAAGGAATTCATCATAGGAAAGGCCGAGCCAGTCTTCGGGTATCTCCACACGGATGGTTCCACCGCCGTTGTGGCTGCCTTCGTTCCAAGCCTCGTCAAGTTCGGCCTCATACATTCCGTCATCCTTTTTATTGAAGCAGTACCAGCTTGCCCACTCTTCCATCCCCTCTACATACCTGCCTTCATAATGCGGGGCAGAGTGTGATTTCGGGGAATAGGTGGGTTCGCCCTTGCTCGCGCCACGACGATATATCCAATATTTCTCTACATCTTTAGGTACCCGCTCCATCTTGACCAGCCCCGACTGCCAGACATGCTTTCTTGTGCCCGACAGTCGATGAGCGTCGGTGAGCATCTTTGCCAGCATCGTCTTGAAACGCTGCCTGGTGTAGCCTTCAGGCGTCTCAAACGAAGACAAAGAGGTCTTACCGTCGGTGTAAACATAATATGACCCCAACTTCTGGTTATCGTAGAAGATCCTGTATTCCTCTTCTATCATTCTTATCTCACTCATTCTTCCAAATATATCATGCGGGGTTCACTGATACTGTTCCACAAAGTCGCGCACCAACCGGAAAACAGGTTCGTAACTGTCGAAGCAGACGGTCTTAAAAGTATCGAATATGGTATGGTAATACTGGAAGGCATCACCCTTCTCATTTTCCAGGAAGATACAGGGCACATGGCGCGTGGCGAAAGGATAATGGTCGCTGTTGGCAGCCAACTCGCCACGATGCAATGTCTCGAAATAGCGCTTATTCGTGTTGATCTGCTCAAAGAGCGAGAAACCACGCATGCCCTCATCGCTCACCTCACAGTACTGAACAGGATTGTTGTCGCCAATCATGTCTATATTGAACAGGTACTTGACCTGCCGGAGTGGCACGACAGAACGCTCGGCAAACCAGGTGGAACCGCGCAGGTTGGCATCCTCACCCGAGAAGGCAATGAAATACATGTCGTAGGGAGGACGGTGCTTGGCATAGTATGCCGCCAATGTCACGACGGCGGCACTGCCCGAGGCATTGTCGTTGGCCGCGTCCTTGGTATTTGGCGGAACTTAACGTCTTGATCACACGTTTGTAATGCGCCAAGTCCTGTGCGCCAGCCTGAATGCCGACCACAGCCAAAAGAATCATCAAAACAGCCTTTCTCATCTCTTCACTCTTTTTGTTCCAAATCTTCTTCTATATATGACACAAACGTTTTTCCCGCTCCAACAGAGACAGGCTACGAGAAAGATATAAAGCAGCGCAGGCGAGATGGCCTGCGCTACATTTACTACATCTTGACGACGACTTCGTTGCTGTTGTAGTCCACTGTCTTCGTCTGTCCGTCGGGAAGGACAATCTTGAATTTCCGCTCCTGAATCATGCCGGGGAAACCTCCCTGCCGCGGACTGATAGTGAGCGTGCGTGCACGGTCGTTCCAAGTAAAGGTAATGGTGGAGAAATAGCCTTTCTCATAGTGATAGGAGTCGCCCTCGTCCTCGTAGAGGGTGAAGGCGGCATCGGCACCGGGATAAACCCTCATCTCCAATTCGTCCCACGGCTTCTCACCCACATACTGCATCTCGGGGCCGAGGGGCAGGATGCTGCCGGCACGGACAAACATCGGCACGTGATCGAGGCGGGTCTCCAAGGAGATACGCTGGCCACCCTTCACACGGCGGAGAGTCCAGAAGTCATACCAGTCGGCTCCCTTGGGCAGATATACCTCTGTGGTCTTCGGTTGCAGCCAGTCCACACCGTTCTGTTGATTGCCTCCAGAGACCTCTTTCCTGTCCCACCCCGTCATGGCATCTTCTTTCACAATCTTCTCTTCCGTATACTGTGGGTTCACGACAGGAGCGGCAAGGATACTTTTGCCGAACATGAACTCATCGGTCACGTCCCACACACGGCGGTCGGAGGCAAAGTCACTGAAGAGGGGACGCAGGTAACTGCCGTCGGCGGTACTGGCCTGCCAGGCGATACTGTAGAGATAGGGTATCAGCTGGTAGCGGAAGCGTATCGCTTTCTCTATGGCATCATAGACAGGCTCTCCCTTCTTGCCAAACTGCCATATCTCACGGGGAGCATCGGCGCCATGGCTGCGGAAGACAGGACAGAACAGGCCGTATTGCATCCAGCGGACGTAGAGTTCCTGGAACTGCGGGTTGCGGGGGGCTGAGCCGCCGCCCTTCGTGTTGTAGGAGCCGCAGAAGAAGCCACCGATGTCGGTGTTGAAATTGGGGTTGCCGGTGAGGGAGAAACTAAGTCCAGCAGGCACCTGCTTGCGCAGCATGTCCCACGACGATGCCACATCGCCGCTCCACATGTTCGACCCGTAATGCTGTTGTCCGGCAAACGCGCTGCGTGTCATGATAAACACGCGCTTGTCTGTCGACTCTTTGCGCTGCTTCTCATAGACGCCACGCACCGTGGCAAGGGGGAACGCATTGCGCAGGCTGCGCCATGTGCCGCCAGTCACTTTGTGCTCATAGTCGGAGGGCCGCGGGTTGAAGAAATCGGGGTCGGTAGAGTCCATCCACCAAGCGTCAGTGCCGTAATCGTAGAGAGTCTTGAGATACTTCCAATAGATGTCGCGGGCATCAGGGCTGAAAGCGTCATAGACCTTCACCCCCGAAGGATAGTCCATGCGGGGCGGCCAAATATGCGACAGTCCGCTCTGCGGCCACGTCTCAATGGGCAGGAGGAGTCCCTTTTCCGACAGATCGCGGAAAGCCTTGGTCTGCGGTCCGAAACTCGCCCAGATGCTGATCATGAAATGCGCATGCTTCTTGTGGACATTGGCAATCATCTGACGGCCGTTGCTGAATTCCTCGGACAGGAAGTCCATCGCATTCCACAGATAGTTGGAGGCCCAATGTTGCCAGTCCTGGATGATGCCGTCGAGGGGCACCTCCAACTCTCGGTACTTATCGACGATACCTTCGGTCTC
>ODAI014349541.1_pt1 | contig 11670 bp, 10 predicted proteins | sample 1539321 | NCBI WGS metagenome assembly ODAI01 (sample SAMN02144231, study PRJEB22623) | gut metagenome | biome: sheep rumen | host: Ovis aries | place: New Zealand
CACGCCTGCGACGTGCTCAGCGAAGTGGGCCTGTGCGCGAAGGATTACATCGGCCGCGAGCTGGACGACACCCTTTCCGGCGGCGAGATGAAGCGCATCGAGATCGCCATGGCGGCGGCAAGGGGGACCAAGATGACCCTCTTCGACGAGCCGGAGGCGGGCATCGATCTGTGGAGCTTCCAGAGCCTGATCCGCGTATTTGAAAACCTTTACCGGGAGACGTCCGGCACGATCATGATCATTTCGCATCAGGAGCGCATCCTGGATATCGCGGACAAGATCATTTATCTCAAGGACGGCCGGATCGCCGAATACGACGAGGGCAGCAAGGTCATGGCCCATCTGCCCATTGATCTGACGGCAGGCGCCTGTGCGCAGCTGCAGAAGGGCGCGCAGGAAAAGGAGGACAGATAAGATGGCGGAAATGATGGATGCGATTCAGAAGAGCCTGCTGAAGGAAGTAGCCGAGCTGGACGCGCTGCCGGTCGGGGCCTACAATATCCGGGCCAACGGGCAGAGCGCCGCGCGCAATACGACGGCTTCCATCGATATCGTGACGAAACAGGACAAGCCGGGCATCGACATTATCATCAAGCCGGGCACGAAGAACCAGAGCGTGCACATCCCGGTGATCATCAGCCAGAGCGGCCTGAAGGAGATGGTCTACAATGACTTTTTCATCGGCGAGGACTGCGATGTGACCATCGTCGCGGGCTGCGGCATCTCCAACTGCGGCGGCGAGGATTCCCGCCACGACGGCATCCATACCTTTTATGTGGGGAAGAACAGCCGGGTCAAATACATTGAGCGGCATTACGGCGAGGGGACCGGGACAGGAAAGCGCCTGATGAACCCGACCACCGTGATCGAACTGGAGGAGGGTTCCCGCATGGAGCTGGAGACCTCCCAGATCGGCGGCATCAACGATACCCTTCGGGTGACCCGCGCCAAAGCGGCGGCGGGCAGCGCCCTGATCGTACACGACAAGATCCTGACGGAGGGGACCCAGACCGCGAAAGCGGTGCTGAGCGTCGAACTCAACGGCGACGGATCCTCCTGCGATATGATCAGCCGCGGCGTGGCCAAGGGGGAGAGCCGGCAGGAGGTGGAGATCTCCATCGACGGAAACGCGGCCTGCAGCGGTCACGCGGAGTGTGACTCCATCATCATGGACAAGGGCGTGATCGTCGCGACGCCGAAGCTGACGGCCACCAATGTGGAAGCGGCTCTCATCCATGAGGCGGCGATCGGCAAGATCGCCGGGGAGCAGCTGACTAAGCTGATGACCATGGGCCTGACGGAAAAAGAAGCCGAAGACATGATCATTCACGGCTTCCTGCAGTAGAAAGACTTGCATAATTTTGCGTCTCATATTATAATATTTTTGGCGATTTTCACCATAATTATTTGGTAGGGAGGCGAGAATTATGAAAAAAAGTATCCTGATGATCTGCAGCGGCCTTCTGGCTGCAGCAATGTGCGCAGCGCCCGTGATGGCGGAGGATGTTACGCTGACCGCCCTGTTCATGAAGCAGGCGGGCTACAGCGAGGACGACGTGAACGCCATGACGGCGGCCTTCACGGAGAGCACCGGCATCAAGGTGGAGCCGACCTTCGTCGCGTACGAGGAGCTCTCTCCGAAGATCCTTACTTCGGCCGCGACCGGCGGGTACGACGTCATTCTCGGCGACTGCATCTGGCCGGCACAGTTCGCGAAGGCGGGTCTTGTCCTGGATGTGACGGACCGCGTGGAAGCGCTCGACCTGGATGATATCTACCAGGGCGCCCTGGATGCGACGAAGTACGAAGGCAGGTACTACGGCATGCCGTGGCTCAACGACGTGAAGTACATGTTCGTCAACACCGAGCTCCTCGCCCAGGCGGGCATCGAGGAAGTCCCGGCGACCTGGGACGAGCTGGTTGCCGACGCCCAGGCGGTCAAAGAGCAGGGCATCTGCGAATATCCGATCGTGGGCTGCTACGCCCAGGCGGAGTGCCTGATCTGCGATTATACCTGCATCGCAGGTTCCTTCGGCGGCGCGTTTGTCGACGAGAACAACCAGCCGACCCTGAACAGCCCGGAGAACGTGGCGGCGCTTGACTTTATGGCGCAGAACCTCGCCAACGGCCTGTGCAACCCGAAGAGCCTTGAGATGATCGAGGACGACGTGCTGTCCACCTTCGCGGCCGGCAATGCCGTGTTCGCGATCAACTGGACCTACCAGTACGCGGCCATGAACGATGAGAGCCAGTCCTCCGTTGCGGGGCAGGGCGTGATCACTCCCATCCCGGGCACCGACCAGGCAGCGAGCGCGACGGTCAACGGCGGTATGCCGCTGATGATCACCGCGGGCAGCCAGCATCCGGACGAGGCGTGGGAGTACATGCTGTTCCTGGCTTCCAAAGAGATGCAGGCGAAGTACTGCGCGAACGCCCTTCCGATCTGGAAGAGCCTGTACACGGACGAAGACGTGATCGCCACCGCCGGCGAAGAGGTCGTGGCAGCGTCCCAGGTCCAGTTCGATTACATCGTGAACCGCCCGATGGTCCCGTACTACAACGAGCTTTCCGTCTCCATGCAGTCCGAGATCCAGAAGGTACTTCTTGGCGAAAAGACGGCGCAGGAAGCCCTCGACGGACTTCAGGCGACGGCCGAGGAGCTGGCCGGCAAGTAAGCCGTTCTTTAAACCGGTACAGACAAAAACCAATGATAACGATCGCAGGACCCTGCCCCTACGGGCAGGGTCTTGCCGCAAAAGAAAAAGGAGCCCTGTCGTGCGTCTGAGAAAAGGAGAGGAGCGTTACGCAGCCGGTCTGCTGACGCCGGCCATGCTGATCGTTTTCGGCGTGATCATCATCCCGATCATTACGACCTTTATTTACACACTGGTGAATATCGATCCCCTGTCCTCGCATCAGGGCGAGTTCGCCGGCCTTTCTTTCTATATCCGCACCCTGCGCTCATCCGAGTTCTGGGCGGATCTGGGCAGGACGCTGCACTTTACGATCGCGTCGACGGCCCTGGAGACCATCCTGGGCCTGCTGATCGCCGTTCTGCTCAACCAGAAGTTCCCCGGTGTCGCCATCCTGCGCTCCATCATCATTATCCCCTGGGCCATCCCGACCGTGGTCAACGGCAGCCTGTGGAAGCTGATGCTCAACGGCGAGTACGGGGTGATCAACGCCGTCCTGGAAAAACTGCACCTGATCAGCAGCTACCAGTCCTGGCTGGGGAACCCGAAGACCGCCATGTGGTGCATCATCCTGGCGGATACCTGGAAGATGACGCCCCTGGCCGTGATCTTCTTCCTCGCGGCGCTCCAGGGCATTGACCAGAGCATCTACGAGGCGGCGAGAGTGGACGGGGCAGGCGCCTTAAAGAGCTTCTTCTCCATCACCTTTCCCGCGGTGCGCCCCACCATGATGGTGATCATCGTGATGCGCACGGTCGAGAAGTTCAAGGCCTTCGATATTTTCTACCTGATGACGCGGGGAGGCCCCGCCAACAGCACAAAGACCCTGATGTACGACACCTATCTGCAGGCCTTCACGAACCTGAATTTCTCTGAAGCGGCCACCCTCGCCTATCTGATCGCGCTGGCCGTCGCCCTGCTGACCCTGGTGTATATCCGTCTGATGAGAAGGGAGGAGAACGCATGAAGCGCGCCGCATCGAATGGCTCTGCCGGCCCCGTCTACAAGCCGCGGCTGTCCGCCCGGGCAAAGCGGATGCGCGCCCTGGAGATGTTTCTCGGCCTCATCCTTGCCGTGATCGTCCTCGCGCCCGTCGTCTGGATGCTGCTCTCGAGCGTGATGCTGCCGGTCGACCTGACCGCGAAGCCCCTCAAATTCATCCCGGATACGCTGACCTTTGAGCGCTACGCGCAGATCTTCCGCAGCGAGACCTCCTCCGACCCGGCCTACGTGTTCAGGATGGCTCTGGGGAACAGCCTGATCGTCGCGGTCTGCGTTACCCTGCTCAGCCTCGTGACGGGCACGATGGCAGCCTACGCCTTCGCCCATGTCCGCTTCCGCGGCAAGGGCCCGCTGATGATGGTCATCCTGTTCACCTACATGCTCCCGCCCGCAGCCCTGATCATCCCCCTCTACCGGATCTTCACCTCGCTGCACTGGCTGGACAGGAAGGGACCGCTGATCATCCTGTATCTGTCCTTTATCATCCCCTTCATCATCTGGGTGATGCAGGACTTCTTCGGCTCCATCTCGCGCACCTTTGAGGAGGCGGCGCAGGTGGACGGGGCGACGAGGCTCCAGACCCTCATCCACATCTTTCTGCCTATCGCGCGGCCGGGCGCCATCGCGACCGGGATCCTCGCCTTCCTGATGAGCTGGGATGAGTTCTTCTACGCCCTCATCTTTACCTCCAGCCTGAATTCGAAGACGATGACCATCGCGATCGAGGAGTTCAACGGCAAGTTTACCATCGACTACGGTATGATCAGCACCGCCGGCATCCTGGGCTCGCTGATCCCGGTCCTGATCACGGTGATCTTCCAGAAATATATTGTGATGGGCATGACCGCGGGAGGCGTGAAAGAATAACCATGAGCCTGCATGAAGAAAGACGCGCCCGGGATTTCCTTGCGCGGCACGGCATGCTCTTTGCTGACATTGACAGGAAAAGGGAACTGGACAGGCTGCTCGCGGAGATGGACAGTGTCCGGGGCGGCGCATCAGGCTCCGTCAAGATGATCCCCGCCTACATCGGCCCCTTCAGGGCGCCCAGGCGGGAGGAGACCGTGACGGTCATCGACATCGGGGGGACCAACGTGCGCGCGGCAAGGGCAGCCGTCACGCCGGAGGGGGAGATCCGCTTCGGCCCGGTCACCGCATACCTCACGCCCGGCGTGGAGGAGGAGACGGACACGGCGGGCTTTTTTGCCGAGATCGTGCGCGGCTGCCGGGATACCCTGGGCACGGCCGGGACTGGCCTGTGCTTTTCCCTGGCCACGGTGCCGGGAAAAGACCGTGACGCCGTGATGGTGGCGGGGGGCAAGCAGATCCGCGTCACCGATATGCTGGGCAAAAAGGTGGGCGCCAGTTTCCGGGCTGCGGCTGCAGCGCTTGGCGCGCCGGACCCCGGGACGATCACAGTGACCAACGATACCGTGGCGGCAGCCCTCGGCGGCGCCGCGGGCGAAGGGCCCGGTGCCGGACCGGAGATCGGCTTTATCTACGGGACCGGCACGAACCTGTGCTACCGGGAGCCTACCGGGGAGCTCATCAATGTGGAATCCGGCGCCTACACCGGCTTTCCCACCGGGGATATCGATGACCTCTACGACAGCGGCCTCATCGATACCGGACAGGACCGCTTTGAGAAGATGGTGTCCGGCGGGTATCAGGGCGGCCTTGCCGGCGTGGTCCTGGAGACCGCGGCCGGGGAAGGCATCCTTCCGGGGGCATCCCTCGCGGCCCTGAAGGCAGGGGGACCGCTCACCGCAAAGGATATCAGCGCCTTTTCCTTCGCGCCCCGGGGAGACGGGCGGATCGCGTCAGCCTTTCCCGATGCCTCGTCCCGGCGGTTCCTGGAGGACCTCTTTGCCCTGCTGACCAGGCGCAGCGCGCGCCTGTGCGCGGTCACGCTGACCGCCGCCATGCTCAGGTCCGGCGCAGGGAAAGGGACGGCAGCAAGGATCACCGCGGAGGGTTCGACCTACCACAAACAGAAGGATTTTGCCGCATTTCTCGATGAGGAGCTTGCCGGGTTTGCCGGCAGGGAGTTCGGACTTGCCTGGGCGATCCGGAGCGTGGACCGCGCGGTCTTTCGCGGAATCGCCGCATCCTGCTTTTCCGAATGACAGAAACGACAGGCAGAAAGCCCCCGTTTTGGGGGCTTTTCTTTTTTTGCCGGCTGTGCTATGCTGTTCATACTGATTGCTGATCACGTGAATTAGTTCAATTCTTTTTTTATCCCCGTGTATCTTTTTTTTTAGCCTGCATGTCCGGAATGAATCCCGGCTGTGTGAATCTGTGTTTTTTCAGGTAATGAGGTAATCAATGAGAGAAAAGTATCTGGCTATGTCTGTCATAGCGCTTAAGGAAATGGCAAAACTGCGCGGGCACAAAGGTCTGTCCGCGATGAAAAAGGGCGATCTCATCGACCTTCTCTGCGCGGAGGACGAGCAGCGCCGCGGGCAGGAAGCGCCGGCGGCCCAGGCGTCTGCAGGGGGCGCAGAGGGCGGCAGTGTGTCTGCGGAAAGCGGTAAGCGCGCCGCAGCGGCCCGGGAAGAGGGCTCTCCCGCAGGTGAGCCCGCAAAGGGCGCCGCAGCGCCCCGGGAAGACGGCGCGCCCGCAGAGGCAAGAAAAGAGGGCGTGCCCGTAAGAAGAGGGCCCATCATGCGGCAGCGTCCGCAGCAGCCCGGGCAGGAGAGAGGCAGAGCCCCCATGCGGCAGGCCGGTCCGGCAAGGAGCGGCGAGGGGATGCGCCCTGCAGCCCAGCGCCCGGAAGGAGCCCCGGTACGGGGCGGAGAGGGCATGCGCCCCACGGCCCAGCGGCCTGAAGGAGCCCCGGTACGGAGCGGAGAGGGCATGCGCCCGGCACCGCGCCCGGAGGGGAGAGCGGAACATCTGCCCTCAGAGCTGACCGAGCTGGACAGCGGACAGCAGGCGGCCGGCATCCTGGAGGTCATGGCCGACGGGTACGGCTTCATTCGCTGCGACAACTACCTGTCCGGCGAGAACGACGTCTACGTTTCCCCGTCCCAGATCCGCAAGTTCGGCCTGAAGACCGGCGACCACATCACCGGGAACATGCGCGTGCGCGGACAGGGAGAGAAATTCGGCGCCCTTCTCTATGTCAAGAGCATTAACGGGATGCTGCCCTCCGAGGCGCAGAAGCGGTATGTCTTCGAGGACATGACGCCCGTATTCCCGAATGAGCGGCTGCGCATGGAGCGCGGCGGAAATGACGTCGCCATGCGGATCGTCGACCTGATCTCGCCGATCGGCAAGGGGCAGAGGGGCATGATCGTCTCTCCGCCCAAGGCCGGCAAGACGACCCTGCTCAAGGATATCGCGCGGTCTATCCTGCGCAACAATCCGGAGATGACCGTGATCATCATGCTCATCGACGAGCGCCCGGAGGAGGTCACGGATATCAAGGAGGCCATCACCGGGCCGAACGTGGAGGTGCTCTATTCGACCTTCGACGAGCTGCCCGATCATCACAAGCGGGTCTCCGAGATGGGAATAGAGAGAGCGAAGCGTCTGGTCGAGCACAACAGGGACGTCACGATCCTGCTGGACTCCATCACCAGGCTCGCCAGGGCGTACAACCTCACGGTCCCGCCCAGCGGAAGAACGCTTTCCGGCGGTCTTGACCCGGCGGCCCTCTATATGCCCAAGCGGTTTTTCGGCGCGGCGCGCAACATGCGCGAGGGCGGCAGCCTGACGGTCCTGGCCACTGCGCTGGTGGATACCGGCAGCAAGATGGACGACGTGGTCTACGAAGAGTTCAAGGGGACGGGCAATATGGAGCTTGTCCTTGACCGGAAGCTCTCCGAACGGCGCGTTTTCCCGGCCATCGATATCCAGAAGTCCGGGACCCGCAGGGAAGACCTGCTCCTGGACAAGGACGAGCTGGAGGCGGTCTATATCATGCGCAAGGCCCTCAACGGCCTCAAGGGCGAGGAAGCGGTGGAGAATATCCTGAACATGTTCGTGCGCACCAAGGACAACCGCGAGCTCGTCAGCCGCATCCGCCGGCAGCGCTTCGTCTGATCCGAAACATGACATTCTGACAACCTGACGATCTGCAGCGGGGATGGTATCCGCCGGACGGCCGCGGCACATCAGCGGTTGCTATCAGCCGGTTTCTGTTATATAATACTTATTAGATTTCCCCGGGAGCAGACCGGGGGGAGGAAAAAGAAATGGTGACATGTGAACATCTGACCAAGAAGTACAGTCAGGTCACGGCACTGGATGATCTGAGCATTACCTTCGAGACCGGAGGGCGCTACGCCCTGCTCGGCCCGAACGGCAGCGGAAAATCCACCATGATGAAAATGATCGCCGGCCTGACCATGCCGGACGGCGGGAGAATTCTCCTGGACGGAGAGCCCCTGACCTGGCGCGCAAAGGCGAAGATCGCCTATATGCCCACCGAACCGTTTTATTTCAACTATATGACCTGTGAGTCCTTCGGCAGGTATTACGCCGATTTCTTCAAGGACTTCAACATGGAGAAATACATGCTGACCATCAGGCGGATGGACCTTGACCCGAAGGCGAAGGCGAAGGAACTCTCCTCCGGTATGATGGCCAAGCTGAAGATCGCGGCGACCCTTTCCCGCGGCGCCGCCGTCCTGATGCTGGACGAGCCGCTCAACGGCATCGACCTGATCGCGAGAGATCAGGTGATGGACCTGATCGCGGACCAGACGGATGCGTCCCAGACCATCCTGATGTCCAGCCATCTCGTCGACGAGCTGGAAAAACTCGCCGATCATGCAGTGTATATTCGCAAAGGGAAAAATGTCCTTTCCGGAAGCGTGCAGGAACTTGAACAGGACGGAAAGAGCCTGTCTGATCTGTACCGGGATATTTTTGCCGGGCACATGGAAGATGCCGGGGAGGATAAATAATGCTTAAACTGATCAAACATGAGTATCGCAAGATCGGATTTGCCCTGGGCATTATCCTGCTGAGCTTTCTTATCCTTGAGGCTATGCTGGGCATCGGTTTCGCCATGAACCGCGAAGAACTGATCGTGATCGCCTTTGCCCTTATTTTCGCTGCGGCCTTTGCCGCAGTGCTCTACATGCTCTTCGCGCAGCCGGTGAATTTTGCCAGGGAGCTGGGCAGCAAGAGCGGATATCTTGTTTTCATGACGCCGAATTCCGCCTACCGCATCATCGGGGCCAAGGTCCTGACCGCGCTGTCGGGCGCCGCCATTATCGGCGCCGGGGCCGGCCTGCTGCAGATGGCCAATTACGAGCCCATCCGCAGAAAGTTCGCGCTGGATACGATGTCCTCCCTGCTGGATTACGTGCTGCAGAGCCTGAATCTTTCCGTGTCCGGACTGGTTTCCTATACGGCCTACGTGATCATTGAGATCCTGATCTCCTGTGTCGTGACGGCTTCCTTTGCCATTCTGGCCGTCTCGCTCAGCGCGACCCTGCTGCACCGGAACAAGGGGAGGACGGTGATCAGCGTCATCCTTTTCCTTGTCCTGACCGGCGTGATGTCCTGGATCAGCACGAAGCTGCCCGGTTCTGACATCTACAGCGGGAAAGAACTGCAGTTTCTTCTTGCGGAACAGATTCCGCGCATGATCTTTGAATCCCTTTGCGCAGTCGGCGCGTGGCTTGCCAGTGCATGGCTGGCAGAGCACAAGATTGCGCTGTGAGGATAGAAAGATAGAGTATTCCGTTTCGACGGAGGGGGGTCCTTGTTATTAAAACCAAAGGAGCAGGTGTATGAACGAAAATGAACAGCACATCGTAAAAGACAACAGCAGCTCGATCAAACTGGCTCTTATGTTCCGCAAAGCAGAGAGAATAGTCAAGGGCAGGGAGAACCGTTTCCTGCGCGACTATAATCTGACATCCATGCAGTACTGCGTGATGGAAGTCCTTCATCACAGAGGATCGATGAGCGTACAGCAGCTGATCGATGCAGTGTACGCCACGCCAGGCAATATGACGGTCGTCATCCACAATATGGAGCGCGACGGTTACATCCGCAGAGAGAAGAATCCGAAAGACAGGAGAAGCTATAAGATTACCCTGTCGGAGGCGGGGGAGGAACTGATCACCCGCGTGATCATCGAGCATGTGAAGATGATCGGGGAGACGATGTCGATCTTCAGTGAAGAAGAGAAAGCGGAGATCATCGAGAGCCTGAACAAATTCGAGAAGGAAAACCCGGAGTTTTTCGGCTGAGCGAAAAGAACTGAACTGAATGAAAAAAGGATCCGTCCTTCAGGATGGATCCTTTTTTCTGTACTGCAGATACTGCAGAATATTGATCGCGAGGGAGAGCTTTGCCGCCTCGTCAAAGCGGCGGATGTCAAGACCGGTGATCCTGCGGATCTGTTCCAGCCGGTAGAGGAGCGTGTTCCGATGCATATGCATCTGCCTGGCGGCCGCCGTGATGACCAGGTCGCAGCTGAAAAAGCACTGTGCGGTCTCGATGAGCTCATCGGTAAGCTCTTCGGGGTCAAAGGGCAGAAGGTTCTCCTCGATAAACTCCCTGGACGCCTCCGGCGGAGTGCGCCAGATCAGCTTTCCGATCCCCAGGCCCCGGAAGGGATAGACGTTCTCGCCGGGCATAAAGAGGGTGCCGATCTCCATGGCGAGAATGCACTCCTGCCATGTTCCGGCAAGCTGTCCGAGGGGCGCGGGACCGCTGCAGGAGACGCGCACGGGCACCATGGCCTCGGCGCTGAGGGTATCAAAGGTGCTGTGCAGGAAGGAGAAGATCTCCTCCCCGGGACGGGACGGGGCGTACACGACGGCAAACCGGCCCTCCTTCATCATCACCGTGTCGGCGGAGGAAGAGGAGGGAAACAGTCCCTGCAGGATGGGAGCGACGGTTTCCGCAGCGCCCGGCGGGCAGTCGCAGAGCAGGACCAGCCGCTCGCGGTCCGCCGCGATGTGATGGGCCATGGCCAGCGAAAGGATCCGGGCCTCATCCGTTAAGGTCCCGTCAAGCAGATCCTGCCAGAAACGGGCACGGTCATGGGAAGCGCGCCAGGTCTGGGTAAGCATGCGCACCCCGGCGAGAAGGGCTTCCTCTTCCTCCGGAGAACGGACCTGGGCCGTGGGAGAGATGGAGAGGCCGGTCAGCCGTCCGAGCTCCGCCAACGCGCTGTCTAGTTTTTTTGAAGCGTTCATCGCAGTGCTCCCTTAAAAAAGTATTCCCGCCGGTCCGCCGCATGGGCGGCGGACCGGCGGGACGAAATGCTCATCAGTGATGGACTTCGGATCAGTTGGTGATCGTGACCTCGCTGTCCTTGTCGAAGAAGTGAGCCTTCTCCATGTTCAGTGCGAACTTAACGGTATCGTTGACCTTGGAGGTGCTGCTCGGATCGACGCGGGCCGTCATAGCGGTGCCGGCATAATCGAAGTACAGGAAGACTTCTGCGCCGAGCGGCTCCACGACACGGATGTCAGCGGAGATAACATCAGAGGAAGCAGCGACATCAGCCGGAAGGTTGCTCAGGTTCTCCGGACGGATACCAAGGGTGACCTTCTTGCCTACATAGCCGCCGGCCTTGAGTGCGCTGGCCTTTGCAGCCGGAACGTTGAGCATGGCATCGCCGACCTTGGCGCAAACCTTGCCGCCCTGTTCAAGGATCTCGGCTTCAAGGAAGTTCATCTGCGGAGATCCGATGAAGCCTGCTACGAAGAGGTTGCAGGGACGGGAATACAGCTCATCCGGGGAACCAACCTGCTGCACGACGCCGTCCTTCATGACGACGATACGGGTACCAAGCGTCATAGCCTCGGTCTGGTCATGGGTAACATAGATGAAGGTGGTGCCCAGGCTCTGATGCAGCTTGGAGATCTCCAGACGCATCTGGACTCTCAGCTTCGCATCCAGGTTGGACAGCGGCTCGGCCCCGGGGGAAACCTTCCGGGTACGGGCGAAAGGACGGCCCCCGAGCACACCCCGTCCCTCGCCGCCGGGACAGGACCTCGGC
>ODAI010212116.1_pt1 | contig 11669 bp, 8 predicted proteins | sample 1539321 | NCBI WGS metagenome assembly ODAI01 (sample SAMN02144231, study PRJEB22623) | gut metagenome | biome: sheep rumen | host: Ovis aries | place: New Zealand
ATGTACTGATAGCGGATGAACATGTTGAAGTTGGGCTTTCCCACGAGCATCTCTTTTTGCGTGATGTCGTTCTGCAGGATTGCGATGAGAGCCTCGGGATTCAGCTGGTCGTAGGAGAGTGTAACGCCGAATGTGTCGCGGATCTGGTCAACGAGTGCGCTCTGGGATCCTCCCTTCTTGTGGTTGGCCTTGAAATCAGCGAAAATCTCCTCCACGCTGGACTTTGCGTTCTCCATTACGCGGGTGCTCAAATCCTCGTCCTCAAGAATCTCGTCCCTCTGCTGGTAGATGAAATTCCTTCGCTGGTTCCGAACGGCGTCGTAGTCGAGCAGGTTCTTACGAATCTCGAAGTTGCGCTCCTCAACCTTTTTCTGTGCCTTTTCAATGGAACGGTTCAGCATGGAGTGCTCAATCGGCTCACCGGGCTTCATACCGATGGAGGCCATGATTCTCTTCATCCTTTCCCCGCCGAAAAGCCTCATCAAATCGTCGTCCATGGAAATGTAGAACTTACTGCGTCCCGGATCTCCCTGTCGTCCAGAGCGTCCGCGAAGCTGATTGTCAATGCGTCGGCTCTCATGTCTTTCGGAACCGATTACGTAAAGTCCACCAAGCTCCTTGACTTCCTCATAGTCCTTTTTCCACTGTTCCTTTTCTATTTTAAGGGCTGCGTCGTACTGCTCCTGTGTTGCCTCTGTTCCGGCTCTTTTCCTTGCCCTCATCTCTGGACTTCCACCCAGCTTGATGTCCGTACCGCGTCCCGCCATGTTGGTTGCGACCGTAACGGCTCCCTTTGCTCCAGCCTCAGCGATGATGATTGCCTCACGAGCGTGGTTCTTCGCGTTCAAAACCTCGTGGCGGATTCCATGCCTTGTAAGGAGTGCGGAAAGATGCTCTGATTTTTCAACCGAAACCGTACCGATCAAAACCGGCTGTCCCTTTTTGTGGCACTCGTCAACTTCCTTTACGATGGCAGCCCACTTGTCCTCTTCGTTCAGATAAACCTCATCGTTCTCATCCTTTCGTGCGACGGGCTTGTTGGTGGGGATTGCGACCACATCCAGCTTGTAAATCTTGCTGAACTCCACGGCCTCTGTCGCTGCGGTACCGGTCATTCCCGAAAGCTTGTCGTACATGCGGAAGAAGTTCTGGAAGGTGATTGTGGCAAGCGTCCTGTTTCTCTGTGCGATTCTCAGGTGCTCCTTCGCCTCAATGGCCTGATGCAGACCGTCACCGTAGCGTCGTCCCTCAAGGATGCGTCCCGTGAACTCATCGACAATCTGAACCTGTCCGTCTTTAACCACGTAATCAACATCGTTGTGGTAGAGAACGTGAGCACGGATTGCCTGCGTGAAGTAGTGGACGAACTCAAAGTTCTGCTCGTCAAAAACCGTGCTGTCGTCGGTGATGAGCTTGTGCTGATGGAGGATGTCGTTGATTTTGTTCATACCCTTGTTGGTGAAGGAAATCCTCTTGCTCTTTTCGTCCACCTTGTAGTCGCCCTTGAGCGCTTCCCTCTCTTCCGGGGTCAAATCAACTTCCTCAGGATAGTCGTTGGTCTTGGGGTCCTTTTCCATCTCCGTGAACTGACCCACGTACTTGTCCACCTCATGATACTTGTATGTGTCGTCCTCACCCTGACCTGAGATAATCAGAGGAGTACGGGCCTCGTCAATCAAAATGGAGTCAATCTCGTCGACGATACAGAAATTGAAGCCTCTCTGTACCTTGCGCTTGATGTCCACCTGCATGTTGTCGCGGAGGTAGTCGAATCCAAGCTCGTTGTTTGTTCCGTATGTGATGTCGCACTCATAAGCCGCACGACGGGCATCATTGTCCATGTTCGCCAGGATGCATCCCACGGTCTGACCAAGGAATTTATACACACGTCCCATCCACTGGCTGTCACGCTCGGCAAGATAGTCGTTTACGGTGACGATGTGCACACCCTTTCCGCTCAGCGAGTTAAGATAGGCTGCCGCGACGCACATAAGGGTCTTTCCTTCACCGGTCTTCATTTCCGTAATGCGTCCCGTGTGAAGAACAAGCGATCCCATGAGCTGTACCGGATAAGCCCTCTCACCAAGCACCCTGTTGGCGGCTTCCCTGGCAAGCGCGAATGCTTCGGGCAGAATGTCGTCCAGGGTCTCTCCCTTTGCCAGACGGTCCTTCAAAATCTGTGTCTGTGCCGGGAATTCCTCATCCTTAAATGACTGGGCCCAGCTTTCCTTTGCTTCCACCTGGGCAATAATCGGCTTGAGTGCCTTTACGTCACGGTCGTTCTGTGAACCGAAAAAAAAGGTTAAAACTTTATCAAACATAGCAAATCGAGAAATCCGCCGCAGTTTATGGAAAACGACAGATTCTCCTCCTTCAAAAAATAGTACCGAAATCGGTTTCTATCTAATATATACAATTTTTGAGACATTGACAATATAATCTTTATTCTTTATTCTATTAATATGGTCAATATTATGAAAAAAATCGGTGAATTTTCGGCTTTTGCGGCCCTGATTTTATTTGTCGCGCTCTTTTCATCATGCGGCAGGCAGAGAAACAATCTTTCCCTGGAGGAAGTGGAGGTCTTTTCCCTTGAGTACGGAAATTTCGAGGACGAGCTCAACATCTTCGACTACATTCAGGTTGGAAACATAGACACGAGCCTTGCCATGAGAAACGGTTTTTTCTACATTGCGAACGGAGAGTCCCAGAAACTCATGGAGATGAACTCCTACGGCGACCTTCTGACTCTTTTCTACAACGAAGACACGAATCCCAGGCCATCATTCGCTACCGAGGACGGTGAGACCCTGAACGCCACGAGAAAAGCGGTGTCATACCCATTCAACCGGGTGAACAACGTTACCGTGGACGGAAGAAAATTCATATATGCGGTTGACAGGCTTCCGATTGAGAGACAGGAATACGACGAGGATTTGCAGGAGCATCTTGAGAATATCGTCGTGCGCTTTGACGGAAACGGAAATTTCGTGGACTATCTTGGGCAGCAGGGACCTGGTGGAACGCCTTTTCCCTTCGTCAGGAACATCTACGTGACGAATGACAACGAGCTTGTGGTAGTCTGCGTGACATCCGCCGGACCCATGGTCTACTGGTTCTCCGAAGCAGGTCAGATGCTCTTCACCATCCCGATTGAAAAGAAAAACGTGCCGGCTCCCTATGACGAGGGACAGGAATACTATCTTGAGGTGGAGAACGTCGCTCCGGATTACAGCAGCAGGATTCTTTACGTGAAGGTTGACTACTCAGTTCCCTATGTTGATGAGGCAAGCCGCATGCAGTCCGGAATCAGCTATGACAGAACCCTTGTCTACGCCCTGAACGTGGAAACGGGAACCTACGCTCAGCCCCTTGGAATACATCCCTACACCGAGGTCTCCGTGGACGAATTCTCCAACCAGGAGTACAAGATTCCCTATGATTTCCTTGGCGTGAGTGACAGCGGATGGCTTTTTTTCATCATAAGCAACGACTCCGGATTCGGTCTTCAGATAGTGCAGGGAAACGGACAGAGGATTTTGAACCGCCAGCTTGAGATGGACAGGCAGAAGACCCTCTACTACACGTTCAGCCTGAGCAATTCCGGCATACTCTCGGTGCTTTCCGTGCGCTCGGACAAGGCATACGTGAACTGGTGGAGAACGGACACTCTGATTCAGTCCATCACGAACAATTAGGAAAACACTGAATAATTCGATGCGGATTGATGCTTCCCTTAATCATCATTCCCTTAGAAGGCTTTTACGGATTTATATGAGGACAGTTCGAAAGCTGAAATTTTTAGAGGTTTCCGTGATTTATTTTTCCCGGCCTGCCGATTATGAAGGCATGGGGAGAAATTTGCCATGATAAAAAAATGCTTGCAAATTCTTCCGACTAGTGATATAATGAAAAGTGGAAACATTCAGGGCAACGTCTTGCCTTGAGGCTTTTAAAAAAGGGATTGTTTATTATGAGGAAAAAGTTGTCTATTATGAGGGAGGAGTACCGCCCGTATCGCGAGGCAGTGCTCAACTGCATGGATTTCTATTTCATGCTCAAGGAAAAGGACGTGAATCCGCCTTCATTTCAGCTGACCAAGGATTTGGCTACAAATTACTTCTATTATAGGGGACTTTCCGAAGACGAGAAGCTCTTTTTGATGAAGCACCCGGACACAAGGCTTTTCCTGAATTTCTCGAAGTATTTTTCCGAGTGCTTTTATGATTCATTAAGCGAGAGCCACAGAAAATCCCTCTGATTTTATTTTTCCGTCGTACTAGATTTTTATTGCGTTTTGATGTAGAATTCAGGCATGAAAAGAGATAGAAATTCAAAGAGACGCAGCTCCGGTGGAAACAACAGGCGGCGCGAGGAAAATAACGGCAGGTCCAGGAAACCTCAGTTCAGGAGCCGTTCCGCGGTTACTCAGGCCCAGATGATTGAGGAGGACGAGGCAATCCGTGTGTTCAAGGCTCAGAATCAGCCTGTATGTCCCAGATGCGGCAAAATCATCACTGATTTGTCTGCGGCGCTAATGGACCAGGGCGGAAACGTGCCCATACACTTTGAGTGCGCGATGGAGATTGTTTCTGAAAACGAGACCCTTGGTGAGGGCGACAAGATTGCCTACATCGGACAGGGACGCTTCGGTGTGCTCAATTATCCCAACATAAGGGATGTGCGTCATTTCACAATCAAGAAAATCATCGAGTGGGAGAACCGTGACGAGAGAGCCCCCTGGAGAAACGAGATGTCCGAGCTTTTTTCTCAGGTCAGGTAGACATTGAGCCGTGGCTTTTAGCTTGATTTAAGGAACCGGGGATGGCAAGCAACAGCAAGCGGTGATAGACAGCGTATCCAAAGGTTTTCCCCTGAATACGATGTATTGGGTTGTTCGCGACAATGGGCATTATGAAGTTTTGGACGGCCAGCAGAGGACTCTTTCCATTTGCCATTATGTAAGCAATGCTTTTTCCCACAATATGCGTTTTTTCTCAAATCTTCAGCCAGACGAAAAAGAGCGGATTCTGAATTATGAATTGCAGATATATTTTTGCGAGGGAACTGAAAGCGAAAAATGGAAGGCGATCATATAGTCCCGTGGTCAAAGGGAGGCAAGACCGTCTACGAAAATCTCCAGATGCTCTGCAGAAGGTGCAACAACACAAAGCGCGATAAGTAAGCGAAAAAAAATCGTTGAAAAAAAAACTCAATGGTGATATAATCGACTAAAATAAACTGTTTGGAATTTGTTTTTTCTAACGGAGGAATATTGTGAAGATTAAACTTTTAGCGGCATTGGCCGGAGGATTCTTAATCGCGGGAGCAGCGTTTGCCCAAAGTTTGGATATTGTTGCTTCCATAAAAGATGATATGGTGGCCGTCGAGGGTTCCACGTTCAGCATGGGAAGCTTTGGGAATGAGACCAACGAGACTCCTGTGCATGAGGTTTCCGTCAATGATTTTTACATGTTGAGCACGGAGGTCACTCAGTCGCAGTACAAGGCGATTATGGGTGTGAACTATTCCCGTTTCAGGGGTCAGGATCGCCCGGTGGAGGAAGTGAGCTGGTACGACGCGGTTGTTTTCTGCAACAAGCTCAGCATTCTCGCAGGATACGAGCCGGTCTACAGCCTTGAGGGAAGCACCAATCCTGATGAATGGGGTGACATTCCGAGAATTGACGCCTCAGATGCTGACAAGGCCAGGTGGAATTCCATCGAATGGGATGACGAGGCCGACGGATTCAGACTTCCGACAGAAGCGGAATGGGAATTTGCCGCCAAGGGTGGAGTTGAGGCTGAGGAAGAGACATTGTACAGCGGAAGCGACGTGATTACCGACGTTGCGTGGAATACCGACACACCCGACGGTGAGACACACAATGTGGCGGGCAAGGAACCGAATGCTCTCGGACTTTACGACATGACGGGAAACGTCTGGGAATGGGTCTGGGACTGGTACGGAAACTACCATACAGTTGACAACGTAAATCCGAAGGGTGCCTCTGCCGATGTAACGGGACGCAAGATGAGAAGGGGCGGATCAATCAAGAGCGACGCTGTGTTCTGCCGCAATGCCAACCGTGCAAGTTCTGTCCCTGAGCTTCGTGGAGTGGATCTTGGATTCCGAATCGTGCGCAGTGCCTTCGACGGATTTGCAGCTGAGGACGAGGAGGACGCATCCCTTTCAGAATCAGATTTTGAGGAAGATGACGAGACCCCGGATTTTGAGGCGGATATAGAGTCAGAATCTGAGGAGAGCGAGGAGTCAGATGTGGAGCCGGAGGAAGACGACGAGGACACACCCCTTATCTCCATAGACCTTGATGAGGATGACGGCGTTGTTGTAAATGTGGACGAGGACGGCGTTCTCGATTCCATCGGAATTGAAAAATAATGATTCTGCTTCCTGCATTTTTCGGAAGAATTGTGCGGGAAGTTCTTTCCGGGGCGGCTGATTTAATCGGAGGGCTTTATGCCTTGTTTGCTTTGCGGCAGGGCATTATCCCCGGAAAATATTGAAACAAAGTGTCAGCATTCACCATTATTGTTCCAGGTACGGAAGCCTTGCAGCGTATCTGCGGAACCAACGACATCAATTTGAAACTCATAGAATCATTTCTCGGCGTGAGTGTTTTTGCCCGTGGAAATGAGCTTTCCCTGGACAGTGACGATGCTCAGACCGGGGAAAGGTTCAATTTTATAATAGAGCGTTTTCTTGACGAAATTCAGGATGGCAGCGCGGATGTCACTGACGAGGATTTGCTTCGCTCCATTTTACAGTCAGGCGGCATGAAAAGATTTTCATCTGCTGAGGAACGTGCTCTTTTTGACAGCTGTTCCATAAGTGTTCCCGGGGGAATCAGGAAAGTCTATCCGAGGAGCAGGGGACAGGCAGAGCTTGTGAAAATGATGAGGGCGAGCGACCTTGTTTTTGCGGAGGGACCTGCGGGGTGCGGGAAAACCTTCCTTGCCGTATCTGAGGCACTCAGGCTTGTGCTGAACCATGAGAAAAGCACCCTTATTCTTACAAGGCCGGTGGTCGAGGCTGGAGAAAGTCTTGGCTATCTGCCCGGAGCTCTTGAAGAAAAAATCAATCCATATATAAGACCCCTGTTTGACGCGATGAATGCAGTGCTTCCGAGGGATGCGGTCAGAAGATTGACTGAATCATCCGTAGTGGAAGTGGCTCCTCTCGCGTACATGAGGGGACGGACGCTCAGCGACAGCGTGATAATTCTGGACGAGGCTCAGAATACCACAAGGGAACAGATGAAGATGTTCCTGACACGCATGGGCGAAGGGTCAAAGGTCTTCGTGACCGGCGATTTAACTCAGATTGACCTTCCCAAAAAAACTCCGTCGGGACTAGCTCACGCACTTGATTTGCTCAAGGATGTGGAGGGGATATCCGTAAAAAAACTTGCCGCCCAGGATGTGGTGAGATGCGGACTGGTCAAGAGGATTATACAGGCATACGAAAATGAGTCATAATGAAAGTGAAAAAGACAGGACGTTGTGGCGGATTCGAAAGGAGGCCGTCGGAAGATATTTCTCAAGGAATTCCATAAGGCTTTGGTCCTTTTTGCTGACCTTCCTCATTTGCGCGGGATTTTCTTTCGTGAGGATTGCTTCGAGCGGAACCGTAGCCTCACATGCTGTCCTTGATTATGAGGTCGGGCAGATTGCGGATGCCACGATTGAGGCAAAAGTCTCCCTTCCCGCAAGCATCGGTGATCCCGTAGAAGTGAAAAAAAACGAGGTAATCATCAGGAAAGGATTCCCGGTGACAAGAGAGGCCTATGACAAGCTTCAAAAAATGGCCTCATCTCCTCTCTACATCGACTACATCGCGTTTTTAAGCTCGCTCCTCTATCTTTTTCTGGTGACTCTCCTTTTCTACTTCCTGTTCTCCCTCACGACAAAAGAGGAGAGGGGAAGGATGCTCTTGAACGCGCTTGGACCTGACAGGGAACCCTATCTTCAGATGCTCCTGCTTGACTGCATCAGTTTCGTGCTGATCTATGCGTTCTGCTCCATACTTCCCGTGTTCATGGGAATGTCTCAGGGCCAGCTCCTTTTGATTCTTCCGGTAACTCTCTGCATAATGCTCGCATCAATCATCTTCGGATTTGAGAACGCGCTTTATCTTTCGTTCGTCATATCGCTTGCCGCCATGGACGCTTTCGGGTACAAGCTCTTCATTCCCATTTATATGCTCGCATCCTCAGTTCTTGCAACAAGGCTCGTCATCGGTGTCTCGGACCGGAACAGGATGGTTCTTGTCTCAATCGGTGTCTCAGTTGCCGACCTGCTTTCCTGCCTGATTATTTCCATCATATATAACGCACAGATTCCCGAAATCTGGAGGCAGATTTGGAAACTCTCTCTTTTCGCGTCCCTGAACGGATTTGTCTCCGGTCTTCTGTGCATGGGAGTAATCACCCCGCTTGAGCTTCTTATGAACACGAGCTCCGTTTTCCGACTTACAGATTTGGACAACACCAACGCGAAGATTTTTGAGCGCATGAGAAAGGACGCGCCCGGTACATTCGCACATTCAGAGGCTGTGGCAGAACTTGCCGAGGGAGCTTGCAGGAGCCTTGGACTCAACTCACGACTTGCAAAGGTGGCAGGGCTTTATCACGACATCGGTAAGATTGAGAATCCCGAGTATTTTACCGAGAACCAGAACGGGGAGAACCGTCACGACAACCTTAAGGCGAGCCTTTCATTCACAATCATCAAGGGACATGTAAGGCGAGGCGTGGAGATTGCGAAAAAGGAGTATCTTCCCAAGTCTGTCATCACTTTGATAAGCGAGCATCACGGAAACCAGGTGATTGAATGGTTCTACAAAAAAGCGCAGGATGAGCAGAGGGCGAAAATCATCGAGGACTGTCTTGCCGCCGGAAAATCAAGGGAGGAAGCTGAGAACGAGGCAAAAAATCTTGTTCTTTCGGACGTGGATTTCCGTTATGACGACTGCAGGCCCTCCTCAAAGGAAAGCGCCATCCTCATGCTTGCGGACACGGTTCAGGCTGCATCCAAAAGCTGGGAATCCTGCTCATATTCAGCCATCGAGGTTAAAATTTCAGAATTGATTAAGCATAAGATTGATGACGACCAGCTGGCGAAGTGTAATCTTTCTTTCAAGGATCTGAACGTCATACAGCAGTCCTTCCTTGACACGACATGGGCCACGTTCCACCGGAGGACAAAGTATCCGAGCCAGATTGCCGCGGAGGAAAAACAGGCTGCGGAAAAGGCATCTCTTGAGAAATCCCAGGCTGAGAGCGGCAGACCTCTTGCTCAGGATGAAAAATCAGCGGAGACAGCGGAAAAATCATCAGGTGACAGTCAGCGGGGAGAGATTTCTCCTTCAAAGGCAAAAACAAAGGTCCGGAAAAGTCCCTCAAAGACTTCAAAAAACTCCGAGCTTTCCTCCAAAAAGAGCGAGTCTTCCGGTGCGAAAAAAAAGTCTTCGAAAGACGGCAAAAAAGAGGTGAAAAAAGATGGCAAATAGAATACTCGTGAGCCTTGGTGATGGGGTGGAAAATCTGTCCTGGGCTGATAAAGTGGAGCCTTTCATGCAGAAGGTCATGTCCTCAATGGCTTGGGACGGAGAGGAGATTTCTGTCCTTTTGTGCGCTGACGCTTTTATCCGGGAATTGAACAGAAATTACCGTAACATTGACGCGCCCACCGATGTTTTAAGTTTTGAGAACGGCGAGTCTTATGAGGATGACGGCGGAAACTCTTGGAAGAGCATGGGAGACATAGTGCTGAGCGTTGAAACTTTGCCGAAAAATGCAGAGTATTTCAATGTTCCCGAAAACGAGGAGCTTAAGCGTCTTTTGATTCACGGGCTTCTGCACCTGCATGGGATGGACCACGGCGATGAGCATGTTGAGGCGGGGATTGAACCGACTTGCGAGATGCTAAAAATTCAGGCTGATTTAATGAAAAGATTTTCAGATGACAATCTGATTTAGAATTTAAGTTTAATTTTAGAAATAAAAAGGTTTAAGAACATGGGATTGTTTGGATTTGGAAAGAAAAAGGAGAAAAAATCGGAGGGGCAGCAGTCCTCATCTGATGGCGGTCCTTCGCAACAGGAGCTTCTGGCGGAGGAAAAGAACGACATGATTCGGGGAGTGGAGGATCTTGCCGTCACCACCGTAAAGGAAGTGATGGTTCCCCGCATTGACGTTGATTTTATCTCGATGGACACACCCAGGGAAGACCTCCTGCTCAGGATAACGGAGAGCGGACATTCACGTTTCCCGGTGTACTCGGGCTCCATCGACAATGTGGTGGGAGTTCTCTACGTCAAGGACCTGATTGCTGCGTTCGCACAGGGAGCTGTGATTGATCTTGCCAAAATCATCAGGAAGGCATATTTTGTGCCGGAGAGCAAGCACATTGACAGTCTGCTCAGGGAGTTCAAGAGAAAGCACGTGCACATCGCAATCGCCATCGACGAGTACGGAGGTGTGAGCGGAATCGTGTGCATGGAGGATATAATAGAACAGATTGTGGGAGACATTCAGGACGAGTTCGACAACGAGCGTGAGGACATCCTTCCGATGGGCGACAACATCTGGATTTGTGACGCGAGGGTTTCACTGGATGATTTGAACGAGACTATATCAGCCTCATTCCCCACGGATGATTTCGACACTCTGGGCGGATTCGTGTTCGACCTTTTCGGTAAAATCCCCGTGAAGTTCGAAAAAGTCTCTTGGAAGGACTATGACTTTATTGTTCAGGATATGGAGGGACATAAAGTTAATGTTATCAAGATAATCTTACGAAACTCTAATAAGGGGGAATGACCCCGTTTTTCAGTGGGATATTTTTTTGGGAGGAAAATATGAAAAAACTCAGGCAGTTTTTGACCTTGACACTTTCCCTGTGCATGGCATTGTGCATGACATTTTCAGCCGCGGCAGAGTCAAAGACGGCGCTTTCGCTTTACAACAGGGCCTATCAGTTTCAGCAGAGGGAAGACTATTATTCGGCCATAGAGTCGTACAGGGAAGCCCTTCAGATAAATCCGCAGTATGGGGATGCCTGGTACAATCTGGCTCTCTGCACCTTCCATCTTGGCGAATACGACCTTGCCGTAAAATACGCGGATACAGCCGAAAAGTATTCCCGGAACCTGAGCGAGATTCAGAACCTGAAGGGAATGTCGCTTATTTCACTCGGGAAGATTGAGGAGGCGAGGATTGTCTTCAACGGTGTCCTTGCAAAGTACCCCAACGACGTGAACGCACGGTTCGGACTTGCAGAGATTGACCTTTACAGCGGAAAGACCTCATCGGCTGAAAAAAGATATACGGACGCATTGAAAAGGGACACGACCAACCGCAAGGCACTTTTGAGTCTGGCACTTGTCGCGGCGGATCAGGGAAACGATGCTGCGGCGGAAAGATACGTGAACCAGGCCCTTGAGTATCACAGCGGAGAGGCGGAGGGTCATTATTTGGCTTCCTGTCTTGCGGCGAAACGCGGTGACATCAAGGTGGCGGAAAAGAGGGCAAGGAGTGCCGTGCAGATTAAGGGTGATTATGACAAGGCCTATGAGCTTCTTGCGGATATCCTTTTTTCCCAGGGACGGTATGCGGAGGTGATTGACATCTGTGATTTCCGCATCGG